>OGPN01000742.1_pt1 | contig 22908 bp, 20 predicted proteins | sample 1552941 | NCBI WGS metagenome assembly OGPN01 (sample SAMEA2580220, study PRJEB22360) | human gut metagenome | biome: human gut; feature: human-associated habitat; material: faeces | place: Denmark | collected 2008/2010
CTCATAATTCAAAAAAAAAAAGAGCATTTTCTAGTTCACTTTTAGCCATATTCTGCCAATACCGTTTTTTCTCTTTAAAAATCGATGAATCTTGCAAAACAAGTGGTTCTCCGTGTATAAGCAATGCCTCCACCAATCGCACTCTCAAAGCAACCTCAATCTTAGAAATCATTGAAAAAACCAAAGCTGATAATTCCTGATCAATTTGATACAATTTTATAATATCTTCAAACTTTGTTCCCGGAACATACTTCTTTGCAGCATTATCATATAATTGAAACGAATAGCCTCTCAAACGATAAAATCCAATTGACTTCAATGCCTTCTCTACATCTTCTTGAGATGTAATCTTCATTCCTGCATCCACATAAGATTGCATCTGCTGTTCTAATGTTAATATTTGTTTTGGATATTGATACATAAAACACCCCATAAATAAGAAAGTCCCACCGGGTTGCGCATGAAAAATCAGAGGCGTGGTGGGTTCTGTTAATGTTATTATACAGCTTTCAATGTCACTGTCAAGATTGTTTTTGTAAAAAATCAGCAATCTCTTTGTTTCTTGAAGTTATGCTATCATTCATCAATTCCTAATTTTCAAAACATATCTCCTGTAGTTTCCATATGTCTTGTCTACCGACCCGATCTTCCAAAGGTATAAATAAGATGTAAATTCTATACTTCCATCCAAGAAGCCCAATAAACTCAAGGCTTTTGTTCCGTCTCTTAAACACTACCGTGACAATTAAAAGCAAATCATAATACAACAACGTTCTGTTCGATACTAGAAATATATCATCAGCATACAGTTTGAGTGGAAAAAGTCTCATGATCATGAGCGAAAATGAAAGTAAAATTTATTAGATGGTACAACATACTATGCCTTTAAAATTCCAGTTACATATTCATATTGGAATCTAATCACCAGTTATTTTTATTATAATACTTACAAAAAAAGAAGGACTCATACAAGCGCTTCTTCTTACCATATTAGGACTTCGATCAAAAAGTCAGTGGGCCACAAAGTGGGCCATTTTTCAAAAACTTACATGAATTTATATAGAATTGTATCCAAGTCGGGAATCCGCTAAATGCTCTAGCTATCAGCATTTAAAGGTATTTAACAACTTATAAGGATATTTATGAAATCGGCCTCGTAATAACAATACCTAATTTCATTTTTTATCTTTACCTGTTCAGAAAATCTTAATTTTAAAGACTCCCTGCCTTTCATATTATTTTACTACACAATTACTACACCAATTCTAAACGATTTTAAGTATTTTTTCAACATTTGATTCCCAAAGTTTTTCCTACATGATTCCCAAAGTTTTTCCTTATAGAAACACAAACACTTTCGACCAACGCTTCCTAGTTCTGAACAAAGAGAAAGCTGTTCCAGCATTTCACTGTCCCTATTTTACCTCTGCTTTCGAGTAACTCCTATATAAAATAGGCTGCAAAATAAGACAGATTACTGTATACAACGGAATAATAAACGCTGCTACCGTTGTCACCTTACCTCCTAAATTAACAAGTCCGGACTCTTTCATATCAACATACACTTCTAATAATTGATCCGGAAAGAACAAACATAATTGTGGAAGCGTAATAATTCTGCTTAGGAACGGAAATGCACATAATATGATAAATGGTACAATAATCGCTGTTGTTGTAGAACGTGTCACTGACGATACTAACATTGCCAGTAAAGAAGCAAATAATGTACCAACATATCCGCCTAACACAATAAACAAATATGCCTGCAAAAAGGTTACATTGTATACGCTTCTCCATAAATCTAACTGAATCGGACAATTTGCTCCATCTGCTCCCAACACGAAAAGGACAATGGCTGTATAGAGAACCACAAAAATGATGTAAAATACAGAAACAATCATCATTCCCGCACCCATTTTCGATAACACGCCTTTATTTCTTCCCAATTTGGCTGAAAAGAAAATAGAATCTGCCTTTGTCTGAAATTCATCCGAAAATATACCGGACACAAAAAATCCGATTATCAGAGCCAAAATCAAAATAAATGTTGAGATATTTTGTAAAAGAGCTGCCCATCCATCCGCGTATTCATAATAAAAAGGTGTTTTTAATTTTTCATATTGCTGAATCAAAAATCTTTGTTCTTCTTCCGTAAATGTTTCTTCTCCAGAATTCATCCAGTTTTTCAAAGTTGAAAGTCTTCTTTCATAAACAGTTCCCACTTCATCAGCTGATACGCTGTTGGCAGCATAGGGATTATAATCCCTAAATTCGCTAAAGGCTGAATTAATAATATCTATAATTCCTGCGATCCCCTGATATTTTGCATAAGCCTTATCCTGCTCCGCGATATCTTCAGACATCGCTTCTTTTGAATTATTGATAGTTGTATTTTCCTCAAGAGCCTTGCGCAGTGTATCTTCAGTCAAATATCCTGCCCATTTATTTTTTGCTTCTCTTAGGTTTCGTGATGCTTTAATCCCAACAGAATGATTTCCGTTTTCATCAACGTATTCCACTCTGTTTATCGTCAAAACACTGGTTACCACCAATACAACAAATAATAACATCACCGCAATTTTGTTTTTTGGTTTAGAAAACACTTTTTTCACTTCAAATTTCAACATCTTCAACACCTGCCTTCTCTCCAAAATAATATAAAAATACATCTTCCAGTGAAGGTTCAGCACATTTTGCATTTACGAAAGGTTTTTCAAGAGAAATAATTCTTAACATAACGCCGTTTGCTTCTGATTTCATGTTAGAGATCTTATACTTATTTACAAAATCAGACACCTTATTTTTTTCAACATAACATTCCCATACTTTTTCTGGCATAGAATTGATCACTTCCTCAGAAGTTCCTTGGTGCATAATCTTTCCATCCTTCATCAGCCAAATTTCATTGGCTATATATTCAATATCAGAAACGATATGGGTGGATAATAACACCAATCTGTCTTCTGCCAGTTCACTAATTAGATTTCGAAATCGAATCCGTTCATTGGGATCAAGTCCGGCAGTCGGCTCATCAAGAATCAAAATTTTAGGATCGTTCAACATAGCCTGTGCGATGCCGACTCTTCGCTTCATACCACCGGATAAATTTTTCATTTTCTTATTTACAGCTTTTTGCAGCCCCACCTTTGTTACTAATTCTTTTACTCTTTTTTTAGCAACAATTGGTCTTATCCCTTTCAAAGAAGCGATATAGAGAAGATAATCTTTTATCGTAAATTCTGGATAAAACCCAAATTCCTGCGGAAGATACCCTAGTAATTTTCGATATTCTCCGTCCATATTAAAAATATCGTTTCCATCACAATATATCGTTCCGCTAGTCGGCTTTAATAAAGTACATAACATCCTCATCAAGGTTGTTTTACCCGCTCCATTTACACCTAACAACCCATATACCCCCATTGTCATTGTGACATTCAGATTGTCAACAGCTGTAAAGTCACCAAATTTCTTAGATAAATCTGTTATTTTTAATTCCATTTATAACCCTCCTAATACTTCATAGATTCACGTATCGTTCTACAAACTAAATCTCCAAGAATCACAAGACCGATTCCAATTAAGAATATCCATACCGGAAGCTTTATAAGAGTATATAGTTTATCATTCGTTATTACACTCCACCAGATTACACTCCACAAAATGCAAAGTGCAATGGAACCCGCCTCACTTGTATTCTTTTTACTGCACAGCATTCCAAAGCAAATACATCCGGTCACTACCGCAGGAAATAAAAACTGCGACAATAAAGACAGTAGTGTAATATGCAATCTTCCATGCAGGAACAAGCAATTACATATTCTCGCAATATAAAGCAACGAAAAAGGAATGTCACTTTTGGTAACATTCCCTTTGAAACGATCTCTTATTTTTTATAACTTACTATCCTTTGTCTCCATCAAAATCACCACACCGGACAAGAAACTTATCACCGCTTCTTCGTCCTCAATCTGATTGCTTACGCACAGACTGTCGTAAGGTGTCAGTGTATGGTTATGGAGCGGATATTTGGCACCGGTAATATTAAATTCGAAGATTTCCTGTCCAAGCGGAAATACTGAGAAATACGTTCCGTACGCCTCGTCTTTTCTGAGAACGGTTTCCTCACCGATCAGACGTATCCGGTTCTGGCGGTCGATAATTTTTGCATCAATTCCTGCCCTAAATGGAATATATAATGACTGCACATTTGCCCAGAGGTGATCGATCCGTCCTCCGGTTGCTCCAAGGAGCAGCATCTCTTCACATCCAAGCATCATGGCAAGGCGGATAGCATGCTCTGTATCAGATGCATCCTTTACCGGATTAAATTCCCGGATAGGCACATCCGTCTCATCACGATAGTAATCTCTCACCGCTTCATCTACACTGTCAAAATCTCCTACGATGTAGCTTGGCCGGATCTTGTGCTGATACAAAAACTCCATGCCCTTGTCCACACCGATAATGTGGCTGTATCCTTCTTCCAATACAGATAACGTGAATTTCTCATCCAACTCGCCGCCACTTACGATCACGATTCTCTTACTCATAACTCTTCAGTATCTCCATAAATTCCTTTGTGTTCTGCGCCGCATCTCCGTTGAATACAGCCGATCCTGCTACGATAATATTTGCGCCCGCATCCAGAACTTCTCTTACATTCGTCAAATAAATGCCGCCATCAACTTGAATATCCACATTTAATCCCTGTTCTGTGATCATTTTGCGGATAGCGCGAATTTTATCCAGCGACTCCGGAATAAATTTCTGACCGCCGAATCCGGGATGTACACTCATCACAAGAAGCATATCAACTTGAGACAAGAGATGCTCCACCTCTTTTTCACTTGTCTCCGGGCAGATAGATAAACCAACCTTCATACCGCACTCACGGATCTTAGAAATGGTTTCCTCTACATTTTCACAGGCTTCCAGATGAACTGTCACCAGATCGGCTCCCGCTTCTTTGAATGCCTCCACATATCGAATCGGCTCCTGCACCATCAGATGTGCATCCATAAACTGATTGGTTGCATTGTGGATAGACTTAAGTACCGGCATACCAAAAGAAATACTCGGCACAAACATACCGTCCATTACATCAAAATGGATATATCCGGCTCCGTTTTCTTCTGTTTTCTTCATTTCCTCTCCCAGATTTTTAAAATCTGCCGCCAAAATGGATGGCGCTAACACATAGTTCATACTAATACCTCCTCTTACTCTTCAGTTCCTCATACATTTCAAGATAATCCTTGTATCGTATTTCGTGGATTTCTCCTGCCTCTACCGCTGCCTTCACAGCACAATCCGGTTCATGGACATGATCGCACCCTAAAAACCTACATGTTCCTTCATAGGGATCGAACTCTGGGAAATAATATTTTAACTCTTCTTTTTCAAAGTCATTGACATACAGAGAGCTAAAGCCCGGAGTGTCCATGATATATGAATCCTGCGCAATGGTAAATAGTTCCGAATGTCTTGTCGTATGTTTGCCTCTCTCGATCTTACTGCTTATATCCCCGGTTTCCATCTTCGCATCTGGATTAAGAATATTGATAAGAGATGATTTTCCCACACCGGAAGGACCTGCAATGACAGTTGTTTTCCCTTTCAGCAGTTCTTTTATCTTCTCGATATTCCTCTCTTCCAGCGCACTGGTAAATACGCACGGATATCCACAGCCTTCATAAACACTTCGAAGCTTTTCCACCTGTTCATCCTCTGCGATATCTTCTTTGTTAAAGCATAAGACAACCGGTATATCCTGTCTCTCCATCATAACAAGGAAACGGTCCAGAAGATTAAAATGCGGACTTGGCCTTGTGACTGCAAATACTACCAGCGCCTGATCAACATTTGCCACGGCCGGACGGATCAGCTCATTTTTTCTCGGCAGAAGTGCGGTGATATTTCCTGTCATTGTCTCTTCATCCAGCACTTCAATTTCTACGTTGTCTCCCACAAGCGGTTTCTGCTTTTCTTTTCGAAAGATTCCTTTCGCTTTACACTCATAAACACCGAATTCTACTACATTCACGTAGTAGAATCCGGCAATTCCTTTTATTATCTTTCCCTGCATTACAGTAAATTTCCCTTACCTTTTCTAATGCTCATCTTACTCATCAGTTTCAGAATCGGAACCTCCCTGACCGGAAGATTTCGGTCCTAAGCTTAAGACATATTTGATCGTACTTCCCTTAGATGCATTTCCGGAAGACGGAGTCATGGAAATAATCATACCTTCCGGATAATTATTACTGTACTCTTCACTCTGCTTGGTTGCATTTAATCCATTTGCATATGCCCAGTCAAGAAGCTCTTCTTCATCTCTTCCGACAAAACTCTGAATGGATACTTTTTCTTCCGGTTTCTTGCCGCGGCTCACCAGAATGTCAACCGTTGTTCCTGCGGAAACCTTCTTACCTCCGGCTACGCTCTGGGACACAACTTTTCCTTCTGCAACACTGTCATCGTACTCATAGGTTACCGTACCGACCTTAAGTTTTGCACTCTTGATCATAGACTGGGCGTCAGAATCACTCTTTCCTACCACATTCGGAACAGGGATCTTCTCAGAGCCCTTGCTCACCTGCATCACGATCTTGGTATCCTCACTTACTTTTGAACCGGATGCCGGTGTCGTTCCGATTACAATACCTTCTTCATACTGATCGCTGTATACTGCTTCGGAAGTTCCGACTTTCAAGCCTTCTGCTTCCAATGTCTTCTGTGCTTCTGCTTCATCCATTCCCGCAACATTCGGAACAGTGATCTGATCTCCCACAAGCTTGGAGCTTACAACAACCTCTATCATTGTATTCTTCTTAACTTTTTCTCCCGGCTCTACACTCTGTTTGCTGATCAGACCTTCTTCGTATTTCTTAGATTCTTTTCTTGCCACAACCTTAAATCCAAGTTTCTTATCGTTCAGAATCTTCTTCGCTTCTTCCTCTGTCTTACCGACTACATTCGGTACCTTCACCTTATCCTCTGTCTCTTCCGCCGTAATACCGGAACCAAAGCCCTTGAAGATTCCCGCAGCTTTGCCAATTGCAAAGATTGCTATGAATACAATGATCACCGCCACAACAATCGTTAAAATCTTCATGATTTTATTCATGCGTGGATTTACTTCCTCTGATCCACGTTTCTTTCTGCCGTACTCATCGTCATCATACTCATCATCGTCGTACTCGTCATCATCGTACTCGTCGTCATCGTACTCATCATCGTCATATCCGTCTTCGTACTCGTTGTCGTCATATTCGTCATCGTACTCGTCATCATAGCTGTCTCGGATATTGTCCAATTCTTCGTCTGTGATGATTACCGTATCTGCACTTCGAAGCGGTGGAATCACAACAAAGTCTCCATCCGGATCGACTAAGGATCGCTTCAGATCCTGAATCAGATCACTGGTGTTGCTGTAACGTCTCTCGCCGTTTTTCTGTGTACATTTCAGAATGATCTGCTCTAAGCTGTACGGAATATCCGGCACGTACTCTGACGGTGGCGTAATCTCCTCCTGAAGATGCTTGATTGCAACAGATACCGTAGAATCCCCATCAAACGGAACTCTTCCTGTCGCCATCTCATATAACGTGATACCGATTGAATAAATATCACTTTTTGCATCACTGAATCCGCCTCTTGCCTGTTCCGGAGAAGAATAATGAACGGAACCCATAGCGTTAGAACTGATGGTATTTGATGTGGTTGCTTTGGCAATACCAAAATCCGTCACCTTCACCTTACCATCTCTGGAGATAATGATATTCTGAGGCTTAATGTCTCTGTGAATAATATTTGCCGCATGCGCCGCGCCAATACCGGTACACATCTGAATCGCAATACTGATCACTTCTTTGTGAGACAATCTGCCTTTTCTTTCAATATATTCTTTTAATGTGATGCCTTCTACAAGCTCCATGACCATATAATACAGGCCGCGGTCTTCCCCGACATCATAGACATTTACAATGTTCGGATTCAGAAGCCCTGCTGCCGCCTGCGCTTCTGAACGAAACTTACGAACGAAATTCTCGTCCTCTCTATATTCCTTTTTCAATACTTTGATCGCTACAAAACGATTCAGCATGGTGTCTTTCCCCTTGTAGACATCTGCCATTCCGCCTGCGCCGATCTTCGATAATACCTGATATCGATTTCCTAAAAATATTCCATCTTTTACCATACACTCACCTCATCTGCAAGTGGTTCTGCCATAACAACCCCTATGTTATCTCTCCCACCATTACTATTTGCCTTCTCGATCAGCATGAGAACTGCTTCCACGATATCCCTTGCTCCCTTCACGATATCGAACATGTCCTCATCCTCCACCATATTACTGAGTCCATCTGTGCACATCAAAAGAACATCTCCCTTTTTCAGGCGATATTCGTAAATATCAGCTTCCACATCTTCTTTTACACCGATGGCCCGCGTGATAATATTTTTATCCGGATGATTCTTGGCTTCCTCTGCCTTGATTCCTCCAAGTCTTACCATCTCTTCCACTAAAGAGTGATCCTTCGATAACTGCCGGATCTTATCATTGATCAAATACAGACGACTATCGCCTACATTGGCAAAATACAACGTATTCCCAATCACGGTTGCAACAACCAGAGTGGTGCCCATGCCTTCCAGCTTTACATCTGAATGAGCTGCCTTGATAAGCTCATGATTCGCCGTATGGATAATTGTATTCAGAATCTCTTCCGGCTTATCAAGCTTTGTATTCTCCAATTCTTCATGCAGCACCTTCACGGTGTATTTGGAGGCAAAATCTCCTGCTTTATGACCTCCCATTCCATCAGCTACTACCAAGAGATTCGGAAATGGTCCTACCGGCTTATCGGTCACATATACAAAGTCCTGATTGACTTCTCTTTTTCTTCCTACGTCTGTCATTGCATATATTTTCATCTAGTTCTCCTTTTTTGCAGCAGCATAACGTCGTCTGAGCTGACCGCAGGCTCCGTCAATATCAGAGCCTCTTTCCCTTCTTATAGTAACATTTATTCCGTTTTTTTCAAGTTTATTTTTGAATTCCTGCGCATTTTTGCTATCCGGCTTCTGGAAATCTCTTTCCCGGATCGGATTGACCGGTATGACATTCAAATGACAGTTTCTGTGTTTCAAGATTGCCGTCAATTCACGGATATCTTCCGGCTGGTCATTGACCCCTTTCACAAGACTGTATTCAAAAGTCACCCTGCGCCCTGTCTTCTCAAAATAAACATCACAGGCATTTAACACTTCTGACAGTTCGTATTTATTTGCCACCGGCATTAATTTCTTTCGCTTCTCCTGATTGGAGCCATGCAAAGACAGCGCAAGTGTGATCTGCAGGCCTTCCTCAGAGAGACGCAGAATATTGGGAACAATCCCGCAAGTGGAAGCAGTTATATTTCTCTGGCTGATATGAAGTCCATGTTCATCACTGATCATATGTATGAACTTCACAAAATTATCGTAATTATCCAGCGGCTCTCCTGTCCCCATCACAACGATATTAGACACTCTCTCCCCGGTAATCTTCTGGATATGATAAATCTGTCTTAGCATCTCGGATACAGTAAGATTGCGTTCCAGACCGTCAATGGTAGATGCACAGAAACGGCATCCCATGCGGCACCCCACCTGTGAGGAGATGCAGACGGAATTCCCATAGTTGTACTTCATCAATACACTTTCGATCATATTCCCGTCTTCCAGTTCAAAGAGAAATTTCTCTGTGGGGTCTACCTGGGAAATCTGTCTCGCCGCCATCGTCACTTTTTTGATTTCATATTCGTGATCCAGTTTTTCCCGCAATGCTTTTGACAGGTTCGTCATCTCATCAAAGGAATCTGCAAGTTTTTCATGGAGCCAGCTATAGATCTGTTTTGCCCGAAATGGCTTCTCCCCTATCTGTTTCATTTCTTCTATCAGTTCGTCATAACCAAACGACGCAATATCTTTCTTATCCATGCCTTTCCCTCTCAAACAATGCGATATAGAATCCGTCTCCCTCTTCTCTTCCCGGAAGAAACTGCTGCTCCTTTACGAGCCGGAACTGAGGATACGTTTCTTCAAACCAGCGGGCATTGTCTTCATTTTCACCGCGATGGATGGTACAAGTGCTGTATACAAGTTTTCCACCCGGTTTTACATATGTGTGTACGACTGACAAAATCTTCCTTTGAAGTCCGGCAAGATCACGCTGCATATCTTCCGTCATCTTATATTTCAGATCTACCTTTTTCCCAAGCACTCCAAGACCGGAACAAGGGAGATCTGCGATAACGATATCTGCTTTATCTTTTGCCGCTTCATCATAGACCGTCGCATCATGACAAACTGCCTCGATATTATCAAGCCTGCTTCTTTGAATATTCTCATTGATCAGACCTACTTTGTATTCCGTAAGATCTCTCGCCTCTACGTGACCGCTTCCCGCAAGCTTTTCTGCCATGTGAATGGCTTTTCCTCCCGGCGCCGCACAGACATCGATCACATAGTCTCCTTCTTTCGGATCTGCCCATTCCGCCACCTGCATAGAGCTAATATCCTGCACGTAGAAATGACCTTTTTGAAAACTTGTAAGTTTATTCAGATAATCATATCCGTGAATATGAAGTGCATACGGAAGACTTGTCTCTTCTACTTCCACCTGTTCCTCACGAAGTTCTTTCGTCAACGCTTCTATACTTACTGCATTCAAATTGCACCGGATAGTTGTCGGGTGCTCTTCCAGAAAAGCCTGTCCCATACGGGCAACTGTATCTTCATCATAGCTTTCCAACCACTGATCCACGATCCACTGCGGAAGGGAATACTTCACCGACAGACTCGTTAATTCTACGCTTTCCAGATTCCGGCTGATGGTGCGCAGCACTCCGTTGACAAATCCCTTCAGATTGGAGAACCCTTTGCGGACTGCCAGCTTCACTGCCTCATTGCAGACGGCGCTGTCAGGCACACTGTCCATATATTTCAACTGATACACACTGCTTCTTAAGATGGTGCGTATAACCGGTTTCATTTTATTTACTTTAACTTTGGAAAATTGATTGATGATATGATCGATCTCTATCATGCGTTCAAGCGTGCCATTTACCACCCTTGTGATAAACGCACGCTCTTTCTTATCCAGATACTGATATTGATCCAGAACATTTTTCAAGGCAATATGACTATATTCCCCTTCTTTTGTAATAAGGAGCAGCGTCTCAAGCACCAGCTCCCGATCATTTACCGATGATCCCATCCCTTTTCTCCTCTATTTTTCTAATCGTTCCTTCTGGAACCTGTCAGCAGAAGGATACGCAAGAGCTGCAAAATTGCCGCTGCCGCCCCGGCTACATAAGTAAGCGCCGCTGCTGTCAGCACTTTTCTTGTCTGTCTTACCTCATCCGGATAGAGCATTCCGGTATCTCCGAGAATCCGAAGCGCACGCCCGGAAGCATTAAATTCCACCGGAAGGGTCACAACCTGGAACAAAACAGACGCAGAAAATGCGAGAACTCCCAGATTCAGAAACAGTGCAGAACTATTGCTGTTAAATAATAGTCCAAGCAAGATCAGCGGCCATGCTATGGCGCTGCCAAAATTAGCAACCGGCACAAGCGCACCACGCAGCTTAAGCGGCACATAGCCTCTCGCATGCTGGATCGCATGCCCACATTCATGCGCCGCCACTCCAATCGCAGCTACCGAACACTGATTATAAGTAGCTCCCGACAGACGGAGCACTTTATTTCTCGGATCATAGTGATCCGTCAGATTTCCAGACACATATTCCACACGCACATCATAGATGCCGGCACCACGAAGCAGTCGTTCTGCCGCCTCTCTTCCGGTCATCCCGGAATGACTCATCACTCTGGAATAACGCTGAAAAGTAGATCTCATTTTTGCAGATGCTGCCATACAGATCAGTACACCGATCAAAACTAAGATGTAAGTACGGTCAAAATACATTGGATATATCATTGTAATTCCTCCTATCCCGAAACATATCGTTATTATATATGAAACTCGGAGAAAATACCTGTTTTTCACACATTTTTAAGAATTTTTAAGAACTGTTCCGATTTTCACGTCATATCCACGCAAAAATGCGTCCGCTTCCATTCTCTTTTTGCCGGGTATCTGAAGTGCCGTCACTTTCAGAAGTCCTTTTCCGGTCTGTACGAGGAAACCATCCTTTTCCACTCTCACCACAGTTCCTGAAGCTTCTTTTGTATCCTCTTCACAGACTTCTGCTTCCCAGATCTTCATTACCTTCCCGTTCCAGTCCGTATAAGCACTGGGCCACGGGTTCAATCCGCGGATCAGACGCTCAATCTCCTCTGCGGACTTGTTCCAGTCAATATTTCCAAGATTTTTATCCAGCATTCTTGCATAGGCTGTGGGGCTGTCTCCCTGTTTCTGCGGAACAATCGTATGTTCCTCAAGCCCCTTTAATGTCTCTACACAAAGTCCGGCTCCGGCTTCTGCCAGTTTATCGTGGAGACTTCCTCCGGTCTCTTTATCATCCAGTACGATCTCTGTCTTAAGAAGCATATCACCGGTATCTAAGCCTTCGTCCATCTGCATAGTTGTCACGCCGGATACTTTCTCTCCATCGATCACTGCCCATTGGATCGGAGCGGCTCCTCGATATTTCGGAAGCAGAGAAGCGTGGACATTGACACAACCGTATGGCGTCATTTCCAAAATTTCCTTTGGAAGAATCTGTCCAAAAGCGATCACCACCATAATGTCCGCATTGTATTTGCGAAGCTCTTCCACGCAGGAGGCTTCCCTTACCTTCTTCGGCTGAAATACAGGTATTCCGTGTGCCATCGCTGCTTCTTTCACCGGCGTAAACTGCATCTTTCCGCCGCGCCCCTTGGGCTTATCCGGCTGCGTGACAGCAAGCACAACCTCGTGTTCTGCCTCAACGAGCGCTTCCAGTGTCCCCACAGAAAAGTCCGGTGTGCCAAAAAATATTATTTTCATCTACTCTTCCTCCCCGTAAGGCTCCACATCATGAATTCCGCCTTCCGCCAGTTCTACATACATTTTTCCATCCAGATGGTCAAGTTCGTGGCAGAACGCTCTTGCCAGCAGCTCTTCTCCCTCCAGCTCAATCTCTTCCATCTCTTCATTTAAAGCTCTCACCTTCACGTAATTCGGACGAGTCACAAGACCGGATTTCCCCGGAACACTTAAGCAGCCTTCTTCTCCGCACTGCTCTCCCGCAGTCTCTATGATCACCGGATTAATAAGGATGATCGGTCCTTCGCCTACATCAATGACCACGATCCTTTTTAAAATGCCGACCTGAGGAGCCGCAAGACCGACACCCATTGCCTCATACATAGTATCTAACATATCGTTGATCAGTATTTTTGTGCGAAGCGTCATTTTTGTCACTTCTTTACACGGTTTTGTCAACACCTCATCGCCTAATTCACGTATTTTTCTAATTGCCATAATTTTTCTCCTTTTCTTTGATATTTATATGTTTAACGGATTAAAATCAAACTGAATCCTCAATTGATCGAATCCTCTGTTCATATCTATATACTGCTCCAGCAGATCTTTTGTGCGAACTAACAGCTCATAGTCTTCGCTTTTCACATAAATGATCTGGCGGTACTGATCATTTACTTTGGACACATAAGGCGCCGCCGGTCCGATCACAGTAAGCCGCCCTTCCCGGTTGATGCGTTCTGTGAATTCCTTCAAATATCCTGCTGCCACCTTAAGATGCTCTTCCGATTGTCCGGTCATCCAGATTGCCAAAAGCTCTTCTGCCGGCGGGTATCCCATCAACATGCGATAATTCATTTCTTCTTCATAGAAGCTCTCGTAATCCTGTCTCGCTGCGGTCTGGATACTGTAATGTTCCGGATTGTATGTCTGGATCACTACTTCACCTTTCTCCCGTCCTCTTCCCGCTCGCCCGCAGGCTTGCGACAACAGCTGGAAGGTCCGTTCTGCAGACTGATAATGGTTAGAATATAATGACATATCTGCCGCCAGTATGCCTACCAGAGTCACCTGCGGAAAATCATGCCCTTTCACGATCATCTGCGTACCGATGAGAATATCTGCTTTCTCTGCCGCAAATGCCGACAGTATCTTCTCATGGCTGTCCTTTTTCTTGGTCGTGTCCATATCCATGCGAAGTACCCTTGCCGCCGGAAACATCTTCGTCACCAGTTCTTCAATCTGCTGTGTACCGGCGCGAAACCCTCCGATATAATGAGAGCCACACTCCGGGCAGGAAGTCATGGAAGGTCTTTCATAGCCGCAATAGTGACAGACAAGCTTCCCGTTTTTGTGGGCGGACAGCGCCACATCGCAATGAGGACATTTTACAACATAGCCACATTCCCTGCAAGAAACAAATCCTGCATAGCCTCGCCGATTCAAAAACAGCATGATCTGCTGTCTCTTTTGCAGCCGGTCTTCTATCATTTCTTTCAGTCTGTCACTGATGATCGAACGGTTGCCATGCTTTAATTCTTCCCTCATATCTACTGTATATACTTCCGGAAGGCTCTGAGCAGTTGCCCTGTTCTTTAATTCCAACAGTGTATATTCTCCCAGCCTGCACCGATAAAATGCTTCCAATGAAGGAGTTGCTGATCCAAGGACTACACTGGCTCCCTCTAACTTTGCACGCCGAATCGCAGTCTCTCTTGCGTGATACCTGGGCACCTGTTCGCTCTTATACGTGGTCTCATGTTCCTCGTCGATCACGATAAGTCCCAGATTCTCAAAAGGTGTAAATAACGCAGATCTTGGACCGATCATAACGTCTACCTCGCCTCGTTTTACCCGTTCCATCTGGTCAGACCGTTCTCCCTGTGAGAGTCTTGAATTCAGGATAGATACACGATTTCCGAATCGGTTATAAAACCGAAGCACCGTCTGATACGTAAGAGCAATCTCAGGGATCAGTACAATCGCCTGCTTCCCGCTCTCAACAACATGCCGGATCATTTGCATATATACTTCTGTTTTTCCGCTTCCGGTCACTCCATAGACAAGATACGTGTTCCTGTAACCATTCTCATAATCTTGTGCAAAAACAGAAACCGCCTGTTCCTGCTCCTTCGTAAGAATTGTTTCTTTCTCTTCTGTCCTGCGGTAACATAACGGATTTCGAAGTGCATCCTGAGATTCGATAAGGAGAATTCCCTGCTCTTCCATTGCACGAAGAACCGCCAACGTCACATGAAGCTTCTTCGTCAGCAGTTCATAATCCTGACACGGCTGATCAAGAAGTCCTGCCAACACTCTCGCCCTTGCTTTCTGGTTCTTATGAAGGAAGATATCCAACCTTTCTCTCCCCTCTTCTTCTGAAAGTAAGAGCCGGACAGTTCGCTTCTTCTTAATCTTCTCCTGCTTCTTGATCGGAAGCACCGTTCGAAGCGCCTGAATCATCGTTCCTCCATAGGATTCTTTCATCCACGCAGCAAGCGCCACAAGCTTTGACTCAATCGCCCGCTTATCTTCTGCCCGACGCAAAATGAACTTGATCTTATCTTCATCGTAATCCGCAGTTTCGGAAAAACCGATCACGTAGCCGCCTGTCTCTTTATTTCCTCTTCCAAAGGGCACGATGACTTCTGTTCCAACTTCAAGTATCCCCTCAAGCTCTGAGGGGATACGGTACTGAAATACTTTATCCAGTTTTTCATGGGTAATGTCGATAATAATATCCGCGTACATTTTACTCCTTTAATTCGTCCAATACTTCCTGAATGAGCACACGGTCATCCATGTCATATTTCACACCCTTGATCTCCTGATAAGTCTCATGGCCTTTTCCGGCAAGAATGATCACATCGCCTTTCTGTCCATGCTCGATAGCATAGCGAATGGCTTCTTTCCGGTCACAGATGTCAATGTATTTTCCATCTGTCTTCTTGATACCGGTAATAATATCTTCGATAATCTCCTGCGGTTCTTCAAACCTTGGATTATCAGAAGTGATGATGGTAAAATCAGAAAGCTTTCCTGACACTTCTCCCATCTCGTATCGTCTTGTCTTAGAACGATTTCCGCCACAGCCAAATACAGTAACAATGCGTCCCGGATTGTAATCTCTGAGCGTATGAAGAAGACTTTCAAGGCTCATGGCATTATGAGCGTAATCAATCATTAACGCAAAATCATCCGATACTTTGATCATCTCAATACGACCTTTTACTTTCGCTACTTTCAGCGCCTTCTTGATCGTCTCTACCGGCACGTCAAAATGTCTGCACACGGCAATCGCGGTCAGAGAATTGTATACACTGAACTCACCCGGAATGTCGATCTCTACATCAAAATCCATAAGGCCCTCTACTTTGTATTTCATTCCCAGATATCCCGGTCTTGACACATGCTCTACGTCTACCGCGCGAAGATCTGCTTTCTCGGAAAATCCGAAAGTCTCAACCTTACAGGTTGCAAAGCGGAACACGTCCTCAAACCACTTGTCGTCTATATTGGCAATTCCAAGCTTACACTGGGTAAATAAAATACCTTTGCAGCGCTTGTAATCTTCAAAATCTTTATGCTCATTTGGTCCGATATGATCTTCTCCGAGGTTGGTGAAAATACCGATCTCAAACTCAATTCCCGCAGTTCTGTGAAGCATCAGTCCCTGTGAAGAAACCTCCATTACAACGCTGTCACATCCTGCCTCTACCATTTCTGCAAAATATTTATGGATTGTGTAAGATTCCGGTGTTGTATTGCTTGCCGGGATTGTCTTATCTCCAATGATCGTCTCAATGGTACCGATAAGTCCCACCTTATGACCGACACCTTCCAAAATGGATTTTACCATGTAGGTGGTCGTCGTCTTTCCCTTTGTTCCGGTAATTCCAATCACATTGAGCTTCTTTGCCGGATAGCCAAAATAAGCCGCTGACATAAGGGCAAGCGCATATCTGGTGTCGTCCACATGAATCACCGTCATTCCTTCCGGTGCATTTACCGAACGTTCTACGATGACTGCTGCCGCTCCTTTTGACGCTACATCTTCTATATATTCATGTCCATCTGTCACTGCCCCGGCAATACAGACGAACACACTTCCTTCCTTTACCTTTCTGGAATCATTGATAAGCTCCGTTACCTCTATGTCGTCACTTCCCTGACAGACTTCATATTCCAGATGCTCTAACAGATATGATAATTTCATAACAGCACTCCTTCATTTTTTTACTTTTATATTGAGTATACCATTTTTTCCGTATACAGCAAAGGATAATTTGTGTTATACTGCTATACAGAATTTATATTTAGAAAAGGGGAATGTAATCGTGAAAGCTTATGAAAGATTATTAAAGTATGTGGTTGTCCGCACACCGAGTGACGAAAACAGTGACACTGTACCGTCTTCCAAGTGCCAGTTTGACCTTGCACATCTGTTGGAAGAGGAAATGAAAGCACTTGGTCTGACCGATGTTTATCTGGACGACCAGTGTTACCTCTATGGTAAATTACCTGCAACCGAAGGTCTGGAAGACAAGCCCGCTATTGGCTTTATTGCACACATGGATACTGTTTCTGACTTCTGTGACCATGATATCACACCAGTGATCACAGAGAATTATAACGGAGAAGATCTGGTTCTTGGAACAAGCGGTCTTACCTTAAGTACAGAAACATTTCCACACCTTAAGGATTTAAAAGGACGCACACTCATCACTTCTGATGGAACAACTGTACTGGGCGCGGATGACAAAGCAGGAATCGCAGAGATTCTCACTGTGATCGAACAGTTACAGGAACAGAACATCCCACATGGTCCAATCTGCGTTGCATTTACACCGGATGAAGAAATCGGCACCGGCGCTTCCCATTTTGATGTGGAACGCTTTGGCGCAGATTACGGATATACACTGGACGGAGACACCGAGGGAGAGATCCAGTACGAAAACTTCAATGCATGCAAAGCATGTTTTGATATTACAGGAGTAAGTGTTCATCCGGGTTCTTCCAAAGATACGATGATCAACGCCTCCCTTGTTGCCATGGAGATCAACAGCCTCCTTCCAGGCATGGAGACTCCGCGCGGCACAGAAGATTATGAGGGATTCTATCATCTTGTATCTATGTCCGGTGACTGTTCTAAGGCTCAGTTAAACTACATTGTCAGAGACCATGACAAGAACTACTTCGAAGCAAGGAAGCGTACTTTAACTCTGATTGAAAAGAATCTGAACGCAAAATGGGGGGAAGGAACTGTAAAACTCACCCTCACTGACCAGTATAAAAACATGGCTGAAATCATTGCCGGATGCATGCATCTTATCGACAATGCAAAACAAGCCTGTGAAAATGCCGGAATTGAAGCGCTCATACTTCCAATCCGCGGAGGTACAGACGGATGTCAGTTAAGCTTCAAAGGACTTCCATGTCCGAATCTTGGAACCGGTGGACACGCTTACCACGGTCCTTACGAACACATCACGATCGAAGGCATGGACAAAGCGGTTGCTATGGTAACAGAACTGGTAAAACTTTACACAAAATAAAAAACTAAAGAGGTTAGAAACATGTGGTTATTTAAAAGACTGGCGCTGTTCCTTGGCGCCATCCTAATCGCCGCTATCGCAGGGTTCTTCATTCTGCCGGGTGCAAGTCAGACAGAAATTGTCTTATTCATCGTGGGCTGTGTCGCCCTTGGCGATATCACTTACTATCTGGACAAGAAATATTTCCAGTAAGAGCATGAAAATGGGGACGGGTTTTCAAAACCCGTCCCCTGCTTTACTTCTATGCTCCGTGAGGCTTAAATCCTTCGCCTCTTACTTCATTGGATTCCATCATAATGAGGAATGCTTTTTCATCCTCGTCTTTGACCGCCTTCTGTACATTGTACATTTCTTTATTGCTGCACGCACACATTACAACCAGTTTATCATCCCTTGAGAAGCTTCCTTCCGCCTTTAAGAAAGTACATCCTCTTGCTGTCATTTCGTCAATCCGTTTTGCAACTTCCGGTCCTTTGTCCGTAACGATCAGCGCCATCTTACCGGCATCAATACCGTACATCACTTTGTCTACTACAACAGTCAAAATATAAGTCAAGATCAAACCGTAAATAATACTGTCAATATCCCCGAAGATCAAACCACCTGTCACAACGATCACAAGGTCTGTCACGAAAGTAATCTTTCCGATAGAAAGATGCGGCTTTAACGCCCGCACTGACATGATTACAAAATCCGCTCCGCCTGTAGATGTGTTGCGAAGATAAATGATCGCATAGCCAAGTCCCGAAAATACACCGGCGCAGATCGCAGACAATAATCTGTCTCCTTCATATACCGGAAACATTGGCGCAATGAAGTCCATAAGAGGCCACTGGATCAGCATCGTCTTCAATGAACGAAGAAGAAACTTCTTACCTAAGACTTTATAACATAAAATAATAATCGGAATGTTGAGCACAATGGTCATCGTACCAATCGGTAAACCGAATAAATGATAAAAGATCAAAGCAACACCGGAAATACCTGCTACCGGAAATCCCGAATTGGCTGCAAAATTATAAACGCCAACTGCGATCAGCATATTTCCTACAATGTCCACCAGAATATCAATGGCAAACTCTTTAGATTTGTTCACGTTTTTCATAGACTCTCTCCTTTTCACATCATTGTATATTGTATAAATTCCTCAGAGCTCAAAAAAGCCCGCCGGATCGTTTTATCGCATCCTCGGCAACAAAAAAGAGCAACGGCAAATTATAAAAATATAATTCGCAATTGCTCTTTTACGTGAAATATTATAGACTTCTTCCGCAAAAATGTCAATCCACATTTTTATCTTTTTAGGTTCTTTTTTTCTTCTCTTCAATTGCAAATTTAAATTCCACCCCTATATGGAATTTAATCTTACAAATTCACCTTCTCTCAATAGTGGAATTTAATCTTTCTGAACCATCTGTTAAAATCATGGTTATAAATATGACTGTTTCCTCCCAGCAGGAAGGAACTACTTATGGATAAACAAAAACATTTAACTCTTGATTCCCGTATTATCATTGAAACTAAGCTAAACGAAGGAGAAAGTTTTAAAGCCATCGGCAGATTCTTACATAAGGATTGCACGACCATTTCCAAAGAAGTGAAACATCACATCTCTTTCGAAAAAAGTGGTACCTATGGCAGATCTTTTAATGATTGTCTCCTGGCTTTTCAGCGGAAATGCTCTGCCCAGATGGTATGTCACGAATGTACCTCCCGTAAAAATCGGTTTTGCTGGTCTTGCGGCAAATGTTCCTCTTCCTGTATCCTCTACAAAAAGTATGTTTGCCCAAAACTATCCAAACCACCTTATGTCTGTAATGGTTGCCCGGAACGCAGTAAGTGTTCCCTGGAAAAGCATCTGTACAGAGCTTCCTATGCTCAAAAAGAGTATGAATCGGTAAGGAGTGAATCCAGATCCGGTTTTGCTCTCTCTGAAAGCGAACGAAAACAAATGGATGACATTGTCTCTCCTCTCTTAAGAAAAGGTCAGTCGCTTCATCACATTGCCGTCCACCATGCAGACGAACTCATGAAATCTGAAAGGACTTTGTACGCCTATATAAACAGCGGACTTTTTACTGCCAGAAACATTGATATGCCGCGAACGGTCCGGATGCGTCCAAGAAAGAATGTTTCTAAAAATCTTAAAGTTGACAAAGCCTGCCGCGTGGGACGCGATTTTTCTTGTTTCCAAACATATATGGAAGAACATCCGGATCTTTCTGTTCGGCAGATCGATTCTGTAGAAGGTGTCAAAAGCGGAGCTGTTCTGCTCACCATACATTTCGTGGAACAAGGGCTCCAGCTTGCCTTTCTCAGGCGATACAATGATTCTCAGTCTGTGATTGATATTTTCAACCGCCTTTATCTGGAACTAAAACCTGACATCTTCACAGAACTATTCCCGGTTCTATTAGCAGATAACGGGAGCGAATTTTCCAATCCTTCTGCTATTGAGCTCGATATGCAGGGAAATCCCCGCACAAAAATGTTTTATTGCAATGCCAGCGCTCCCTATCAAAAAGGCAGTTGCGAAAACAACCATGAAATGATCCGGCGAATTATTCCAAAGGGCGAAGATATCGGTCAATATACGCAGGAACAGATCGATCTTATGATGAGCCATATCAATTCCTATGCAAGAAAGAAACTTGGAAATAAGAGCCCCTATGAGATATTTGAATTCCAATATGGTAAGGAACTTTTAGATGTATTCCATTTGCAAAAAATTCCTGCAGATGAAATCACCTTAAGTCCTGAATTATTAAAATAATCATTCAAAACAGCTACTAAAATAAAATCAAAAAAGCTGGGCAGGAATCTATTACAGCCATCATCGCAGAATCTCCCCAGAGGTGGAATTTACTAACTCCAAAAAATCAACCGTAAATTCGACTTCCGCTCAGCATGCAATAAAATACCCAAAACCACAGCTTTTACTTATATTTTAACTCTGATCTTGGGTATTTCATATACGAAATCTTTATTTTTTTGTATTTCTGTAGAATTTACTTTTTCAAAGTAGAATTTAATCTTACAAAGTGGAATTTACTTTTTCAATTCACCAAAAATATTCTGGCTATGTCTAAATCTTCCGGGGTCGTAATTTTGATATTTTCATAGGACCCCTCAAAGAGTTTCACAGGAAGATGCATCATCTGCTCGACAACCATTGCATCGTCAGTCACATGAACACATTCTTCTTCCATCAGTCTTGCATATGCTTCGAAAATCAGCGCTTTCTCAAAAACCTGTGGCGTCTGTACTGCCCATACATATTTCCGTTCCGGCGTCGTGACAGCAAACTGTTCCTCATCGATCAGTTTGATCGTATCTTTGCTGGGCACACCTGCCACACATGCTTTATACTTTCTCACAGTATCATAAGCACGTTCCAGCATCTCTTCATCCACAAAAGGCCTTGCGCCATCGTGAATAAAGACGTATCCGTCTTGAATATTTTCGTAATATTTATCATATTCTCTTACTTTCAACCCTTGCCACACGGAAGCATACCGCTCATGTCCGCCTTCAACGACCGTCTTCACTTTCGTAAAATGATATTTTCGGACAATTTCTTCCTGCACATATTTTAACTGATCTTTTCCCACAACCAAAATAATATCATCAATAATTTCTGATCTCTGGAACACAGCTAATGAGTAATATATAATCGGTTTCCCTTGTAATTCAATATATTGCTTTTGCACAGAAGTGCCCATACGTTTTCCCTGTCCTGCTGACAAAACAATTGCCGTACAGTTCTTCTTTTCTTCCTTCTTCATGACACTCCTCCTCACTCAATATTATCGTTCTCCAAGTTTCAAATTCGGAACCGCATTCAAATCCCATCCATGTCTTGTTCCTTTTATATATTCATAGTAGGCAGCCACACCGATCATCGCCGCATTATCTGTACAATAGATCGGCGATGGATAGTAAAATTTCACTCCCCGTTCTTCACATGCCTTGCTCATGGCAGCACGAAGCGCAGTATTAGATGCAACTCCTCCTGCTATCGCAAATTTATCCACCTGATATTCTTCCACTGCGTGCATGGCATTCGCCACAAGCACATCTGTAACCGCCTTCTGAAAAGAAGCTGCGATATCTGCCTGACTGTAAGCTTCTCCTTTCATCTGACATCCATTGATGTAATTAAGAACCGCTGATTTCACCCCACTGAAGCTAAAGTCATACGGGGCATCCTCAACCTTGGCTCTCGGAAATGCAATAGCCTCCGGGTCACCTTCTTTTGCCGCTTTGTCAATCTTAGGTCCGCCGGGATATCCAAGTCCGATAGCTCTCGCTACTTTGTCAAATGCTTCTCCTGCCGCATCGTCTCGCGGACGACCCGTAATTTTATGTCGGAGTG
>OGPN01000757.1_pt1 | contig 22620 bp, 20 predicted proteins | sample 1552941 | NCBI WGS metagenome assembly OGPN01 (sample SAMEA2580220, study PRJEB22360) | human gut metagenome | biome: human gut; feature: human-associated habitat; material: faeces | place: Denmark | collected 2008/2010
CGTCGGGGTTGGTGTAGATCGCGAGGGGGTCGCCGTTACAGATAACGTTGACACTAAGAACCTTGCCTTTGCTATTTTTTATAACATTGACAAGTTGTCCGGCTGACTTTTTGCTCTCAGTGCCTTTATTAAAATTTTCGGCGGCTTTTTCGCTGACATCTGTCATTGCAGATACGCTCTCAGGTTCGTCAAGTGTGCCGTATTTCAGCAGGCAGTCAATATCAGCTTTGAGCTGAATATCTATATGATCTTCATAAACTGTTATTTTGTCGATTATCAGATTTATGTCATTTTTGTCAAGGGTAGGCTTATTCAAAATATTGTCGAAAATTTCAAATACGTTTTTTGCGGTTCGGTTTACTCTTACTATGGCATTATTTTTATCCACCGCCAGTTGCAACTGGTTTTTCAGTCCCTCTATTCGCAAGGTAAGCTCGTCGATCATTTCGGTGTAGGTTTCCTCAATGATCTCTGTACGATCAGGGTGACGCATTACATCTCTTGTCTGCTGACGTGTGAGCATTTTCATTTCAGCTTTTGCGTCCTCGATCTGTCCTTTTATCAGCTCCACGACTGACTTGCTGTTTTTGCTTTCGTTCTGCTCCTTAGCAATGGAGTTTTGCAGACGTTCGATCATATCCTGCGAATTGTCACGAACTTTTTGAATGTACTCTTTTAGCAGCTTATCAAGCATATCGACCCTTGTGTGATGTGATGTACAGCCTTTTGTTCCTCGTCTGTGATATGTTCCGCAGGTATAAGCGGCGGCAATATCGTTTCGGCTCATTGAGAACATTGGTGAGCCGCAGTCGCCGCAGTAGAGAAATCCGGAATAAGCATTTTCGTATTTTCTTACGCCACGATAGTGAGATGTGGTACGTTTTTTGAGATTCTCCTGTGCCAATGCGAACACCTTGTAATCCACGATAGGCGTGTGGTTGTTTTCAAATACAATGTGGTCAGTTTCGTGTTGCTTTACTTCATCACCGTTGATTCTCTTGCGGCGGTATTTGCCTTGACGGAGGGTGCCGATATAGAAATCGTTTGACAATATTTCGCTGATAGTTACCAAACTCCAAGTTTGTTTTGCCTCACGTTTGCACTCTTCACCGTTCGCCTCTTTTCGCATTTTCTCACACATACGAGGGGTAGGGATATGCTTTTCTGTAAGGTAATTTGCAATTTTTTTATAGCCCCAGCCCTCATTGTACTTTTCAAAAATATCACGTACCACCTGTGCGGCAGGCTCGTCAACATCAAATTTCATTGTTTTGCTGTTGGTCATAACGTAACCATAAGGCACGGCACATATCCATTTGCCTTCTTCCTGACGGCGTTTTATTACTGACTTGACTTTTTTTGAGGTGTCGGTAACGGGCATTTCGTTAATGAGAAATCTAAATTGGATAGCTGTCCAATCGTCATAGGTAGGATAATCAATGTTGTCACCTATTGAGATTATCCTCATACCGGCGTCACGGAGATCTTCAAGTTCTACAAGACCTTTGCTGTTGCGGCGTGAAAATCTTGAGAAGTCTTTGACGATAAGGATATCATATTCCATTCGCAGCATTTTCTTTCGCAGTTCCTGATAGCCCTCACGCTGTTCAAAGGTATATCCCGAACGGTCACGATCTTCGTAAAATTCAAGCGTGCTGTCAGGAAATTTTCGTTTTACAAAGTCAGTTATGATAGCTTTTTGGTTCTCGATAGAGGTGTTGTCCCTGTCCATTTCCTCGTCAACAGAAATTCGGCAGTAGCCTGCTATGCTGTATTTTGTGCTCATAACTTTCACCCTTTCTTTGATATATGGTACAATGTTGTCACTTTTGATTATGGATCTTACCCTTGCGGATACATACAATGTTGTTAGTTTATATGTTTTATTACAAATAATATTGTATCACATCTTTGCCCAAAAGGCAATAGGCAAAGGATATAAAAATAATGGTGGAGTGTATGTAAAGTGCACCATAGGTGCACTAGCTGTCAGAGAGTAATATTATGGTGGAGAAGATATTCAGTACATTCGTACAGATCTTTAGAACCTGAGCGGAACACGGCAACTTTAAATTTTTCACCGCTAAGCTCCTTTATCTTGCACTCAACCAAGTTCATAACTCTCTCATTTTGTTGTTCTGCATTGCTCAGCCAGATCTGAGCGATGCCTGATTTTTCGTTCTTTATTATCTGCAAAAGCAACACTCCTTATTACGATTTTTGCCTTTTTTGTATAGTGTTAATCAGTTTGCACATTTTGCTTTATCGCCTCGTTTCTATATGGTTTTATTGTCCGTGCTTTAAATTGACTGCCCTGTGACTCCTATTGCAAAGTTCGTATTCACGCCATTTGAGTGCGATTTCTGTAACTTGCGACCCCTAATTTTCTTTGAAAGCCGTATCTTGACCCCATAAAAAATATGCACAAAGGCTTTTCTAAAACTGCGTATTTACGGCACTTTTGCGGCGAGCTTTGCTCGTCCGCTGTGAGTGTTTCGGGGGCTGCGACCCCGAAACTTTAACTTGCAATGAAATATTTCACTTTGCTTTAACCGCTGCATATCCGGTATTTGTGCAGATTGACAACTGCCTTTTTATTATCAGAATTAAAACCTCTCCCACATATCGCCCACAGCGGCTCACAAATCGCTTGTGTCGGCTTTTGAAATGCTTTTGCTAAACTTACCCGACAAAAAATCCAAGCCCGCAAATCGGCTTACGTTTGCCGATTTTGGTTGACAGTAACTTTGCCCGTTTTCAGTTACTGTCACACCTGCTGTCAGCACCGTAAACCAAGCATTTTCAAGGGTTTGCGAGGTATTGCTTATGCACTCCGTTGACAGTAACTCCGCTACCATTTTTACTGTCACTACTGTCACGCTCACAGTCGTAATGAAGAATTATCAGTCTGCCGTTTCTTGTTCGCTTGTACTGAAAATCAATTCCAAACTTTTTGAGAGTGTAACCGTTCTGCACCAGATCTCTTGTTACTCTGTTGGGATAAAATGTTTCATCGGAAACACTTTTCAGAACATTCACTAATTCCGAAGCTGTACCGCAGAAATCAATATGCTTCTTAAGATACACATACAGTGCAGCCAGAAAAATGTTATCTTTATTTTTGCAGTTGAGCGGCTCATCGGTGACGATCCACTTCTTTAAATTGCTGTCAAACTGCAAATTAATTTCTGCGTTTTCAATATCACGACCTACACAATGAAGCTTTGCTGTACGACTTCCACGCTTGCTTTCAATCAGAACCATACTGCCGTCAACACAACCGCTTAAGCCTGTACTGCCTGAGATCATATTGAACGGATCGCTGTCAGAACACTTTCGTGTGTGATGCACAACTACTATCGTAATTTCAAGCTTGTCGGCAAGTGCTTTCAGCACAGACAGTTCTTTGTAATCAGTACCGTAGCTTGACTCCGATTCGTTACGCACCTTTTGCAGAGTGTCAATGAACACAACTTTTAAATCGTAATGCTCATTTTTAAAGTTTTCAATCTCTTCCTCCAAACCGTTCCCGATTGATTCGGACATGATTACAAAATGCAATCGCTCTGTAGGCTCGTCAGTGATTTCGTAAAGACGATTTTGAATTCGTACATAGCTATCTTCCAGACACAAATACAGCGCAGTTCCTTGTGTAGTTTGCTGACCTAATACCTTTTCTCCTTTCGCTATAGACAAGCACATATCAAGCGCAAGCCACGATTTTCCGACTTTCGGCGCTCCTGCTAAGATATACAGACCTTGTGTAAGCAGATTGTCTACTACAAATTCAATCGGTTTGTACACAGTGGTCATGATCTCCTCGCAGGACTTTGAGTTGAACTTTTTCAATTTATCAAGCCTCCTATTCAATTTTCAAGTTTCTGTTGCTTTTCGTTTTAATTTACTTTGTAAATCGCATTCAAATTTTTTACGCACATTAATTACATTTTCTATCTCAATATGTAACCAAAACAAAAAAGCCCGTACATATTCAGTTTCACGATTTTTACAAAAGGATATAGTTATCCCGTTGTTACCAAAATCGTGCCTGAAATATGTACGAGCTTAAAGCTCTAAAAGTATTTGCCGATATGTTTATCTAAGTAAGAGGCACTTACTGTTTAATTTTATGTTGAACTATGTCGTCCCTGTTTAATATTATAGCATTGGAACACTCGTTTGTCAACAGCCTATTTAAATATTTTGCTCACTTTCAGTTATGGTCATTTAAAACGTAGCATTCATAATTCTGCATAAAAAATCGCCGCACAGATTTTAGTCTGTACAGCGATTACTTTTATCATGTATACAATATTTGATATTAAATCACAATATTTAATGGAAACATAATTACTGCTAATATGCAGGCTATGCCATCTAATAAGGCGTAATTTATTGGATTAATCAACATCAAAATCACTGATTCCCTTAATGACTTTGGATCACATTTAAATAGCAAAAACATATTTGACACAACCGTACTTATTATTGCACCAAAAATTATACCTATAAAGGAAAGTGCAAAGAACGATAAACAAGTTATGATCAATGAAATTAATATAACTATCAATATTGAAATAATATGTCCTGTCACATTGATTTTATTTTGATAGATTAAAATTAATGCAAGTAATCCACATATAATACCAATGCTCCCTCCTATATTCAAAATTATAGATTGATCATTTTTCATAAAGGATGATGCAATAATTACAATAATCTGCGGAATAATGACAAAAATAATTGGCACTATCATCGACATGATTTTTCCCTTTTTCATAAAATCAACTCGCTTTTAATTTGTGTAAATAATCATTAGCTAAAAAGTAATATGTTTCCGGCATATGACCGTTTACCATACCTCCTATATTTATAATGCCGGTCTTTGAGTCCGCACCAGATTTGCAAAATTCATTTTTAGCTTTTTGATACTTTTCTGCTACTTTAAAACCAACAGTGCCTTCCTCATAATGCAATATATGCCACTTCAAAATCTCGAACCGCTTTTTCTCTCCAAAAGTCTACCATCTTTGATATCTACGATAAAATCCGTACCGTAAAAATCATTGACAATCACACTGCCATTTTTATATGAAAGCCCAACATATGGAGTGTATTGCAGCTTTGGAAACCTTTTTTTTGCTGATTCTATCTGCCAAGTAATTTTACCATGAAAATCAACTGAGTAAACATTATCATTATTATCAATGTCATATGGAGTTTTTATTAGTACAATTACCTGTGAATCAAGAACAAGGACAGTATCAATCTCAAACTGAAATTTTACCAGCTCGTTATTAACATACAATGCATTTTTATGTATTTTTAAAATAGGCATAGTTAACCTCCGATATCATAATAATCGTTCGTTTGTGAACTTACCAATAAACTGACCCATTAAATCATATTGAGTTCCGCCGCCGTTCCCCCAATTTATTATTTTATTGGCGATTCCATAACGAACAGTACTTCCTGCAGGAATTTCAACATCACAAATATATTTAGGTTCATACTCCAAAGCAAATTTGTTTTTTATCTGTGACGGTGTTAGACCTTCAATTTGCTCAGCTTCCATTACCCAACCTCCGGTTAGTTTTCCAGACTCTCGATAAACCCTAACAAATTTTGTGTTTTCTTTAAGTTTAACGGTTATGGTCTTTGTCCCAGGTTGATAGGGTGGTTTGTAGTTAGAATTGGTTTTAAATTCGCTGTTTACTTTTTCAGCTGATTCTATTTTGACAATATCGCCTTTTTGAGATATTTTAGAAATATCATCTAATGCAGCTTGCTGTTTTTTAGATAATTCAAAAGAATTAACAGCTTTGGTGTTCTTAGCCTGAAAAGCATTTTCTAACACCCAAGTAGATAAGAAAAACTGAAAAGATTGTGTCCAACTTGTATAACCTATGCTCATTATCTGAGACCAAGAAGTTTCGTCTCTATAATTAAAATATTCTGTATAATAAATTTGGAATGCAGCTTTATCGCATTTATACCCTAATGACGCTAAATCCTCAATCACTTCGTCAATCGCATAATCAGCATGTCTGCGATAAACATTTATGTAATCTATCGCAATAATTGGGGAGCATTCGAATCTTTCACAAAATTGTGCCAAATACTGTATTTCAAAAAGTTCAGCTGAATCAAAAAATTCAAGTATCTTTAATTGTTCTTCTGTTGCAGAATGAATCGGGTCAAAATCGCTGTCATCATCTAACCCATCTCCATCAGTATCCTCATTCCAAGGATCCGAGTTGTATCTGAATACTAATGAAGAATATTCTGCATGGCCGCCTGTAGAATCCTTTTTGATTACAAACTTAGGATTTTCGATTGAAATTTCTTCCCCGTCAAGCAATCCGTCCCCGTCACAATCCGGATTTTCAGGATCGGTATAGAAAATCTGTGCATTAGAAACAACCAAACCCGAAACCTCAAATTCATCTGGCAGACCATCTTTGTCCAGATCCTCCATGTTCTGAAGATCAAAATGATTATCTCTTGACAAATCGTTATAAATAGCTTCAAGCTCCTCGGCAGTCGCCGCCGCAAAGAATTGTCCTCCGGTAGACTCGGCATATGATTTCAACCTGCTGTTGCTTGCACCGTAACCTAAACCAATCGTATGTATTTTTATCTTTTTATCCTGCGCCTTTTGTATATACTCCTCTGATATATTTACATCTCCGTCAGACAGAAGAATAATATGTCTGGTATACCAATGTTCAACGCTTTCCAATTCATCAATGGCGATCTTAACGGCAGCCTGTGCATTTGTGCCACCTGAATTATATGGCTTTACTGCACTCTTTAGCATATCCTTATCATTTGAAAAACCGCTTACAAGCTTAGCAGAGCTTTCATAACTGATCAGAGCCGTTTTGTCAGTCAATGTCATTGAATCTATATAATTATCTATTGCAAGCTTTCTGTAGCAGGTAGGATAAGAATAAGCTATCGTCCCGTCCTCGTTATATATATTATAATTAAAGGTACGGTCATTGCTACTCATACTTCCCGAACAGTCGTAACAAATCACGGTAGCAAGCGGTTCGTAGGTATCTTCAAAATAAAGTGAAGCTTTTTCCAAGCATTGAACCACTCTACTTTGTCCACCAGCATATACTTACTGAAGTGTGTAGTCTCCACGCTTACAGTTGAATTATCCTCATCAAGCACAGTGTCCAGCTCAACAAAATTGTCATTTTCTTCATCATACCATAAAAACAGCAGATTGTCAAATTCGGTATCACCAAGCTTAGACTTATCGATCACATAAGTAAGCGTAGCCTTATCAAACTACGAAGTCGTTTTGATTTCAAAAGGCTCGCCCACAAGACCTACAACCTCTGAGCAGAGTATATCCTTGTTCATAATGCTTTCAACAGTAGTGGCTTTCTGGAGATTGCCCGTACCCTCCATAGACACACGAACTTCGGTAACGGCACAATCCTCGTTTTCAACCTTGTGAATAAAGGTCTGGAAACGCTTTTCATCACCGTCAAGAACTCCGTTGCCATCGGTATCGGGATTCAGCGGCTCTGTTTCAAAGTAGATCTCGTCACCGTCCTCAAGTCCGTCATCATCGGTGTCAACCTTGAGCGGATCAGTTATGTAAGTGTTGATCTCCTCGCCGTCATTAAGTCCGTCGCCGTCCGTATCATCATTATAAGGCTCTGTACCAAGTTCATACTCCTGAAGATTTGTTAATCCGTCTTCATCAAAATCCTCATCGCAGTCAAGGACGCCGTTGTCATCGGTATCGGGCTTTGTTGGATCTGTTCCAAGCGTTAATGCCTCGTATCCGTCAGGAAGTCCGTCACCATCTGTGTCAGGATTGTACGGGTCTGAGCCGATTTCCTTTTCAATAAGGTTAGGCAAACCGTCCTCGTCTGTATCGGCAAGGTACTGCCAATCGTCCATTGTCCAACTGAGTTCTTCGCTCTCTGTGCCAACTAATTCAGCCCATGAACTGCTGTAGTTGATATTAGCTCCATAACCGTCGATAACAACATTCTGTGCAATGATAAGTCCATTCATATTGAAATTGTCGCAGTCTATGGTAACAGTTCCGAACGGAGCATAGATCAGACCGTTTACAGTTGCCTGACTGTTTGAAATATCAATATCGCCGAATTTTGAATAGATAACTGTATTATTTCCGTTGAGATTTCCGCCTGTAAGATCAACGTCCGAAACAGCACCCACAGCGTCATTCAAGCTGATATTGCCGTCTAAATTCAGTCTGCCTGTTACATAGATCGGGTCATTTATATTCACATTCATATCGGAATATGTGTAATCCTCGTCGTATGTATCACAGCCTTCAGTGAAATACTTGCTTGTCAGCTTGGTGTGAATGAGTATCATATCTTTGTTGACATCAAATACATCTTCGGTTTCTTCCTCTGTGTTGTCTACATCAGTAATATCGTCAGCATCTGTAACAGTACCATTGATATTAGGATATTGTGCAGTTGTCGGGAAAACTCAGTTTGTGTAAGCATTACCGTTTAAGGTGAAACTGTCTGTATTGACAGTAATGCCTGCGTCTTCATCAGCGGCAAAAACAGCATAAGGGTACTTTGCCGTTTCCTCAGCAGATGCGGGCATAACCGCAGCTGCACTTGCGGTCATAGCTAAAGCGAGCGCGCCGGACAACATTCGTTTCAATCGTGCCTTTGTTTTTGTTTTAAACATTTCTTTTACGTCCTGCGTCTAATTTGATCCAACACACTCTATAGACTAACTTAGATTTTCTCATCCGCTCTATAGAGTTGCTTGGACTTTATTATACACCAAAGTTCAATTGTTTGGAAGTCGTGGATTTATTTTACGCTTACAAAAAATAAGGCGAACATCTACTATCCGCCTTAAATAAAGTATTCAATTTAAAGTAGTTCTGCCAGATCGTCTCTGCCGTATGCTTTCCAATAATCTTTTAGGTCATAATCACCGCTTTTGAAGCTACCGTCTTTAGCTTTTATTTTATCAAATTTTAAATCGGTCTTTGCACCGCTATCAATTAAAAGCTTAACATTTTTCTTACTGGCATATACTGCGTTTTCAAGTATGTTTTCTGGAATATCTGCACCGTTTTCTATAATAAGTTTTAAAATTTCATACTTACCCGACAATGCAGTACTTAGAGGCGTAGATTCATTTTCACCAACTGCATTCACATCAACATTTTTATCAAGAAGGTATTTTACTATGTCAACATCTCCGCCTGCAACAGCATTGATTAAATCTGTACCATCAAAAACCTTTCCGCATTCTTCAAAACATTTAACGCTTTCCAAATCAGAATTTGAAATATCAATTGCTGAAAAGGTATAACCCTCTGCAGATAGAAAATCTATAATATCCTTATTATCATATGATAATGAAGTTCCAAGAGATTCCGATAGGTATTCTTCAGTTATTCTTGCCCCACGGCTATTTGCATAATCATACAGTAATTTAAAAAGTTCTAAATCATCGTACAAAGCAGCGGATTTCAATTGATATAATCCACTTGCTTCTCCTTCATCATTTACTATCATATAAGCATTATTATCGCATAAATATTTACAGGCTTCATAATTATCAAAATTTGCAGCTCTCTGCAAAAGTCCCGCTTCAAATTGATCGGTCAGATCTATATCATTTGTTTTCACAATATAGTCCAGCATTTCACCATTATTAGTTTGAACTACTCTTTGCAGCATTCCGCTGTATATTTGCGTTTCGTACATATTGCACACCGTTTCACATTGTTCAGGCGTACCCCAATAAGCTAGAAATGTTGTTAGCAATACAACGTCATCTTCATTGTAATCGTTTGGATTTTTAGTGCATTCTTTAAGAGCATCATCTGTTTTTCCTAAAATGGCTAATTCACAAGCCTTAGATAAACCGCTTTCTTTACCTGCTTCTAATAATTTTTCCAACAAAAATTTACTAGAATACGGGCTTGCTAATAGCTGCTCGTATGGTTCTTGTTTTGTATCCTCTTTATAATTGGCAAATAGCTCGGGATAAGGTTCTGCACCCGCTTCAATCAATAGTTTAGTAACTTGATAATTTCCATATTCTGAACCGCCACCCTCATTCTCAAGAGCCATATATAATGCGTCATGACCAACCTCATTTTTTTTGTTAAGATCCACATTATCGCTTGTAAGTAGAGCACGCATTGCTTCAGCTCGTGCATTATATGCTAAATCCCAAATTATATTATCATTATTTGGATCGGCACCTTTTTCCAATAAGTATAGTATACTTTCGTATGGATCATCTGCAAATACTGCTACATTAAGGCATTCGTTTAATAGGTCCTGACTGATTTTATCAGCTTCAAAATACTCATCAAGCAGTTCAAAATTTCCGGTTTTTACAGCATTCTCAACTATATCTGTTATATCTGAATCCCCAAAAAGTTTATCCTTTGTACCGCTTGACAGCCCGCACCCTGTTGACAAAATCATAACTCCTGACAATACTAACGCCAATATTCTTTTTGTCATTAATAAAACCTCCTTGTATTAACTCAACTTGCTCTTAAATTTTTTACTCTATTTACTACAAATTCGGTACTGAATTTCAACCCTTGCCACCTTTTTTCGATTCCTCATTTTTGAGTGCATCATCTATCTCAGAATACATAGGTTCCGTTTTATTCAAATATTGCAGATTATTCACGTCAAGATATCTTTATGCCCAATCTTCGATTTTCTCTTCAATGCCTGAAGTATTATTCTTTGGCATAATATCACCCCATAGAATATAATTAATTATAGTGCCATTCACTATTTTTGTATTTTGAATTTGTGGTTATTATATCATATCATTGCACTAATTTTTTTAGCATTCAGACTGTATGTTCGTAGGATTCTTTGCTTTTAGCCGGTGCCTTTGAGAAACTAAAAAAGTTTATGCACAATATGACAAAACCCTTCTAATGTCTAGAAGGGTTCTATGGAGCTGGAAACGTGACTTGAACACGCGACCTGCTCATTACGAATGAGCTGCTCTACCAACTGAGCTATTCCAGCATATATTAAATTTTTCTGTTAGCTTATTTGATCCGCCGCCGTGTCGCTTTATCAACAACCCACGACCTGCTCATATACGGTCAGAAATATAGTCGCCTTGCTCGGCTGTCGCTGTCGCAATTCTCCTTATTTCTTCCCTTCGCAAGCTCCCTTCATCTGCCTCTGGCAGCGGTCGCTTGCTCAGCAAATGAGCTGCTCTACCAACTGAGCCATATCAGCACATCAGACCTAAGTATTATACACCAAAACCACACATTTGTCAACATCAATTCAAGATTTTTTTCAAAGCTTTGCAAAATCCCTATCAAATAGTCATATCATATGTACCTTGTAAGTATAATGTATGAAATAAATACGTTTTCTTTCCACATAGTTATTTTGCACAATAAAAAAACGCTGAAATATGCTTAAACGTTTCAAAATATCTTCGCAAACACCGAATATTCCAACTTTTCCGATCAAATGACTATCATATTTTCATATCAAGACAATATTTTAACAATATCATATGTTACAACACACTTTTCAACAATTATTATCCGAAAACGTTTAATGAATAAAGTTCTTTAATGGTTTTTGTAATTTCACATAACATAATTGTATACAAAAGAAATGTTTATATACATTTTTCACATACCACACAGCCTGGTTTCATATACCCCTCAGAAAACGCAGTGCATTTTCGCAGCTTTTTGATTAGCCTGTCAGTTCCTTTGTAACAAATCGATTACAATTGTCCAAATAGCATTGTTAAAATGCACAAAAGTAAAGTTGAAAAATTGGCTAAACCTCCATAATTTATTACAGAGGGCATAAAAATGTGAAAAAAGACTTGAAATTATGCCGAGAATATTGTATATTTTTATTAACGGAAACGTTTGAAATAAGTTTTCATGGAAAACATCAAGCGTAAACGTTTAAAATCTACGGAAAGGCGGAAATATCATTGGTTTCCTTAAAAGACATTTCCGTTCGTTGCGGAGTATCCGTCGCAACCGTAAGCAAAGCCCTCAACGGCCATAAGGACGTAAGCGAGGCAACAAGAGAAAGACTTATGAAAGCCGCCAAAGAAATGGGCTACTTCCCAAATTCTCAGGCAAGAGCTTTAAAGACCAACAGGACCTATAATCTCGGGGTCATGTATCTCGACGAAGCAGGAAGCGGTCTTACCCATGAGTTTTTCGCAAAGGTGCTTGACAGCTTTAAGACTACGGCTGAAGCAGCAGGATATGATATAACCTTTATAAATAGAGATGTGGGCAAGCAGAAAATGTCTACATATGAACATTGCAAATACCGCAATGTTGACGGTGTTATCATTGCCTGTACGGATTTTACGTCGCAGGACGTGTACGAGGTGATAAACGGAGATATACCAGTGGTCACGATCGACCACATCTTCGATTGCAGAACAGCGATCATGTCCAATAATGAAAAAGGTATGGAAGAGCTTATCAACTATGTGACGAAGATGGGGCATAGGAAGATCGCTTTTATCCAGGGCAACAGATCGGCAGTAGCCGAAAGACGTCTGGCAGGCTTCTATAAAGCTTGTATGACAAGAGGAATTTCAGTTGATCCCGATTGGATACTTAACGGTGATTATCACAACCCTGATCTGACTTATAAGCTGACAAAAGAACTTCTTAGCAGAGAGAACAAACCGACCTGCGTTTTCATGCCCGATGATTATTCAGCAATGGGAGCTTTCAATGCAGTCAAGGAAATGGGTCTTTCAGTACCGGAGGATATCTCGATAGTGGGCTACGACGGAATAGCTTATTCACAGCTTCTCTCTCCAAAGCTTACGACTTATCTTCAGGACACAGACCTTATCGGTGTAACAGCCGCAAAACAGCTGGTATCACTGATAGAAAACCCACAGACCACCTTTAAAGAGGTGATAACAGTCGACGGAAAGCTGCTGGAAGGCGGTTCGGTAAGCGACATCAATTAATTCAAGGCATTAATTTTCCGCAGAAATGCTGCGGAGCAAATCAAATAAACTAATGCGATTTTAAGGAGGAAAATTATTATGGCAAATCTTAAGAAAGTACTTGCAGGTTCATTGAGCCTCTGTCTGGCAGCTTCAATGTTCACAGCTTGCGGCAACACAGATTCATCTTCAACATCTGACAAGAATGGCGGCAGCACATCAAAGGCTGGCAACAACACAGGCATCAACAACAGCTCTGACAGAGTAAACACAGCTGAGCTTCACGGTGTGGATTCATCAGAGGATTCAAAGAAGACTCTTACAATTTACTGCTGGAACACAGAGTTCAAGTCAAGACTTGATAAGTACTATCCACAGGGCACATCAAACGAGCTTACATACAACGAGCTTGCTGATGGTTCTAAGGAGATCGCAACAATCAACGGCGTTAAGCTGAACTGGGTACAGGTTGAAAACGAAGGTAACGCTTACCAGACAAAGCTGGACGAGGCTCTTAAGGGTCAGCAGGACAGCACAGAGAAGGTAGATATGTTCCTTATGGAAGCTGACTACGCTCTGAAGTATGCTAACGGCGACGTTGCACTTTCTATTCAGGACCTCGGCATCACAGACGACGATATGTCACAGATGTATCAGTACACAAAGGACGTTGCAACAGATACAAAGACAGGCGAGCTGAAGGGTGTATCATGGCAGGCAACTCCAGGTCTGTTCCTCTACAACACAAAGATCGCTGAGGACGTTCTCGGCACAAGCGATCCAGAGAAGGTTCAGGAAGCTGTTAAGGATTGGGATACATTCACAGCGACAGCTCAGAAGATGGCTGACAAGGGCTACAAGATGGTATCTGGTTTCGATGATACATACAGATGCTTCTCAAACAATATGTCTAGCCCATGGGTAACAGACAACAAGATCACAGTTGACCCACAGATCAAGGCTTGGGCTGACCAGACTAAGGAATACACAGACAAGGGCTACAACAACAAGACTTCCCTTTGGGACGATGCTTGGGCTGCTGGCCAGAAGATCGACGGTGGCGTATTCGGCTACTTCTTCTCAACATGGGGCATTCCTTTCACACTTCTTCCAAACACAGTTGACGAAGAGATCAAGGCTGATGGTTCAAACGCTAAGGAAGGCAACGGCGGTTATGGTCTCTGGAAGGCTTGCTCAGGCCCACAGGCTTACTACTGGGGCGGTACATGGATCTGCGGCGCTATCGACTCCGATAACCAGGATATCGTTGCTGATATCATGAAGGTAATGACTTGCAACAAGGACGTAGCTAAGGCTATCACTGAGGGCGAGCAGGACTACACAAACAACAAGGCTGCTATCAAGGAGCTTATCGACGGCGGTTATACAAACGCATTCCTCGGTGGACAGGATCACCTTGCACTTCTTACAGAAGCTGCTGACAAGATCTCCCTCGAGAACAAGCTTTCTGCTTATGACCAGGGCTGCAACGAGAAATTCCAGGGTGCTATGAAGGACTACTTCCTCGGCACAGTTGATTCATATGAGGCTGCTCTTGAGAACTTCAAGAAGAACATCACAGACCTCTATGGTAACCTTACTTGCGATTTCTAATCGTATAAAAAACAGTATCTAATTAAATATAGGGGGTGGAGGTTATCCCCCCCTATTATTTATTAATCTCACGAAAGGAATAGGTATACTTATATGAAGAGAAAAAGCATAAGCTATGCCAAGTGGGGATATGTTTTCCTTATCCCATTCTTTGTAGTTTACATCATCTTCTCACTATATCCTCTGTTCCAGACTTTCTATTACAGCTTTACAGACTATGTTAAGGATCAGGGCTCTATCGGCGGTGGTTGGACAAGACAGGCTGTCGAAGTAACACCGACATTCTGCGGTTTCGATAACTATTCAACTATATTCACATCAGGAAGTGACCTTCTCCAGTCATTCTGGAATACGATCATCATGTGGATCGTTGGATTTATCCCACAGATCGTTATCTCTCTTATCCTTGCAGTATGGTTCACTGACCTTCGTCTTAAGATAAAGGCTCAGGGATTCTTCAAGGCTGTTATCTATCTTCCAAACGTAATCATGGCATCTGCTTTTGCATTTCTGTTCTACAGCTTGTTCAGCAGAGGCGGTGCTATCTATGATCTTATCAAGGTACCACTCCTTGAAAGCGTTTGGGGATCAAGAGGTGTAGTTGGACTCATCAACTTCATACTTTGGTATGGTAATACAACAATTCTTCTTATGGCTGCTATCATGGGTGTTGATACATCACTCTATGAGTCAGCACAGATCGACGGTGCAACTTCCAGCCAGACATTCTGGAAGATCACAATTCCGCTCATCAAGCCTATCATGTCATATGTTCTTGTAACATCACTCATCGGTGGACTTCAGATGTACGACGTACCTGCCCTCCTCACAAAGGATATGGGTAGCCCTAACGGAAAGCTTAAGACCGTCGTAATGATAATCCAGGCAAATAAGCAGGGCGACATCGGTAAGGCGTCTGCACTCTGCGTAATAATCTTTATCGTTTCCGCTATTATCGGACTTGCACTTATGTTTGCATCTGCTGACCATGACGGAAAGAAGAAAAAGAAGAAAAGGGGGTAAGCTGAAATGCCAAGAAGTACTGAAATAGTTGGTGAAAAGACAAATAGTACTGGTCTTATCATACATAGGATAATAGCTTATGTTGTCCTTGTTCTTTTGGTCGTTGTTTCACTTTTCCCATTCTATCTTTTGATAATCAACGCAACACGAGGCAGATCACAGGCAGGTATCAGATGGTATCCTGACCACTTCCTCGCAACAAACTTCAAGAACCTTTTCAGCGGTTCAACAGCCGTAGCATACGGAAGCGTATGGCGTTCACTGGCTAACTCACTGTTCATATCAGCTTGTGCTTCATTGCTCAGCGTATACTTCTCAGCACTGACAGCATATGCAACACACGTTTACCAGTTCAAGCTGAGAAAGTTCGCAGATATGTTCATTCTCATCGTAATGATGGTTCCAACACAGGCTTCAGCTATCGGTTTCTACCAGTTCATGAACAAACTCGGCTGGACAGATACTTATATTCCGCTGATTATTCCTGCTGTCGCAGCACCAGCTACATACTACTTCATGAAGCAGTATATGGCGTCTGCACTTCCGCTTGAGATCGTAGAAGCAGCCCGTATCGACGGCTGCGGAGAGTTCAAGACCTTCAACAAGATCGTTACTCCAATCCTCAAGCCTGCATTCGCAGTTCAGATCATCTTTACATTCGTAACAAACTGGAACAACTACTTTATGCCAAGACTTATTCTTACATCAAAGAGTAAGTACACTATCCCGTTGGTACTCAACGCAATGCGTTATGCAGGACCACAGGAGAAGGACGTGGGAATGTTCAGCTTGTACATCGTACTTGCTATCCTCCCTGTAGTAATTGTTTACCTTTGTCTTTCAAAGTTCATCATTCGTGGTGTTGCTCTGGGAAGCGTAAAGGGTTAATACGAAGCTTCAAACAGCGTACAGTTTTTCTGTACGCTGTTTTTTTTGCTCTATTCATTCCTTACTTCTCTTTCCTATTCACATAAAAGCTTCGTTTGCATACCTTTGCTATTGACCGTTATCTCCATTCTGCTCACTCTTTTTCCATTTACGCCATATCCATTACAAATTATTTTATCCGTGATATCCTCACCGCAATACCCCTCATAAGTGATATGCTCCACCAAATACTCCCTCTCTGCAAACTCTATCCTATCTTTAAGCCCGACAACTACATTATTGAGCCACTGCTTATCAAGACCATAATACTTCTCCCTCGTGATACCATGTGGTATAGTTTTACCGCTTGAATAGCTATATCCATACTCCCCGTCCACGTTTTTCATATATATCTTCGACAGCATCGATCTCGTATCAAGCTGTTTGCCGTATTCAATAATACGCTGAGTACCGATATTCACCGAAAGGATACTCAGCGACACACTGACCTGCCTGTCCCCTCTGATATATGCACGCCTGCCGTAAGCCTTGACCGCATATACACCAATAGCCTCCCACAGTGTAGACTTCTCTTTGATGTTCACATAGTTCACAGTGTCAGTTCCACTCTCGTAGGTTATCTCGCTTGAGGGACTGTAGCTCTTCATAATATCCGTCAAACTCACCTTAGACCATACCCCGGGTTCAGGCTCGTTCTGCCCCAGCATAAGTGTTATCCCACGGCTTATAAGTTCAAGAACAGTTTTTCCGCCTCTCACCCTTGTTCTGATGTAATCCGCAGGACCGTAGTGCATACGCCTGCTGCCTATATAAAGTGCCACACGCCTGATATTGTTAAGATTTATGCTGTTATTCAGAACGACAGACGCTTTAAGTTCACTGTATGGCGTATAGCGGTCTTTCACAAGCCTTGCTGAAACAATGTTTCTATAGTCCAAATTACCACTGCCAATAAGTTCAAACCTGATGTATATCTTCGCCATTATTCCGCCCCCCTAAGCTTTATCATAAGGCTTCCGATCATCCTGTCAGGCTGAAAATCCATTTCTATCTCTGAGAGTATGTATCCGCTGTATAAGACCCCGTCTGCCGTGAAATTGATCGCCTTTCCTCCGTTCTCGCTTAGAGCAGCCCAAGCGTAAGCCTATACGCCATGGCTCAACCGTTGCCCGCCGGATCGTCCCTGCCGCTGAACTGAAATATTTCCGCCGCCTTGCCTGAGATATTTCGCAAAATACCATTCACAGCCTTTGTTTCCTCCTGAATGTAACCTCCGCTTCGCTTAACTCCGTCCATGTAAAATGACCGTGTGCCAATGTCAAGCTTTATCTTTCTCTTTTTACTCACTTATATCCTCCTCACTGCAAATGCCGATACTAAGCTCTGCCTGCCTTTCGAGCCTGTGAAGGGGCAATGTCTGAACTGCGCCTCCAAGCTTTGCGCTCTTAACATTCAGAACCTCGCTTTTTGCAAGCTCCGCCATAACGCTTTCACACTTTCCCTGAAGCTCCTCCATGTCATCGTATTTTCCTGCCTTGCCCATGAGCCGCAGGTCGATATGACATATATACTCAGTGTAAAGCTTTTTGCCGCCCTGCCCAATGACTTCATCGACCACATCATAGCCTTTAAGTCCATAGAAGCCAATTGCTTCCCCACTGTGCAATAGACTGTCAGCCGAAGTGTATTCACCCATTGCAGTAAAGCCTGCTCCGTCAAGTATCTTTTTTATCTCTGCCGCCATTTCTGTCCAGACTGTCATGGCTCGTCCTCCTTCCTAATATGCGATAACGGCATTGAATACAAAGCCGTCCTTTGAGAAAAATCTTTCCGCCCTTGAAACTGCACTGTCACGAAGCTCTCTTGCCGCCTTTATCCTGTTCTCCTCGTCAAAAGCCTCCACCGCCTTGCCCTGTACCGTAAACATGACCTTGTATTCAGCGGCTTTCAGACAAATAAATCTGTAAAAGACCTCCGCTGCCGCCGCAAATTCGCATATAGCCGTCCCGCCTTCAGCGACCATTCGCTCCTGGTCAACAGCCTTTTCCATTTCGTCAGCACACACCGTTATAAGCCCTGCATACACCTCAGCTGACGTGCTGTCAAGTCCGCTTAGCTCCATGAAATTGCTCTTTACATTGTCTTTGCTTATTGCCATTTTCCTGCTCCTTTCAAAAAATATACCCGCCCACCGTCCCTTTTTTCATTATCCTTTCAGCTTACTTTGTAGTTTTCAGCGTCTTTACAGCGCCGCTCGTAAGTACAGAGAAACCTGCAAGCACTGAGCAAACGATCTCGTTGCACTGATTAGTAATAAGCTTATCGTAGTCCACGATAACATCTCCTCCAAGCACCATTTCAACAGCACTGCTCTGGTCGATGCCCACCGCAATACCGCCTGTGAGCTGAGGGCATTTTACAAGCGTTACACCATATGGCGTCTGAACTGTGCCGCCTGCCATATAGTCGCCAATGCAGTATTTCATCTCGTCCATAGCAAGGATCTTAGCCATAACATCAGGAGTACAGATCATGGTCGTCATGTTAAACTCGCCCATGGAAGCCCAAAAAGCCGCCAGATCAGCGTAAGTAAGCTCACTGCCAATAAGATTCTGAGCTGTAATACCTCTTGTTATCTCTGTCATTGCAAAGCTGTTCACATCTCTGCTTATAGTCGCTCCAAGGTTTTTCAGCACCACGCCAAAAGCCTCAAGCTTCTGCTTTCTTACAGACTCAAAAGAACAGTTAAGACGTCTTGCAAACTTTGTAAGAGTCTTACTGTTGGTGCTAAGTCTGACAGTTGTGATAGGCACATTTCCACCCTCTGCCACAACATCAGTTGAACCTGACTTTGTAACGTTCAGACCTCTGAAATCCACTCCGTCAGTGTATGAAACAGCCGCCGCTACCTTGCCCATGATAGAAGCATCGTCCATGCCCTGCTTGACAGTGCGTCTTATGTACTCAGGGAAAAGCACTGCCGACTCAGTGGAAATGAAGAATTTCTCCACCCTGTCAGAATTTGCACCCTTTACCTTGATGTCAAAACGCTTGAGCTGTCTTTCAAAAGCGTCAAGACCTTTAAGCTCGGTGTTCTCATAGTTTGCGTCAGGATCAAGCTCAGCCAGTGCCTGTGTGAATGTCTTGCCTGTGATAGAATAAAGTCCCTTTTCAAGTTTGATATTGTTGTACATATTATTTTCTCCTTTTCGATAATTAAAGTTGTCCGATTTTTTTGTACTGATTTTCGTATCATCGAAAACCATTTGTCTTTTCGTGTGAACACTGTTCGCCCCTACAGTGATGATATCACATTCTCGGCATTTAAGCCCCTATCTCCACATTGTCATCGCCCCCTTTCACATCTGTCCATTACATCTTGTAATCACCCGTGATAAAGCTCTCCCTTTCGGCTTTGTAGACCTCCTCATTCTCAGCCGCCTGCTTTTCAAGCCTGCCACGGAAGTCAATAAGCTCCGTAACTGTCATAAGCTCCGCAAGTTCTTTCACACGCTTTGCACTCATAAAAGGCTTGCAGAAATAGCTGAGCCTTAAAACGTCCTTTTCAAAAGCTTCCCTCGCAAGGGCAAGCTCATAGCTCTTGTCGGTGCTTTCCTGCTTCTCCCTTAAGGCAAAACGCTTCGTTACCCCTGCGTTCACCTGTGCAGGCACTGCCACGAACGACCACTCGTAAGCGTCAAGCGGCTCGTCAAGAATGTGATAACACAGCTTACCGCCGTATTCACCGCCCTTTTCATGGTCACAGCCGCCCTTGTACATATCCGCTCCGCATACAGAGCAAAGCTTCTTTCCCATGGTGCAGCTAACGGATACCTCTTTCTTTATTCCGCCCTGGATCTCACTTATAAGGTCGCCGTTAGAAGCAGTTCGCACCATGTAAGCCTTTGCCATAAGCCTGCGGTAGACCTCTCCGTCTGTCGTAGTTTTCTCAGGCAGAGTTTCCACCCAAGTGTCGAATATTCTGGCAGTCTGCTTTGAGCTTTTAGGGTCATGGTCGAAAATACCCGTTCTGCCCTTAAAAAGCTCCGCAAGCTTCTCCAAAGCGCCTGATGAAAACTTTTCACCATCTCTGTCAATATCATTGTCACAAAGCGCCACCCTGAAAACAAAGACCTTGTCCTCCGTGAGCGGCTCTCTCGCATAGCCGTTTATCTTTTCAAGCTCCTCGCCTGATACTGTTTCGCTCATTGCATTTCCTCCTTTTTTCTCTCGTTCTCTACCCTTTCGTTTTCAAGCTCCGCCGTCTTAGCCTGCGCATTATAAAGTCTTGACTTCGCCAACGCTTCCTCGTCCTGAAGATTTATGTTGTCCCACTCTATCTCCACCCCACAAGCATATCCGTTAAGCCTTAAAAACGCCTCGCATATCTCTCTGAGTATAGGTTCAAGCAGTCTGCGGTAATATTCAAGCTCGCTTGTGAGGATATCCGATTGCTGTGCAGACATTCGCTCAGTGGTTGACCAGTTCAGCCCAAGCAAAAACGGTGGTATTGAAAGCTTCGCCACAAGCTGTTCCATAAGCTGTCTGACAGGTATCTCCGTGTCTATCATCTGATTGTCAGCGCCTATGACCTTTATGTCCACATCGCCCACAGCTACAAAATCCTGCACCGAGCCGTTTCGTGAAGCCCTCATGCCTCTGCTCCATTCCTGAGCTATCTGCTCTGCACGCTCCTTGGCTCTCGCCCTGTCGCTCTCCCCCTCAGGGTGATAAGTCACCGCATATCGTACATTTCCTACCCTGTCGAAGTTCTGCCCCATGCACTCGTAAATTCGCATAAGTATCTCGCTCAGCGCAGGCAATCCACGGAGTATAGACACTCCGTCAGGGTGCTTAGGACTAGGATTGAGCGCCGTGTAAAGCAGTTTTTCAGGACTTCTTACCGGTATCTCCTCACCGCTTCCCATGTAAAAAATACGTTTTTCAAAAGCGTTCCTGCCCTCACGCACTCTGTACAAAGTCGGGTCGCCAACATATATCCCCTTGACCTTGCCTGTCCTGTGATCTGCATATATCCTGCCTATCGCCTTGCCATATGTAAGCAGTGAATCCAGATACATATCCGCAAAAGTGTAAATGGACTTTCCCGACACCCCCACGGAAACCTCTCTGCAAAACCTGTCAAGCTCCACCTGCGCCCTCTCGTCACAAGCCGTGACCTTAAAGCCCCCTGTGAGCCTTATTATCTTGCCGAAGCAAGCGTCGATAACAGGAACATTCGCCCTGAGTGCGTCATAAAGCTCCTGCTGAAAAACCCCCTCAGGCGCAAGACTGTAATGAAACCCCGACTCTCTGTCAGAGCCTGCCGTGTTCGGCACAAATTCACGGACCTTCTTTCTGAAAATACTCATTTTCTCTCCTTTCTTTCTGTACGTTTTTTTGCACTAATGCTCAACTGTCAGTACAAAAAAGTCGTCCTTTTCACGTCCCAGACATTCTGCCGCAAAATACCTCATATCGTCCATGGCGTGATCGTTCTCTTTCACAGGTGCGTCCTTTCCTGCCTTTTCGTCCCAGCGGTAAAGATTTATCTCACGAAGCGTATCACGACACCTGCGGTTTATTCTTATCCTGCCGTCCTTTATACAGTCTGACACAAGCCTGATACCCGAAACAACGTCGTTCTTTGCAGGCTGGACAGTGAATTTTCCATGCCTGCGTATGCACTGTATGAACGAAGCCGCCGAGGGGTCGCAAATGACCTTTTCGATGCAAAGCCCGTCGGCAAGCTCTTCAAGCCCCTTGTAATGCTCCTCGTCAGTTTTCTGCATACCTTCACGGCGAGAATCGTAGTAATACTCCCTGAGCCTGTACCATACTCCACCACTCTCGCCCCAAAGCCCGAAGCTTGAAGGATTTACAGTGCCGTAATCACAGCTTATAACATACCGTTCGCACTGTATATCCCCCTCAAAGACGTTTTTCTCCTCGTCGAACATAGGGTAAACAAGCCCCTCTGCCGCCGTCCATTTGCCAAGCACAAAACGCTCGTAAAACGTCCCCGTATATATCCTGTGATAGCGTTCTATAACCGCCCTGTCGAGAGTAGGGTTGTCCTCCAGCACAAAATGTCTGTAGATAAGCCGCTTTTCCTCCGCC
>OGPN01000778.1_pt1 | contig 22333 bp, 16 predicted proteins | sample 1552941 | NCBI WGS metagenome assembly OGPN01 (sample SAMEA2580220, study PRJEB22360) | human gut metagenome | biome: human gut; feature: human-associated habitat; material: faeces | place: Denmark | collected 2008/2010
CTTCCAGCGCAAAGCCCCAGCCCGCGCGGCGGCAGACCGCCCGGCAGATCTTCAGGCCAGCGCCCGCACCGCCCAGGAAACGGCGGCGGTTCTCCATCCAGTTTTCACCGGTGGGCAGGCCGCAGCCGTCGTCCTCCACGATCAGGTACAGATCCTCGTCGTCCCGGGTGAGCCGGATCTTGATCTGCCCGCCGGGGCTTACGGCCCGCAGGGCATTGGAAAGCAGGTGGAACAGCAGCTGCTCGGCCTCCTGGGCATCCGCCTTGACATAGCAGCGCCGGAATGGGCTGTGATCCACGTTCAGTCGGATGCCCAGCTGCTTCTCGATCTCCGGGGCCATCTGGGCGGCCTCCATCAGGATCCAGCACAGGTCTACCGGCTTCATGGGCGGCTTGTCGTTCATCTCCACTTCCAGCAGACCCATCATTTCCCGCAGGGTGCGCTCCAGGCGGATGCTCTCCTGCCCCATATCCTCCAGCGCCTGCCGGGTCCTTTCGTCTCCGGTCCGGGCCAGATGCATCTGCAGGTATTCCCGGTTCTGGTCCATGATGCGCAGGGAGTGCAGCAGCACGCTCTCAAATTGTTTGCGGGGGAAATCCCCCATCCCGCTCTCTTTTGCCATTCCGTTCTCTCTCTTTTTTCTCATCGTCCGGCCTTCCGTCCCTGCGTTCCGCTGTCGATCAATTTCTGGCGGCCCGCATAGATCAGCTTGCCCAGGGTAACGCTATGCCCCATCAGGCCGTAATCCTGCTTGAATTTCTGCCAGGCTTCGGTGTTGTATTTTTCCACCCCGTCGATCAAGCGGCGCATCCCGCAGTCCACGGCGGCCACTGTGGTGTGGTGTTCCTCGGCCACAGTCTGCAGGATCTCCTTGCGCACGGCCAGCTTCCGCTCCGTGCCGCAGACGACCTGCAGCGCAGTGGTCAGATATTCACAGTTTACATCCGGCTGCTGGATGCCCCACTCCGCATAAAGCTGCTTGCAGAACGGCAGCACCCAAAAGATGCCGATGTCCGTGGAGCTGCGCAGATCCAGTAGCAGATCCAGCAGGCTGCTGCGCTCCGGCAGGTACTGCCTGCCGTCCGGCCGCAGGAACGATGCCGTGGCATCGCTGTACCAGTCATCCCCCTGCAACAGCGGCAGCGGGCGGTTATGCAGGCTGTTGAGCCGCTTGAGGAACTCATACCCATCCATATCCTCCAGCTGGCTCGAAAGCACCACGATATCCACACTGCGCTGCTGGCGCAGCTCCCGCAGCAGCTCCTCGCCGCTGTGGAAGCAGACACAGCAGATCGCAGGATTCTGCTCCTCCAGATAATTTTTCCGGACGCGGATCTCCCGCTCGTCGTAGCTCAAAAGCGCGACATGCAGCTTTGAAACGAGTCGTTCCGTCAATCCAACCTTCCCCTTTGCCTTAAAATTGCCGCACTTTTCTTCCGTGCGTACTGTACGATACTATTTTATAAGGCCCTGCGGAAAGATTCAATCCCCGAAAAAACGTCACTATGCGTCGAACCGTGCAGGAACGGCAGCTTTTTGCGTCTTGATTTCTGGCAATTTACGTCATAAAGTGTCGATTTTTGTTCCTTTCACCTTCTCCAGCATAACACCATCTTTCCAGAAAAGCAATGGTTTGTTCACAATCATCTGATACCATATCTACGTTATTTTGTTTTTTGTCCGGCATTTCCCACACGCCGCCGGGCATGCATAAGAAAGGCCTGCCTATGCTACAACTGAAAAAGATCCGCAAGGAATACAAAACCGGTGACCTTGTACAGACCGCGCTGAATGATGTCAGCCTGAACCTGCGCGACAGCGAATTCGTCGCCATCCTGGGCCCCTCCGGCTCCGGTAAGACCACCCTGCTGAACATCATCGGCGGCCTGGATCGGTACGACAGCGGTGACCTTGTCATCAACGGGATCTCCACCAAAAAGTACACCGACCGCGATTGGGACTCCTACCGCAACCACACCATCGGCTTTGTGTTCCAGAGCTACAACCTGATCCCCCATCAGACCGTTCTGGCCAACGTGGAGCTGGCCCTGACCATTTCCGGCATCTCGGGCGCAGAGCGCAAGCGCCGCGCCACCGAGGCACTGCAGAAGGTGGGGCTGGGCAATCAGCTGCACAAGCACCCCAGCGAGATGTCCGGCGGCCAGATGCAGCGCGTTGCCATTGCCCGTGCGCTGGTCAACAACCCGGATATCCTGCTGGCGGACGAACCCACCGGCGCGCTGGACAGCGAGACCAGTATCCAGGTCATGGAGCTGCTCAAGGAGGTGGCAAAGGACCGGCTGGTGGTCATGGTCACCCACAACCCGGAGCTGGCCCAGCAGTACGCCACCCGCATCGTGAACCTGAAGGATGGTGTCATCCGCTCCGACACCGCCCCCTACGAGCCTGACACCGCTCAGCTTGCCCCTGCCGTTCACAAGAACATGGGCCACTCCTCCATGTCGTGGTGGACCTCGCTGACCCTGAGCTTCAACAACCTCTGGACCAAAAAGACCCGCACCCTGCTCACAGCCTTTGCAGGCTCTATCGGCATCATCGGCATTGCGCTGATCATCTCCCTGTCCACCGGTGTCAACCAGTATATCGCTGATATGGAGCGGGACACCCTTTCCGAGTACCCGGTGCAGATCCTGCGCAGCGGCATGGATCTGACCAGCCTGCTGTCTGCTGACCTGCCCGGTCAGACCGCTGCCCCCGACCTCGGCGAGGGGATGGTGCCGGTGCGCCAGCTCGTGACCCAGATGGTTTCCGGCATCACTTCCAACGACCTGAAGAGCCTGAAAGCCTACCTCGAGAGCGATGCCTGCAGCATCGGGGAGAGCGTTTCCTCGGTGGAGTATTCCTATAATGTACAGCCCCAGATCTACCGCCAGGACCCGGACGGCAGCATCCGGCAGGTGAACCCGGATTCCTCCCTTTCCGCTCTGGGCATCAGCTCCACCAGCTCGACCAACAACATGATGGCCAGCATGATGAACACCAGCGTGTTCTACCAGCTGCCCGCCAGCGATGCCCTGTACCATTCCCAGTACGAGGTCAAGGCAGGCCGCTGGCCCGAAAGTTACAACGAGTGCGTTGCCGTGCTGGGCGCGGATGGTTCCATCACCGATTATGCTCTCTACGCGCTGGGCCTGCGGGACAACGCCGAGCTGGACAAGATGATCCAGCAGTTCGCCCAGAACCAGAATGTGGATGTGCCCGAGGATTTCAAAACCTACCGGTACAGCGATTTTCTGGGCCGCACCTTCAAGCTGGTCAATGCGGCCGACCGCTACCAGTACGATGATGCCCACAGCACCTGGGTGGACAAATCGGACGACAAGGCCTTCCTGCAGGAGCTTGTGGCCAACAGCGAGACCATGACCATCGTGGGCGTGGTGCAGCCCAGGGAGAACGCCTCCGCCGCCATGCTGTCCTCCGGCATCGCCTATCCCGCCTCCCTGACCCGGCATGTCATGGACACCGCCGCCCAGAGCAGGCTGGTGCAGGACCAGCTCGCCGACCCGCAGACCAATGTGCTGAACGGCGAACCCTTCGGCACCGAACAGACCGCTGCCATGGACATGGCTTCCCTCTTCTCCATTGACACCGACCAGCTCGAGAGCGCCTTCCAGTTCGACCCCGGCAAGCTGGATCTTGACCTGAGCGGCGCGTTCGACCTGAGTGACGGTTCCGTAGATTTTTCCTCCCTCATTGACCCGGACAGCTTCCAATTTGATCTGGCCGAAACGCCCGACATCGACATGAGCGCCCTGACGGACGTGTTCGCCAACATGGACATTTCCATCCCCGCCGACAAGATGCAGCAGCTGGCCCAGAAGGTGATGACCGGCTACAAGGATTACATCATCGGCAACGGCATTCTGGGGCTGGACAAGATCGGTTTTGACCAGTATCTCGCCAGCGACCAGTTCCAGCAGCTGATGAAGGATTCCATGGGCAGCCTCATCGATACCGCTGCCCTGCAGGAGCAGTTTACTGCCGCCATGCAGCAGGTCATGGGCAGCATGATGGCAAACTTCTCAGAACAGATCGCCGCCAAATTGCAGGCCCAGCTGGGCACTGCCATGGAGCAGGCCATGGGCCAGATCAGCACGAACCTGCAGAGTCAGATGACCGAGCGCTTCTCCTCTCTGGGCAGCCAGATGGAAAGCGCGCTGAAGATCGACGCAGATGCGTTCCGGAATGCCATCCGATTCAACATGACCGAGGACGATCTGGCGGAGCTGATGAAGTCGAAAATGATGTCCACCAGCGCCACCTATGAAAGCAACCTGCAGGCCTTTGGTTATGCCAGCGAGGACGATCCCAGCCAGATCAACATCTATCCGCTGGACTTCGAGCAAAAGGCGAAGGTCCTCAATGTGCTGGACAGCTACAATGCCGCCATGCGTGAGCAGGGCGCGGAAGACAAGGTGATCCAGTACACCGATGTGGTGGGCACCCTGATGACCTCCGTGACCAGGATCATCAACATGATCTCCAACATGCTGGTAGCCTTTGTCTCCATCTCGCTGGTGGTCTCCTCCATTATGATCGGCATCATCACCTATATCAGCGTGCTGGAGCGCCGCAAGGAGATCGGCATCCTGCGTGCCATCGGTGCTTCCAAGCGGAACATCTCCGAGGTGTTCAACGCCGAGACCTTCATCATCGGCCTGTGCTCGGGCCTCATGGGCATCGGCCTCAGCAGACTGCTGCTCATTCCGGGCAACATGCTCATCCAGAAGATCGCCGTCGGCACCAGCGTAGTGGCCGTTCTGCCCTGGAAGGCCGCTGTGGTGCTGGTTGCATTGGCAACTGTGCTGACCATTCTGGGCGGCTTCATCCCCGCCAAAACCGCTTCCCGCTCTGACCCTGTCAAGGCTCTGAGAGCAGAATAAGATCACTTTCCCAAAGAGGCTGTTGCACAAGCCCCAGCAAAAAAGACCAGAGTTGTTTCGCCAAAAGGCGTTACAACTCTGGTCTTTTGCTTTCTTTCATGTGAACAGTGCGGCGGCTTCTTTACCACTCTTCTTCGTCAGCGCCCACCCTTGTGCGGCGGAACATGCTCTCCACAATGGCGCAGTATTTATCCGCCAGACAGACGATGACCGCCTCCCGGCAGGTCGGGATATGGCGGAAAGTCAGGGGCCACATGTGGCTTGCAATGACGTTCTGCTCCTTTTTGGTAATGCCGAACACCCGCTGTGCGTTCACACAGGCAGACCCCGGGTGGGAAAAGCCGTGCATCTCAAACAGATGCCGCAGGCCGTGGAAGGAGCCCTGCTTGTGCCAGTCATAGAGATAGAAATCGTGGAGGAAGGCCCCCACGGCCAGCGTGGTCTCATCGGCTCCCAGATGGAAGCGGTGGTTGATCCAGCAGCTGACCACGACCACATTCTTGCAGTGTTGGTAGGTGGTCACATCACCGTGCTGGATAAACTCACGCATTTCCTGCACCTTGGGGTGATGGTCGTACTGTTCCAGAATAGCGGACAGGCGCTCCCGTTCCGTTTGTGAAAGCTGCATGGAAAATTCCCTTTCTTTTTGTCAGAAACGCCGGGCTCAGCTCCGCAGCTGAACCGGGTTGGAGCTGCCGAAGTTCTCAGCGGCCGAAGGATTTTCGCGGGTCAGGCTCAGATCCACCAGATACTGCTTGCCGTCGCCCAGTGCTTCCAGCTCGGCCAGCTTGGCCTCGGCAGAAGCCTTGTCCGGGTACCACTGGATGAGGAAGAAATTCTCCTCCTCCACGCCGTAATACAGCCACTGGCCGTCCGCCCGCAGCAGGTCGTCCAGATGGTCCACCTCATCGCCATCGGTCAGGCCCAGGCCCTCCTCGGCGTAGACATTTTCAGGTTCCACCTGCAGCACTTCGATGACCTGAATGGCGCTCTGTAAGTATTCATCCTGCGAAATGCTCTTGTCCGAGCGTTCCCAGCCCGTCAGGAATGCCTGCATCAGCAGGTTCTTCACGGAGATCTCCGGCTTCATTGCCATAACATATTCCTCTTTCCTCGTTTGTTTCCGCTGACCAGTATACGCTAAAAATTGTGAAAGGTCAACTATTTCTTTATGAATTTTTTGTAGCAACGCACAAAAGGCATTTTGTTCCAGTTCATTTCTGAACTTTTTATGAAACCCCTTGATTTTTGACCCGCATCGGTGTATATTAGCACTCGAAAGATATGAGTGCTAAGAAGATGCAGCATCGGCTGCTTCTTTTGCATTGCCGCTCCTTTTGCGAGGGGCCGGATCTGAATACTGTACAAAAGAGGTTTTGTATTATGGCGAAGAAAGAATTTCAGGCTGAAAGCAAAAAGCTGATGGACATGATGATCAACTCCATCTACACCAACAAGGAGATCTTCCTCCGTGAGCTGATCTCCAACGCTTCGGATGCCATCGACAAACTTTATTATAAGAGCCTGACCGATCCTTCCGTGGGCATGAACAAGGGCGATTTCCGCATCCTGCTCACCCGCGACAAGGACAATCGCCTGCTGACTGTCTCCGATAACGGCATCGGCATGACCAAAGAAGAGCTGGAGCAGAACCTGGGCACCATCGCCCACTCCGGTTCTCTGGATTTCAAGAAGGACAACAAGGACGAGAACATCGACATCATCGGTCAGTTCGGCGTGGGCTTCTACTCCGCCTTCATGGTTGCCGACAAGGTCACCGTCATCTCCAAGGCATACGGTGCGGACGAGGCCTGGCAGTGGGAGTCCAGCGGTGCTGACGGCTATGAGCTGACCCCCGCTGAGAAGGAAACCGCCGGTACCGATATCATCCTGCACATCAAGGACAGCACCGATACCGACAATTACGAGAACTTCCTCGATGAATACGGCATTGTGGCCATCGTCAAAAAGTACAGTGACTATGTGCGCTATCCCATCCAGATGGAGCGGGAGAAGAGCCGCCAGAAGCCCGAACCCGATCCCAAGCCCGAGGACTACAAGCCGGAGTGGGAGACCTACACCGAGCTTGAGACCCTGAACAGCATGGTGCCCATCTGGAAGAAGCAGAAGAGCGAGGTCACCGACGAGGAATACGCCAGCTTCTACAAGGATAAGTTCAACGATTATTCTGACCCCGCCCGCGTCATCGTGAGCCGCACCGAGGGCACCGCCAACTACAACGCCCTGCTGTTCGTGCCCAGCCACCGCCCCTATGATTTCTACACCAAGGAGTATGAGAAGGGTCTGGCCCTGTACGCATCCGGCGTGCTCATTATGGAAAAGTGCGCAGACCTGCTGCCCGATTACTTCAGCTTCGTCAAGGGCATTGTGGACAGCCAGGATCTGAGCCTGAACATCAGCCGTGAGATGCTGCAGAAGGACAACCAGCTCAAGCTGATCCACAACGCACTGGAAAAGAAGATCAAGAACGAACTGCACTCCATGCTGGTCAACGACCGCGAAAAGTACGAGGCATTCTGGAAGGAGTTCGGCCGCCAGATCAAGTTCGGCGCTTACTCTGATTACGGGATGCACGCTGAGCTGCTGCGTGACCTGCTGCTGTTCTGGTCTGCCAAGGAGCAGAAGATGGTCACCCTGCAGGAGTATGTGGACAAGATGCCTGCCGAGCAGAAGTTCATCTACTTTGCCGCCGGTGACTCCACTGACCGTCTGGCCAAGCTCCCCGCCGCCGAGCTGGTGCTGGACAAGGGCTATGATGTCCTGCTGCTGACCGAGGACGTGGATGAGTTCTGCCTGCAGATCATGCGCAGCTACCCCCGCAAGGATGCCGAGGGCAAGGACGGCACCGTGGAGTTCAAGAACGTCAACAGCGGTGATCTGGGCCTTGAGACCGAGGACGAGAAAAAGGCTGCTGAGGATGCCACCGCCGAGAACAAGCCCCTGTTCGATGCCATGAAGGACGCTCTGGACGGCAAGGTCAAGGAGGTCAAGGTCTCCACCCGCCTGAAGGATCATCCCGTCTGCCTGAGCGCCGACGGCCCCCTGTCCATCGAGATGGAGAAGGTGCTCTCCAAGCAGCCCGGCAGCGAGGGCGTGAAGAGCGACAAGGTGCTGGAACTGAACATCAACCACCCCGTGTTCGCCGTGCTGAAGGCCGCACAGGAGGCCGGTGATACCGACAAGGTCAAGAAATACAGCAGCCTGCTCTATGCACAGGCAGAGCTGATCGAGGGCCTGCCCGTGGATGATCCCGCCGCTTACGCCGAGGCCGTTTGCAGCCTGATGAAGTAATTTCCTTTCCCACAAATAAATTACCCCCTTAACAAAAGGGCCGTGCTCCGCTATAATAAAGTGGAACACGGCTTTTTTGTTTTAGGAGGATTCTGCCCCATGGAGCCCAGACGCAGCAAACATTTTCTTGCCCACATTCCCACCATTGCCCTGCTGGTAGTATTCGCCATGTCGGCACCGTTGGGTGTTCTGTTTTTCATCCTGCGCGCCATCGACCGGGATGCTGAGAAAAAGGAACAGGAGAACGCAGACTATTCCAGCGATTTCCGTCCCCAGGACACCGGTGCTGGTCAGACAGCCCGGGACACTGAGCCGGTCTACGGCCACGATGTGCCCACTGCCGAGCAGCAGAACGCCAAAAAGTGGCACAAGACCCTGACCACCCTCTGCACCATTCTGGGCGCGGTTTTTCTGTTTTCCGGGTTAACGGATGCGGTGGATGTCATCAGTGTGTGGCGGTTTTGGCCCGACCCCGGGGAGCTGTTTTCGGATATCGCCATGGCGATCGGCGGCGGCGGTGCGCTGCTGACCGGCCTGCGGATGAAGAGCACCCGCAAGCTGGAGCGGCTGCTGGATAAGGTGGTAGGCGAGCGGGACAACATCTCTTTGCCGGAACTGTTTGCCGCTGCCGGGGTGGATGCCGCCCGCGGACGCGCTGCCGTGAAAAGTGCCATCGACCACGGTTATTTCGGTGCGGATGCTTACATCGACAACCGCACCGGCACGCTGGTGGTGCGGGGCGCTGCGCCCCAGCCGCCCAGACCCGCCGAGCCCGCACCCGCACCGGCTCCCGAGGATCAGTATGCCGCCCTGCAGCGCCAGCTCCGGCAGGCCAACGATGCCATCCCCGACCCGGTGATGACGGCCAAGATCTCCCGGCTGGAGGATGTCAGCGCCCGCATCTTCGCACTGGCAAAAAAGGACCCGGACAAAAAAGCCCAGCTGCAGAAATTTATGGATTACTACCTGCCCACCGCGCTGAAGCTGCTGAATACCTACGCCCAGCTCTCGGCACAGGATGTGCAGGGCTCCAACATCACTGAGGCAAAGCAGAGCATTGAGCGGAGCATGGATCTGCTCATCACCGCATTTGAAAACCAGCTGGACAAGCTGTTTGCCTCCGATGCGCTGGATGTTTCCACCGACATTGCCGCGCTGGAAGGGATGCTGAACCTCGACGGGCTCACCGGCGGCGATTTCGCGCCCCGGAGCTGACCGCCGGAACTGCGTTGACCTTTCATCCAGATGCAACAATAATACATGGTCTTTTCTCGACAGAACCGATATTATAGAATCAGAAGAACGGGCCCTGGCCCTTTGAAGAATCATTCACCTATACGAGGAGGAACGCGCCATGATGAAGTCTATTTCTGTCTGGAAGCAGGAGCTGGCGGGCGGCACCCATACCGCCCGGCTGGCCTCCCTCTACTGCTGTTCGCCGGAGCAGACCGCTGCCCACGCCGCACGCTATGCGGCAGTGCTGGACGGGCTGGAAGCTGCCTTTGGTACCCACACCGAGGCCGGACTGTACAGCGCCCCGGGCCGCACCGAGATCGGCGGCAACCACACCGACCACCAGCATGGCCGGGTGCTGGCCGGCAGCGTGAACATTGACATGATCGCTGCCGCTGCCCCCAACAGCCTGAACCAGCTGCGTGTGCAGAGCGAGGGCTATGACCTCTGTGTCATCGACCTTGGCGACCTTGCTGCCCGCAAGGAGGAAGAGAACACCACCATGGCCCTGCTGCGGGGCGAGTGTGAGGCCTTCAAGGAGCGTGGCGCTGCCCTCTCCGGCCTGGACGTGTACATCTCCTCCAACGTGCCCAAGGGCAGCGGCGTTTCGTCCTCTGCCGCCTTTGAGGTGCTGATCGGTGTCATCCTGAACGACCGCTTCATGGCCGAAAAAGTCTCTCCCATTGCCATTGCGCAGATCGGCCAGTGGGCAGAGAACGTCTACTTTGGCAAGCCCTGCGGCCTGATGGATCAGATGGCCTCCAGCGTGGGCAACATTATCACCATCGACTTTGCCGATCCTGCCCACCCCGATGTGGAGCCGGTGCAGGTGGATTTCTCTCAGGCAGGCCTTGCCCTCTGCATCCTGGATTCCGGTGCAGACCACGCCGACCTGACCGATGAGTACGCCGCCATCCCCAACGAGTGCCGCGCCGTGGCCGCTGTCTGCGGCGGCGAAGTCCTGCGGGATGTTCCCTTTGAGACCTTTATTGCAAATCTGCCCGCATGCCGCAAACAGTGCGGTGACCGGGCTGTGCTCCGGGCTTTCCACATCTACGCCGACAACCAGCGCGTTGCCCGGCAGGTAAACGCCCTGCGTGCCGGGGATTTTGAGACCTTCCTGCAGCTGGTCAACGAATCCGGCACCAGCAGCTGGGAATACCTGCAGAACGTCATCCCCGCCGGGTACAAGGAGCATCAGGAAGTGGCTGTGACCATTGCCGCCGCAAAGCATTTTCTGAACGGCGCAGGCGCTGTCCGCGTTCACGGCGGCGGCTTTGCCGGCACCGTGCAGGCCTTTGTGCCGCTGGAGAAGCTGGATGCCTTCAAGGCTGAGATGGAGGCCATTCTGGGCGCAGGCAAGTGCCACATCCTCTCCATCCGTCCGGAAGGAGGTGCCGTGCTGTGATCTCTACTGCCATTCAACAGCTCGTCAACTATGGGCTGGACACCGGGCTCATCCTGCCCGATGACGAGATCTACATCCGCAATCAGCTGCTGATGACCATGCAGCTGGACAGCTTTACCGAGCCCGAGGGGGATATCTGCTACACGGACCTCGAGAGCATCCTGAAAACGCTGGTGGACGATGCCGTGGCCCGGGGCGTGTGCGAGGACAATTCCACCGCCCGCGACCTGTTTGACACCAAGCTGATGGGCGTGCTGACCCCGCGCCCCTCCATTGTCCGCGCCAACTTTGAGGAGCGGTACGAGAAAGAGGGCCCCCAGGCCGCCACCGACTGGTTCTATGAATTCAGCCAGGACACCGATTACATCCGCCGCTACCGCATCAAGCGGGACGTGAAGTGGGTCACCAAGACCCCCTACGGCGATCTGGATATCACCATCAACCTCTCGAAGCCCGAAAAGGACCCCAAGGCCATTGCCGCCGCCAAGCTGGCCCCCCAGAGCGCTTACCCCAAGTGCCAGCTCTGCGTGGAGAACGAGGGCTATGCAGGCCGGATGAATCATCCCGCCCGCGAGAACCACCGCATCATCCCGCTGACCATCAACGGCAGCGCATGGAATCTGCAGTACAGCCCCTATGTCTACTACAACGAGCACTGCATCGTGTTCAACAGCCAGCACACCCCCATGAAGATCGAGCGTGCCACCTTCCGCAAGCTGCTGGACTTCGTGGGCCTGTTCCCCCACTATTTCGTGGGCAGCAATGCAGACCTGCCCATTGTGGGCGGCAGCATCCTGAGCCACGACCACTTCCAGGGCGGTCACTACGAGTTCGCCATGGCCAAGGCCCCCATCGAGAAGAGCTGGGTATTCCCCGGCTTTGAGGATGTGGAAGCCGGCATCGTCCACTGGCCCATGAGCTGCATCCGCCTGACCTGTGCGGATGACGAGCGTCTGGTGGAGCTGGCCGACAAGATCCTGACCGCATGGCGCAGCTATACCGACGAGGCAAGCTTCATCTTTGCCGAGACGGACGGCGAACCCCACAACACCATCACCCCCATTGCCCGGGTGCGGGATGGCAGATATCAGCTGGATCTGGTCCTGCGCAACAACATCACCACCCCGGAACACCCGCTGGGGGTCTACCATCCCCACGCAAAGCTCCACCACATCAAAAAGGAGAACATCGGCCTGATCGAGGTCATGGGTCTGGCCGTTCTGCCCAGCCGCCTGAAAGCCGAGATGACCGATGTGGAAGCCGCCCTCGTGGCCCACACCCCCGCCGCTGAGTACGGCGAGAACATCCAGAAGCACGCCGAGTGGGCGATGGACATCCTCGCCCGCCATCCGGAGCTGAACGCCGAAAATGTCCACACCATCGTGCAGGACGAGATCGGCCATGTCTTTGCCGAAGTCCTCGTAGACGCCGGCGTCTACAAGATGGACACGGCAGGCCGCGCAGGCTTTGAGCGATTCTTAGCAAGTATCTGAGCATAAAAAATAATGCCTCCCCGGCGGGGAGGCATTACTTTTTCGTTTATTGTTTGCCCAGCTGCCAGAACGCAACGGCGCTGGCGGCAGCGACATTCAGCGAATCCACGCCGTGGGACATGGGGATCTTGACCGTGTAGTCGCAGGAAGCGATGGTGTCGGCGGCGAGGCCGTCGCCCTCGGTGCCAAGCACGATGGCAAGCTTCGGCTCTTTTGCAAGCTGCTCGTCGTCGATGCTCACCGAGCGGTCGCTGAGGGCCATCGCGGCGGTCTTGAAGCCGAGGGAGTGGAGGATGTCCATCCCCTTCTCCGGCCAGTCTGCCGGGGTCTCGCCCAACTGCCCCCAGGGTACCTGGAACACCGTACCCATGCTGACGCGGACGGCGCGACGGCAGAGCGGGTCGCAGCAGGAAGGGTTGATGAGGACAGCGTCCATGTTCAGCGCCGCCGCCGAGCGGAAGATGGCGCCCACATTGGTGGAGTCCACGATGCCCTCCAGCACGGCCACCCGGCGGGCGTTTTTGCAGAGCTCTTCTACCGGGCGGGGTGCCGGGCGGTGGAAGGCGCAGAGCACGCCCCGGGTCAGCTCAAAGCCGGTGAGCTCTGCCAGCATCTCCCGATCTGCCGTGTACACCGGCGCGTCGCCGCAGCGGCTCAGGATGCCCGCTGCCGGGCCGGTGATCTGCTTGCGCTCCATCAGCAGGGACACGGGCTTGTAGCCTGCGTCCAGCGCACGGTCGATGACCTTAGGGCTCTCGGCGATGAAGATGCCTTTCTCCGGCTCGAGGCGATTGCGCAGCTGGTTCTGGGTCAGCCGGGCATAAGGGTCCAGCTCCGGTGCGTGGAAATCCGTGATCTCGATGATATTGGGCATACAGAAAGCCCCTCCTTCTCCTGAAAAGCTGTTTTTTGTGTATTATACCATGAACGCCGTGAAATGGTATAATTGCGCATCCAAAGCCGGTTGCCGTGCAGCTCCGCAGGAGCAAGCGGCGAGGCGCTGCGCATAAAACTAGAATATCGCGTTAGCGATATTCTACCACAGTCTGCGCCGCATTGCAAAACAAAGCGCATCCTGCGATACCCGCCCGAAATCGTCATTATCTATAAAAAATATGGCACAGTTTTTGACAAAACGCCGGTTTTGCGCTATAGTATGGCATGGAATTATTTTCTGGATAGAAGGAGGAGCTTTTATGCCATCTCTCAAACCTCACGGACAGATGTCCGAAGCTTTTATCACCGCTCTGTTTCTCTCCGTCTCGGGCGGCTTACAGGATGTTTATACCTACTTATACCGCGGCAAGGTCTTCGCCAACGCCCAGACCGGCAACATCGTGCTGATGGCCGTCAAGCTGTTTGCGGGCAAGTGGGGCGAGGCACTGCGCTACCTGATACCCCTTTGCGCCTTTGCACTGGGCATTTTTGTGGCTGAGTTCATCCGCCTCAAGCTCAAGCGGATGCAGTGGCTCCACTGGCGTCAGCTGGTGGTGCTGTTCGAGATCCTGATGCTCTTCGTCGTGGGCTTTTTGCCGCAGGAGCTGAATCTTCTGGCCAACTCCCTCGTCTCCTTCTCCTGCGCCATGCAGGTACAATCCTTCCGCAAGGTGAACGGCTATGCCTTCGCCAGCACCATGTGCATCGGCAATCTGCGCAGCGGCATGGATTCCCTCTGCGCATGGCTGGTGGGCGGCAACACCAAAGCCTTCGGCAAGGCGCTTCACTACTTTGCCATCATCTTCCTGTTCGCGCTGGGTGCCGGCCTCGGCAGCCTTGCACTGGCCCCCATGGGCAGCCGGGCCATCTGGCTTTCCTGCCTGCTGCTCTTCATCAGCTTCTGCCTGATGTTCCTGAAAGAGGACATTGAGGAGCTGGAAGAATTTGAGCACCTGGAGCACGAGGAAGCTCTCAAAAAATAATTGCGCCGAAGCCTGTCGTATGCTATACTATAGAGTGTTTGTGTGACCCTCCGGCCCGCCGCACCACCGATGTGCCGGAGATGAAGTTGTAGAATCAGGAAGAGGAGCATTCCATGAAAAAAGGCTTTGACAACGCGAAATATCTTCAGATGCAGTCCCAGCACATCCGGGAGCGCATCGCACAGTTCGACAACAAGCTCTACCTCGAGTTTGGCGGCAAGCTGTTCGACGACTACCACGCCTCCCGCGTGCTGCCGGGCTTTGAGCCGGACTCCAAGCTGCAGATGTTGCTGCAGCTCAAGGAGCAGGCCGAGATCGTCATCGTCATCAGCGCGCAGGACATCATCAGCAGCAAGGTGCGCGGCGACTACGGCATCACCTACGACCTCGACGTTCTCCGCCTCATCGATGCCTTCCAGGGCATGGGCCTGTTCGTGGGCAGCGTCTGCGTGACCATGTACACCGCCGCCCCCGAGGTCGAAGCCTTTGAGCACAAGCTGAACAGCGTGGGCGTGCGCACCTTCCGCCACTATAAGATCCCCGGCTACCCCAACGACGTGGCCCGCATCGTGAGCGACGAGGGCTACGGCAAGAACGACTACATCGAGACCCAGCGTCCCCTCGTCGTCATCACGGCCCCCGGCCCCGGCAGCGGCAAGATGGCCACCTGCCTGTCCCAGCTCTACCAGGAGCACAAACGGGGGATCAAGGCCGGCTACGCCAAATTTGAAACCTTCCCCATCTGGAATCTTCCTTTGAAACACCCCGTGAATATCGCGTACGAGGCGGCGACCGCCGACATCAAAGACGTGAATATGATCGACTACTTCCACTTGCAGGCGTACGGCGTGCAGACCGTAAACTACAACAGGGATATCGAAGTGTTTCCCGTCGTGCGTTCCATTTTGTCAAAACTTTCGGCAAACGAACTCGACTACAAATCCCCCACGGATATGGGCGTAAATATGGCGGGCTACTGCATTTTCGACGACGAAGCGTGTCAGGAAGCGTCGAAACAGGAAGTCATCCGCCGCTATTACAAGAGCTGCTGCGACAATAAAAACGGCAGAGTCGACCTTGCGACCGTAAAACGTATCGAACTTTTAATGGGCGAACTCGGCATCAAACCCGCGAACAGGGCGGTCGTGCAACCCGCGCTCGATAAGGAAGCCGCGTCCGGCGAACCCGCCTGCGCGATCGAACTCAAGGACGGAACAATAGTTACGGGTAGAGATACGAAACTTATGTCCGCGCCCGCGTCGACCATTCTCAACGCTTTGAAGTCGCTTGCGAAACTTCCCGACCGTTTGAAACTTATCGCGCCGCAAATCGTCAAACCCATTATGGATCTGAAACAGCAGTTTTTGCATGAGAAAAACTACAAACTCACGCTCAACGAAGTGCTTGTCGCGCTGTCGATCTGCGCCGCAACCAACGAGGCGGCGGCTATGTGCGTCGATTGCATAAACGACCTTGCCGGTTGCGAAATGCACAGCACGAGAATGCTCCTTAAAAGCGACGAGGACGCGCTGAGAAAAATCAAAGTCAATTTAACCTCGGAACCCAAGTTTTTAAGCGACCAGCTTTGCGATTTTTAATTTATTTGCCGCTTGAAAAACGACCTACCGCAACAGGTTGTGGTTTTGTTTTTTGACGACGAATATCTTTGATTTTCGCGGCGGATAAGTATATACTTATTATAATTTTTCAATTTGGAGGGCTTTATGGCAAAAATACCCGAAAGAAAATCGGTAAAAGACAAATACAAATGGAATCTTTGCGACCTTGTCAACGGCGACGAGGCGTGGGAAGAAAAATATAACGAACTTTCAAAAAAAGCACCGTCTTTGCAGGAATACAAAGGAAAACTCGGAAACGACGACGTCCTTTTGGAATTTCTGAAAAAGCAGGACGAAATCGCGATTGACCTTATCAAGGTTTATTGTTATTCGTCGATGAGCAATCATCAGGATCTCAGGGTCAAAAAATATCAGGAAATGAACGCAAAAGCCGAAATGCTGGCAGTAACTTTCGGCACCGTTACCGCTTTTGCGGAGCCCGAAATTTGCGAACGCTCGGAAGAAGAACTTCTTGCGCTGTCCAAAAAGCCCGAGTTTTCGGATTACAGTTACCGTTTTGAACGCCTTGCGAAAGACAAAAAACACGTCTTGTCCGAAAAGGAAGAAACGTTGCTTGCGGAAGTCGGAAACTTTTCGGGCAACTTCCAGGACAGTTTCCAGATGCTCGACAGCGCGGATATTAAGTTCGATCCCGTGACCGTCGACGGCAAAGAAGTCGAAATGTCGCACGGCATGTACGGCGTGTTACTGCAAAATCCCGACCAGAGCGTCAGACAACAGGCTTTTGAAAGCATGTTCAACGCATATAAAAACCATATCAACACAATCACGTCCCTGTATGCGGGCAGCGTCAAAAAAGACTGGTTTTTCAGAAAAGTGCGCGGATTTTCATCGTCGCTTGAAGGCGCGCTTTCCGGGACGGACGTCGACGTAAAGGCTTACGAAAACCTTATCAAAGCCGTCGACAACAACTGCCGCTATATGCACCAGTACATCGCTTTCAGAAAGCAGGTTCTCGGCGTCGAAACCCTTAATATGTGGGATTTGCATTGCCCGATGGTAAAGGGCGCGGACATCGCCGTTCCTTACGAAAAGGCATGCGATATGGTGAAAAAAGCCCTGAAACCTTTCGGCGACGAATATGCCGCGCTCCTTGACAGAGCGTTCAACGAAAGATGGATCGACGTCGTTGAAAACAAGGGCAAACGCAGCGGCGCGTACAGTATGGGCACGTTCGGTTGCCATCCTTACGTCCTGCTCAATTACCAGAAAAGCACGCACGAAGTCTTCACGATCGCGCACGAACTCGGACACGCAATGCACACCTATTTCAGCTGCAAGGCGCAACCTTTCGCAAAAAGCGATTACGAAATTTTCGTTGCCGAAATCGCATCGACCGTCAACGAAGTCCTTATGCTGAAATACCTTCTTGCAAACACCGACAACGTCGACACGAAGAAGTTCCTTTTAAGCTATTATCTCGATATGTTCCGCACGACGTTGTTCCGTCAGACAATGTTTGCCGAGTTCGAACTCAAAGCGCATAACCTTGTCGAACAGAATCAACCGCTTTCGGCGGAAGGTTTGTCGGATATTTATATGGATCTCAACAAAAAATACTACGGCAAAGCCGTCAGACACAACGACCTTATCCGTTACGAATGGGCGCGTATCCCGCACTTCTATACGGCGTTTTACGTTTATCAGTACGCAACGGGTATCACCGCCGCCGTTTCGATTGCAAACTCGATATTAAAACACGGCGACAAAGCGTTTTACAACTACAAGAAATTCCTGTCGGCAGGCGGAAGTATGCCTCCCGTCGAAATTTTGAAACTCGCAGGCGTCGACCTTACGACAGAGCAACCTTTCAACGTCGCTATGCGTGAATTCAGGGATACGCTCAACAGCCTTAAAGCGTTGTACAATGAAGAAAAGTAAAATCTTTTTAAGCATAATTCTTGTCGTCGTCGCCGCATTCGCGCTTACCGCGTGCGGCACGCTCGACTTTACCTACGTCCAGAATTCCGACGGCACTTACACGCATATCGTGAAAGTTACGCTCACCGAAGAAGGGGTGGATGCTACGGATGTGGGGCTTACTCTCGACGAAGCGCTGAACGCCTTGAAAGAGGGCTTTATACGCAAGGATTATTTCGTAAGCGCGGACGGGAACACCGTTACCGCAAGGAAAAATTTTGACAGCGTGCAGGCATTGCAAAACGACCTTATCGGAAACGGCATTATCACAAACGACGTGAAAAAGGACGAAAACGCGTTTGTCGTAAAACAGACGATATTTGGCGATATTAAGGTTTCCGGGAAGTTTATAAGCACAAACACCTGGTGGTTTGCAGGGGTTTTGACAAGCGGCGGACTGTCGCAGATAAACGCCGAGAAAATCGCCTTGAAACTTGAAAAAGCCGACACGTCCTATACATTCGTTACGCCGTACGAATCGACGACGTCAAACGCCGACAAGATCGTGAAAACGGAAGACGGCAATTACATGCACGTGTGGAATTTCGACGGCGGCAACGACACCGCGGAAATCACGGTGATGAAAATCAAGGGCGCAATGTGGTATGGCATCGCGATTATCGCTGCGGTTTTTGTCTTCCTTGTTTATGTCGTAACAAAGGAAATAATGTCGCACAAAAATACGAAACGCAACAATTCTTAATTTTCGCTCATACTAACTGTATCAGCGTTTAAGAGGTAAAAATATGGCAGATAAAGTTATGAAAATGCCCGTAAACTACGAGGCGGAACAGGCGATGCTCGGCAGTATCATGATGGACACGAACGTCGCAAACGACTTCACCACGCTTCTTCGCGAGGACGATTTTGCGTTGCAGCAGCACAAGCAAATCTTCCTTGCAATCTACAATCTTATTCAGAATAACGAGCCTGTCGACGCTTTGACCGTCGCGGACAAACTTGCGACAAGCGGGAAAATCGCCGAGGCGGGCGGTATGGAATACATCGGAAAACTCGCAACCGGAATCCCCAGCACCGCAAACGCCGACAAGTATTTTGAAATCGTGAAGCGCGACAGCCTGCTAAGGGGCATTATCGAGGCGGGCAATAAAATCAGCAAAAACGCCTACACCGCGGAAGACGCGAACAAGGCGTTGGACTTTGCCGAACAAACCGTTTTCAGAATTTCCGAAGAAAAGGAAGCAAGCAAACTTGAACCTATCGTCGAAGCGTCGTCGGAAGCGCTCAATAAAATCAACACCATGCAGCGCGGCGATTACGTCGACGAGGGCATAAAGACGGGATTCAAGTTGCTGGACAGAAAAATCGAAAGCATGAAGCCCGGCGCATTGTGTATTCTTGCGGCGCGTCCGTCCGTCGGTAAAACGGCGTTTGCGCTTACGGTTGCAATCAACGCCGCAATCCGCAACAATAAAAAAGTCGCGATTTTCAGCTTTGAAATGCCGACGGTACAACTTGTTCAGCGTATGCTGACGACCGTTTCGCAAATCTCGTTCAAGCGGCAGAAACAGCCCGGTATGCTCAATTTCAACGAAACGCAAAGGCTTTTCAACGCGCACGAGGCACTTTCAAACAGTAAAATTTACGTCGACGATAACTCGGGCAACACCCCGGGCGATATCATCAGCAAATGCCGCCGTATGAAAAACACGGTGGGGCTCGACCTCGTAATCATCGACTACCTGCAACTTATCACCCTCGATACGAAGTCGAAGGCCGAAAACCGCCAGCAGGAAGTATCGACGATGAGCCGTCAGATGAAACTTTATGCAAAAGAACTCGGCGTGCCGTTTCTGGTGCTTTCGCAGTTGTCGCGCGGTACCGAGCAGCGCGGGGAAGAGCCGCAACTTTCCGACCTTCGCGAATCGGGCGCAATTGAACAGGACGCCGATATGGTAATGTTCCTGCATCGTCCCAAAAAGGTCGAAAATCCGAAGTCGGAAGAAAGCAAGTTCGCAGCAAGTTACGATGACGACGGCGATCATAAGTTTGTAAAAATGCTCGTCGCCAAAAACCGTAACGGCGAAACCGGCAACGTGTACTTCGACTGGTGCGGCGATATGCAGACGTTCAAACCCATCGACATAAGAGAAATGTCCACGGCGGAAGAAAAACAGCCCGCGGCGAAACTCAACACCGAAATCACGTCTGTCGAACAAATGCGCTCGGACGACGACGCCTTCGACGATATGAAAATGGTGGACGACGACGGACAGAAAGGTACGGTCGAAATCGTGATGGACGACACCGCAACCCCCGCGACGATAAAAGAAGAACCGCTTGACTTTTCGGACTCCGACGGTATGACTTTCACAAACAACGAAAGCGGCGATCAGAGTATAAATAACGGCGACTTGCCTTTTTAACGATACGTTTTAGTCTATGACGTACATTGCCGAAATCAAGGATATTCCATACGACAAAAAACGCGCCGACGTAGTTTTAAGCGACGGCGAAATCTGCCGTGCGTTCAAAGCCACGATCAAGGAATACGGGCTTGTCGAAGGGAAAAATATCGACTTTGCGGAACTTAAACGCATCGCAAAGGAAGGTGAAGAACATATCGCTTTCACGACGGCAATCGACAGCCTGTCGCGCGGGATAAAATCGCAGAACGAAGTACGGAAAAATCTGAAAACCAAAAAGTTTTCGGACGACGCCGTAAACGTTACCGTCGAAAAATTGCTCAGTTACAATTACCTCGGCGACCGCGCTTACGCCGAAGCATACGTTTCGTACAAAGGACAAAAAACCGGGCGAAGGAAAATTATTTACGAGCTTATCACCATAAAAGGCATTGATAAAAACGTCGCGCAGGAAGTCGCATACGCGAAACTTTCGGACGAGGAAGAAATCGAAAAAGCAATTTCCATGGCGCAAAAGTATATCGAAAAGGAAAAGAAAAAACGCACGCGACTTAAAGAGCGCGCCTATTGCTTCCTTGCGACAAGAGGGTTCGATACCGATATTATCTCGTCCGCAATGAACAGCCTCGATTTTTCTGAAGAAGAATAAATCACCTTACGACCTTGCTTGAACGGCAAGGTTTTTTCATGTTTTTTGCATAATCGCAAACGATACGGCATTTTTTATAAGTAGAAAAACCGAGGTGCAATTTATGAAAAAAACATTTTTATTGATTCTTACGATTATCCTGACGCTCGGCACGGTGTTTTCGCTTTCGGCGTGCAAAAAGAAAACCAAACAGAACGAAGTCGATATTTCAAAAAACGTCAGTTACGCCGAAACACATCGCTACGTCGGCGAGAACGAAGACTTCAAAGTTGCCGTAACGAGCGGCGTCAGGGAAAAACTTTTTATTGCGGACGGGAAAGCGACGGATGTAATTAACTTCACGGAAATCACGCTTATCCCGCTTAAAGCGAATTTGCAGAACAAGACGTATACATTTGTGTTGAATTACGAGGGCGGAAGCGCGGAAGGCGAACTCAAACGCGACGTCGTAACGCACAATTTCACGGCGGTTATCGACGCTGAAAGTTTCAAGGATACGATAAAGTCGATTGTGATAAAATACGACAAGGTCGAAAGCGAGATACCGCTTGAAAACGCACTTAACGGCAAAATTGATTACTGTAAAGTGCTGGATATTGCAAAAACCGCATTGAAAGACGAAATCGGCGCAAACACGACGGACGGCGTTTTCAACCGCGAAATCATGGTCAAACTCGTGCGGGACAGACGCGCGCCCGACAGCCCGTATTACTGGTATATTTCGTTTATCGCAGGCGATAACGGATACTGGGCTTTGCTTATAAATCCCGAAACCGGCGACGTCGTATCGAAGAAAAATTAATCGAAAAAAGGCATGAAAAATCCCCGAAACAACTTCGGGGATTTTGTCGTATTTTTGTTATTTAAGCCTTCCGAGGCCGAACGACATTCCTTGCGATTTGCCGATTTCTTTTTTGGTTTTCCCGTCGATGAGATTCACGCAGTTGATGAACGTCTGAATTTGCTCGTACATAAGGTCAAGGTTGAATTTGTCCATATGTTCGTTGCCCGTCGGATCGACCGAGCAGAGATAATCGGGGGCGGTGACGAGCGCGATTTCGGGGATATGTTTTTTGGACAGCGGCTGTCCTTCGCCGAAGTGCATCGTGTTGTGCGCGCGAAGGGTGGTTGTCCTGACGTTTTTCCTGTCTTTTATCGCCTCGTAATAAATCTTGTCAAGGTTTTTGTTGCCGGTGTAAACGAGTTCGGTATCGATATCGTTGGTTTTTGTGTAAACGCCGTTGACGTCTTTCCATTCCGTGCAGCCCAGATGTTCGACAGACACGCCCGCGACGGCTTTGTACGTTTTGCCGTTCCAAAGGTTCTTGTTTTCGGCAAGCCATCTTCCCGTCGCCTGATTGGAGGTCATAATACCTTCGCGGAAGACGGGCAAACGGAAGTGTCCCGTTACGAACACGAAAATGAGCGTGCGTTTTGTGGGGTGCGCCTTAAAATATTTCATCATGGG
>OGPN01000788.1_pt1 | contig 22134 bp, 12 predicted proteins | sample 1552941 | NCBI WGS metagenome assembly OGPN01 (sample SAMEA2580220, study PRJEB22360) | human gut metagenome | biome: human gut; feature: human-associated habitat; material: faeces | place: Denmark | collected 2008/2010
GTTTTAATGACACATTTTGTTTTTCGGTCGGGAATTTTTTGATTTGGCGATTGTAATTATGGGGGTAGATGGAGTATAGGTATTCAGGTCGATATTTTTTTCCATCCGGTAAGCTGCAACATCTTTGTATGTTTTTCCTTTATGGTAGGTAAACGGGTTCTGGGCAGACAGCGATGCTGTAGCAAAGATGCCCGTCAATGTCCATAAACAGATGTGGATAAATCTTCTCATGCCTCTTGTCTATTTTACAGAATATGCGCTGAAATTAATAATATCCGGCAATGCGATCGATTCGGTTACAGTCAGTTTTAATGCAGTGGCTTCTACCGGTTCAAACTTTTCGATCCGTTTGTGTCCTACCGATTCTCCTGTGCAGACGGTTTGCCATTTTCCGTCCACTTTGGCTTCTATTTGATATTGTCGGATGCGTTCTCCGTTTTTAATGTTTTCCTGGATAATACAATAATTGACCGGTTGCTTCTTTTCAAATTTCAGTGTCAGGCTTTTCTTTTGTCCCGAAATGCGGGCTATCGGAGAGGAAAATCGACGATTGATTTCGTCTCCCATTTCTTTCAGGCGCTGTACATCTCCGACAGGGATTAACCCGGTCGGGTCAGGAGTTAATCCGAGAATGAGGGTAGCGTTTCTTCCTACTGACTTTTCATATTTGTTCATCAGAGTGTTTAGCGGATAGATATTATTTTCGTCATCCGGTTCCCAAAACCATTCATGGCGACCGTTTGCTCCTCGTAGCGGAGTGTCTGCCATTGCAGGTACCCAGTATTTGCCGTTCTTGTCACCGTGCTTTAAGAGTTCGATCTGATCGATGTTACTTTCAATGCGTTTATGATGTGAACAGGGAACGGGAAAGGTAGACCAGCAAGGATATTCTACTGTACCTGTTTCCGAACCTCCCCATCGGAAGTCGGCACGGTCGATGTTATGATAGAAAAGACAGTTGGGCTGATACTTATTAACAATCGGTTCTACGTCCGGACCGTCGCCACGTGGATCATCGGCTCCGCCGTCAAACCATATCATATATAAATCTCCGTAGCGGGTACAGAGTTCTGTAACCATCTTCTCGCACAGACGCTTGTACCATGACTGGCGGTTGCGGGCGAATTCTCCTTCTCCTTCGGCTTTGAAGTTATGAATACCTAGCAGTGAGTTCCAGCGGATGCCGATGTAGATGCCCGGTTGCAGCCCGTATTTGCGACAGGAATTTACGAAGTCGCGGACAATATCTCCTTTTCCGTCTCTCCATTTCACAGCTTTCAGGCAATAAGGGTTGACATCGCTTTGCCAGAGTCCGAAACCTGTCTCGTGGGTGGCTGTCAGTACGGCAAATTTACATCCGGCAGCTTTGGCGGCCTGTACCCATTGGTCGGTGTTCAGTTCTGTCGGGTTGAAGATATTATAATCTTCGATAGGATTGATACGGTTGTTGCCTTGCCCGTAGCGGATGCCGTCGAACACATGCAGGTCATAATGGAAGACAGCACCCATTTCAGCTTCATGCCATTTGAGTTGATGAGGCTTGGGGGTGGGTATGTCCTGCTGTTGGGCGAAGCTGTAAGCTGAGCATAAGATAAAGAGGGAGAGATAGCAAAGTTTTTTCATGGTGTTTCTTTAGTTATGGTTTCAGATAATGGGCAAATGAATCATTGGTATGGAGTAGCCATGCCTTGAGTTGTTTGTTGAATTGCCGGACCAGATGGGGGGATTGTCCGGCAATATTATCCATTTGATATGGGTCTTTGGTTCGGTCGAAAAGAACTGTTTCGTCTATTTTTCCATTGGTTGCGTGAACTGCGAATGTGTGGGTTGCCGTACGTAGGCCGCGATATCCGGTAGCGTGATTGTCAAACTGTACATAATAATAAGGTTGCACAACCTCTTTTTTACTCTTTCCCAGAATCTGACGGGATAAGTCGAAAGTTTGTACGGTTTCGGGTATTTCCTTTCGAAATCCCATCAAGGATAAGAGAGAAGGATACAAGTCGGCAAAAGCAATCATTAAACGGTCGTCTTTGCGCGGCTTTATCTTTGCCGGCCAAGAGATAATCATGGGGATACGCATGGATTCTTCGTAAAAGATATCCTTTCCGGCAGCATTGTGAGCTCCCATGCAGATACCATGATCGGACGTAAATACAACGATGGTATTCTCAAAAAGTCCATTGCTTTTGAGCGTTTCGATGATACGTCCTACGTTCTCGTCTACTCCTGTGATACAGGCGTAATAGTTGCGTATATTATTTCTGAAATAGTTTCCCATTTCGGTACCTTTGGCGGGTATGTCCGGTCGATTGGCACAGAGAGCTTCCACATCCATATCCTTATATAAGGCTTTGTATCTGTCAGGAACCAGTTCGTAACCGGTATGTGGAGGGTTCATTGAAACGACCAATGCGAAAGGCTGTTTACTCTCTTTTTGTGCCTGAATGTATTCGATGGCTCTGTCTGCTTCATAAGCAGGTCCCCATTGGTTGACATAATAGAAACTGTCACGTGGGGCAGTGGCGTTCCAGTACATTGGTTTCAGATGATAATCGTAGGTTCCGTATGCTATCCAGTGTTCGAATCCATGACGGCGTTCGGGAGGACACCATTCGTTCCATGCTACTTTACCATGATTGTTGTAGGTATCTACATAGGGTTTATAAGGAGAATCCAGATGCCATTTTCCTATATATCCTGTACGGTAGTCCATGTCTTTTAGTACATCACTCCAGCAGCGTGCCTCCTGCGGAAGTTCTACTCCGTAAGGTGCTGTTTGTGAGTTACAGTTTCCTACCACTTTGTTATGGAGAGGATACATGCCTGTCATCAGCATGGCCCGGGCAGGCGATGAAACAGGATAACTGCTGACAGCATTGGTGAATAGCACTCCTTCGGAAGCCAGATTATCCAGGCAAGGGGTCTTTACAGGTTCTCTGCCCAGGCAGCCTAGTGCGTCACCCCGATATTGGTCTGCCATGATGAAGACAAGATTCGGAGGTGTCTGGGCGGCAAGCGGAAGAATCGGAACGACGAATGTAGCTCCGATCAACCATTTATGATAATATTTAGTCTTTGGTATGTGCATTATCATAAAAATAGTTTTTTTGTGTCTGACAAGTTAAGATCAACTAAGGTCATCGTATGTATTATTTAAAGGTGTACATGAAATTGTTATACGGTTGCAAATGTATGCAAACAATGTGGTTCCGAGTATACCTGTTTCTTTCATTCAACATACATGTTTAATTCAGAAGTCCATTTCTTCATTCTATTTTTTGTATGTTTTGACTTAATTTCGTTTATTTGCTATAAATTGATTAATAGAATGAAGCACTTAAATCTAATTCTGACACTTCTGATTCTGATCTGTTATCCGCTGCATCCTGCTTATGCTTTTTTTGATAAAGATATTCAATTGCTGACGATGAGGGATGGATTGGCAGATAACACGATTCCTTGCATATATAAGGATGAAGACGGATTTATGTGGTTTGGTACGGATAACGGATTAAGCCGTTATGATGGAAAAACGATTCAGAACTTTAAGCCTGCTGAGGCTTATGTCTCAGTTTCCGGTATTGTGAGGTTGTCAGATGATCTTTTAGGTGTCGTATCTGATGGATTTCTTTATTACTTCAACCGAAAGCTGGAAACTTTTCTTCCGAAATGCGTTGATTCTGCTATTTCGACAGGTGTTACTCATGTCTTAGTTGCTGATGATTCTTCCTATTGGGGAATATCAGGAAGCAGGCTGATACTTTATCAATGGGAGATAGAACAAGGTGAGGAAGAGGGAGAATATGCTGTTCGGGTAAACATACAAAAGGAGTTTCAGTTATTAGAGGAAAAAACGGAGCTCTTTTCTTCTATCTGTTATCGTGAAGAAGATAAGAACGGGATATGGCTGACTACTAATCGGGGGAATCTGATTCTGTTTCATCCGGATACTCCGGAATCGTATCAAAAGATATCGTTGGCAGACGGAAAACCGTTACAAGTTACTTCCATTTTAAATAAAGACGGTATCGTCTGGATTTCAACCATTGCCAAAGGTATTGTACGCTATCATACGAAGTCGGGACATATTGACCGAATTTCGTTTGGTGGAACAGGAAAGGAGAATCTCCTTTCCCATACAGATGTTTATCAGATTGTATTTGTTGGTAACAATCGATATCTGGCAGTGACATGGGGTGGCTATACACTATTGATGCCGGATGAAAAGCAGCCGGAAGAATTGACATCAGAGATTTATAGCAATACACATACGCAGATTTACCGGAATCTGGAAACGCGTATGATTTCTGCTTATTATGATCCGAATGGCCTTCTTTGGATTGGAACTAATGGGGGAGGGGTGATGTATTCGGATTTGAGGTCACAGTTCTATGACCGTTATTATCAGGACAGACATAACGAAATATGCAGTATCCTTCTGGATGATAATCATCGAGTGTGGTTAGCGACCTATCATAAAGGAATCATGCGAAGTGACATGCCATACGTACAAGGGAAAAAACTTAGTTTTTCTAAAGTAGATACAGGAAGTGGAAAATCCGAAGAAACGATGTTATGTGCTCTGGAAGACGCAGACGGAAATCTGTGGTTTGGCAATATAGACGGCACTTTGACTGTCTGCCACATCCGGACCGGTCGTTTTGTTGTTCATTCATTGTTGGTGGATGGTGTTGCCAACAGGGCTTCGGTATGGGCTTTATATATGGATAATAAGAACAGGCTCTACGTAGGTACGGGCGATGGGCTGCTGTTGTATAATCATCAGGAGAGTACATGCGTCAAGTTATCTGCTGAACGGTATTTGAATGAGAAAAGACAACCCTTTATCCGTGCGATTGTTCAGACCAAGGATGGGACAATATGGCTGGGGACAAGTAATATGGGAGTTTGCAGATTGGTTGAATCTGCTTCCGGAGATATATCCGTAGAAAACGGATATGAGGGAAGAATGAATATGGAATATCGTTCGGTACGCTCATTACTGGCATCTTCGGATGGAAATTTATATATAGGTTATACGGATGGCTTTGCTGTCCTGTCTCCCCGAGAGAATTCAATCAGCGCGCATTATACAACGAATAACGGATTGTGCAGTAACTTTATCGGCTGTATGGCAGAAGACAACGAGGGGCATGTCTGGCTGGGAAGTAACTCCGGCATATCGCGTTATGGCCGTCGCCAGCATCTTTTCTATAACTACTACATAGCGGGTAGTAACCGTTCTGCTATATTCAGTGATAAGACTTTATTCTTCGGGAATAATCAGAGCCTGACTTATTTCAATCCGGAGGAAATAAATGCTTATCCAACGAATGAGCGTGTATTGATAACTGGTTTGGAAGTTGATAACCGTCCTGTTGGGATAGGGGAAAAGGTAAATAATCAGATTATACTCAATCAAATAATCTCTTCTGCAGAGCGGATTGTACTGGATAATGATAATAGGGACTTCTCCTTGAGTTTCAATAACTTGTCCTATTCGGATGAACGACAGAAATATAACTACCGGCTTTTACCTTATCAGGGGAATTGGCTGATCTCTGATGAGGGAGAGAGAGCTTCGTATACCAATCTCCCTGCCGGAGATTATGTGTTTGAAGTGAGGAATATTTATCCGAATGGTGAGACTGGGGAGGTAACTTCATTGAAGATTGTTATTCTCCCTCATTGGAGCCAGACTTTTGTTTTTCGGCTTTTCGTCTCTCTGTTATTGTTGGGAGGAGTAGCTTATGGAATGCGGTTGATAAAACTTCGCCAAAAACGAATGGAACACGAAATGCAGATGAAGCATGAACTGCTGACGGTCAGCCTGGAGCGTGAGAAAGAACATCAGATACGTGTGGAACGTGAGAACTTTTTTACGGGAGTTGCCCATGAACTGCGTACACCGCTGACTCTGATTCTTGCTCCGGTGCAGGAACTGATGAAACGGTATAGTCCGTCGGAGGACTTTTATAAGAAATTGCAACTCATATATAAGAATGCGACTTCACTGCATACTTTAGTCGATCAGTTGCTTTATATACAAAAGATAGAGGCTGGAATGGTCAGGCTTCAATTGTCAGAGACTGATTTGGTGCAGTTGGTTCGTAATGTGTCGGAACCGTTCCGGCAGATGTCCGAAATCAGACAACTGCACTTTGATGTTGATTTACCCGATGAGAGGCTTTTGTATTGGGTAGATGAGGGAAAGATTACTTCGGCTGTGCAGAATCTTCTTTCTAATGCCTTTAAGTATACGCCTCCGGGAGGACATGTTCTGCTCTCCGTATCTCCTGCCATGAGAAACGGTCAAGGCTATTGCCGGATAACGGTTTCGGATACGGGTGCGGGGATTCCGGAAGAGTTGCAGAAACATATTTTTGAATCGTTCATAACAGGCGATAATAGACCGGAAATGTCAACAAAGGCAGGAGTGGGACTACATATTGTGAAGACTACGATGGACTTGCATCATGGATTGGTTACTTTAAAGAGCGTGCCTGATGAAGGGAGTACCTTTGCCCTTTATATTCCCGAAGGAAAAGCGCATTTTGCAAAAGATACTTATGAGCTTGTAGACGCTCAGCAGGAAAAAATAAAGGATGAGGATTTGGAACCAGAGTCGTTTTCTCCGGCGTCGGAAAATAATGTGCAGGAGGCGGGAGTTAAAAAGAGTCTGCTGATAATAGAAGATAATGAAGATGTCCGTGAATATATCCGGAGCTTATTTGCTTCCAGATATACTGTCTATGAAGCCGGGGATGGGGAGGAAGGAGTGCGGGTGGCAAAAGAACAGTTGCCCGACCTTATAATCTCGGATGTGATGATGCCCGTAAAAGACGGTTTTACTTGCTGTCGGGAAATTCGTAGGCAGCAGGAGACTGCTCCTATTCCTATTCTGATGTTGACCGCTAAAGCGGAGGATATTGATATCATGCAGGGCTGCAATAGCGGAGCGGATGATTATATGATGAAACCGTTTAATCCGGAGGTATTAAAAACAAAAGTGGATAACTTGATTTTGCAGCGTGAGCGATTGAAACGGATTTATACAAAAGCTCTGATGCTGAAACGGAAGTCAGAAGAAGGAGAGAAAGAAGATGCCTTTTTGCAGCGGCTTATCTCTATAATAGAAGCCAATCTTTCTAATGTAGACTTTAATGTAAAGATGTTGGCGGAGCAATTGAACATGAGTCAGCCAACCTTATACCGGAAGGTGAAACAGCGCAGTGAATTGTCGGTTATTGATATGATCCGCAGTATACGTATAAGCAAGGCGGCAACATTAATTCTGGAGAACCACTATTCAATTCAGGAAATCTCGGAAATGGTTGGGTATTCCGACACCCGTACTTTGCGTAAGCACTTTATGGAACAGTTTGGCGTATCCCCCTCTAAATATATAAATAGCGCTGATTTATATTCTATAGGTTGATATTATATAGTTTCAGTTTATTATATAATGTCTTCCGGTCGATATTGAGCAATTGTGCTGCCTTACTTTTATTATTTCCGGTCTGGCGCAATGCTTCCAGAATGTGTTCTTTCTCCGTCTCTTCATTGCGTAGCGCCATACTTGCCGGACAAGCAGTAGTCGTCTCCAGCAATTCGGTTCCTAATTCAAGAAGAGTGATGAAACTGCCTTGTGCCAGTAAAGTAGCTCTTTTAACGATATTCTTCATCTGGCGTAAGTTGCCCGGCCAGTGATAGTTGAGCAAAGCTTGTGATGCTTTCGAGTCGAAACCGATCAGGTGTTTGTCAAGCTCCTTGTTTGCCTGGTCGAGGAAGAAATTGGCAAACAGCAGTATGTCTTCTTTTCGTTCTTTCAGGTCGGGCATCCGCAGGGTAAATTCGTTGATACGGTGGAAAAGGTCTTCACGGAAAGTTCCCTTTTCGATGGCCTGTTCCAGATTCTCGTTGGTAGCAGAAACCAGACGGATATCAACCGCTACTTCCTGTGTGGAACCGACCGGACGGATCTTTCTCTCTTGCAGGGCACGGAGAAGTTGTATCTGCACCTCATAGCCGAGATTGCCTATCTCATCCAAAAAGATAGTACCGCCATTGGCTGCAACAAACGCTCCTGTTTTGTCAGTCAGTGCTCCTGTAAAAGAGCCTTTCACGTGACCGAAGAATTCGGATGCGGCTAATTCTTTGGGAATCGAACCGCAATCTACCGCGATAAACGGTTTATCGTTTTGTTTACTCAGTTGATGGATACGGTGTGCCACATACTCTTTTCCCGTTCCGCTGGAGCCGTTGATCAGTACGGACATATTAGTTGGAGCGACCAGACCTACATAATTATAGAGTTGCTTGGCGGCATCACTTTCTCCTTCCAGATAAGCATGATGAGTCTCGGCATTATTGGAGGATACGGCAGAAGTACTTTTTTTTGCAGGGGCTTTGGCAGTGTTATGAACGGCTGAGGTTTCTTTCGCTTGCAAAGCTTCCGACATTTTTTTCAGCAATTCTTCCGGGTTCACCGGTTTGGCAACGTAGTCACGTGCTCCCAGTTTCATAGCCTGCACTGCCGATTGGATATCGGCATAGCCGGTCATAATAATCAAAGGTATATCGATTCCCTTTTCGTTCATCCACTTCAGAAGATCGATACCATCGTGATCGGGTAAACGCAAATCGGACAGGATCAAGTCTGCTCCTTGTCCTTCAATGTGCTTCTGGGCACGGGCAATGTTACTCACTGACGATACTTCAAACCCTTTTTTTCCTAGCCAGGTTTTCAGCATCATTCCGAAAGTGATATCGTCTTCAATAATTAATATGGATTTCATCATACTCTCTTTTGCCTCTTTTTAATGCTGCAAAGGTAAGAGGATTTGGGCGAAAGTAGTATATTTGCAAACTTAAATTAAATAAAAGTGTTATGAAAAAGATTGCATACTTACTATTAACCATATCGTTTTGCGGACTTACAGCCTGCAAAACCGGAACAAAAAAAGGAGGAAATATGGACAACGAAACGTTGGTTAAGATTGAAACAACCTTGGGAGACATCAAGGTTAAGTTGTATAACGAGACGCCTAAACATCGTGATAATTTCATTAAACTGGCGGAAGAGGGTGTTTATGAAGGAACGCTGTTCCATCGTGTTATCAAAGATTTCATGATTCAGGCAGGTGATCCGGATTCAAAGAATGCACCGAAAGGAAAGATGCTGGGAGCAGGAGATGTGGGTTACACACTTCCGGCTGAGTTTGTATATCCGAAGTATTTTCACAAAAAAGGTGCTTTGTCGGCTGCCCGTCAGGGAGACAATGTGAATCCGAAGAAGGAATCTTCCGGTTGCCAGTTCTATATTGTAACAGGTAAAGTCTACAATGATTCCACTTTGCTGGGCATGGAAAGCCAGATGAATGAAAATAAGATCAATGTTATTTTCAATACATTGGCTCAGAAGCATATGAAGGAAATCTATAAGATGCGGAAAGAGAACGATGAAAACGGTCTCTATGAATTGCAGGAAAAACTTTTTGCGCAGGCTCAGGAAGAAGCTGCCAAGCAACCGGAATTTCATTTCACACCGGAGCAGGTCGAGGCTTACACGACAGTAGGAGGTACTCCGCATTTGGACGGCGAATATACGGTCTTCGGCGAAGTGGTAGAAGGGATGGATATTGTGGATAAAATCCAGCAGGTGAAAACCGACCGTAGCGACCGCCCCGAAGAAGACGTGAAAATAGTAAAAGTAGAAGTACTAGATTAAGTAGAATGAAGATTAACAGGCATATTCTGGATAATGGGTTGCGTTTGGTACACTCGCAGGACGAAAGTACACAGATGGTAGCTCTTAATATATTATATAATGTGGGAGCACGCGACGAACATCCCGAACATACCGGCTTCGCCCATTTGTTCGAACACTTGATGTTCGGAGGTTCGGTGAATATCCCCGATTATGATATGCCGCTGCAACTGGCAGGCGGTGAGAATAATGCCTGGACCAATAATGACATCACCAATTACTACCTCACTGTACCCCGGCAAAATGTAGAAACCGGTTTTTGGCTGGAATCTGACCGTATGCTGAGCCTCGATTTCAGTGGGCGGAGTCTGGAAGTACAGCGTGGAGTAGTAATGGAAGAATTCAAGCAACGTTGCTTGAATCAGCCTTATGGAGATGTTGGTCATCTTTTGCGCCCTTTGGCATACCGGACACATACTTATCAGTGGCCTACCATTGGGAAAGATTTGTCGCATATAGCCAATGCGACACTGGAAGAAGTGAAAGCATTCTTCTTCCGTTTCTATGCCCCGAACAATGCAATCTTGGCTGTAACGGGGAATATTGCTTTTGAAGAAGCAGTCGCATTGACGGAGAAATGGTTTGGGCCTATCCCTCGCAGGGAGGTTCCTCAACGGAATCTTCCGCAGGAACCGGAGCAGACGGAAGAAAGGCGGTTGACGGTAGAGCGAAACGTACCCCTTGATTCTTTATTCATGGCGTATCATATGTGCAGCCATGATCATCCGGATTATTATGCTTTTGATATATTGTCGGATTTGTTGAGTAACGGTCGTTCCAGTCGTTTGAATCAGCATCTGGTGCAACAAAAGCAACTGTTTTCAAGTATTGACGCTTATATCTCCGGTAGTGTGGATGCCGGATTATTCCATATCTCCGGCAAACCTTCGGCAGGTGTATCGCTGGAACAGGCGGAAGCGGCTGTGCGTGAAGAACTGGAGCGTTTGCAACAAGAACCTGTAGACGAACAGGAACTGGAAAAAGTAAAGAATAAATTCGAATCGACACAGATATTCGGCAATATCAATTATTTGAATGTCGCTACCAATCTGGCATGGTTCGAACTGTTAGGCAGAGCGGAAGACATGGAAAAGGAAGTGGACCGTTATCGCGCTGTTACTGCCGGACAGTTGCAAAGAGTTGCCCAGTCTGCTTTCCGGAAAGAGAATGGAGTGATACTTTATTATAAAAAACAAGTGTCCTGATTCTCTCCTTTGGAGTGGGACATTTAATAGAGGCAACATCGGGATGCAAAGTTGCCGGGATATGCGATTAACTACGGAAAAATAAATGAGAAATATCTATAGTATATATAAGGAACATTACAAGGCACTGCTCTCTCTCGGATTGCCCATTGTAATCGGGCAAATAGGAGTTATCGTGCTTGGTTTTGCCGATACGTTGATGATTGGACACCATAGTACGATAGAACTGGGTGCTGCCTCCTTCGTTAATAATGTATTCAATCTGGTGATTATTTTCAGCACAGGTTTCTCGTATGGGCTGACTCCTATTGTAGGAGGCTTGTATGGAACTCATCAGTATGCTCCGGCAGGACAGGCATTGCGCAACAGTTTGCTGGCAAATTTATTGGTAGCACTCTTACTCACAATTGCTATGACTGTCCTTTACTTCAATGTGGAGAATCTGGGGCAGCCGGAGGAACTTATTCCTCTGATTAAACCTTATTATCTGGTTCTGCTGGCTTCACTTGTCTTTGTGATGCTTTTCAATGGCTTCAAGCAGTTTACGGATGGAATTACGGACACTAAAACTGCCATGTGGATATTGCTCGGTGGAAACGTGCTGAATATCATTGGTAATTATATCCTGATATACGGAAAGCTGGGCTTGCCGGAAATGGGTTTGCTAGGTGCCGGTATCAGTACGCTGTTCTCGCGTATCGTGATGGTGATCGTGTTTGTTATTATCTTTATGCGGAGTCCGCGTTTTCTTCGTTTTAAACTCGGCTTTTATCGTTTGGGATGGTCTAAAGCTATCTTCGGACGTTTAAATTCTCTGGGCTGGCCGATTGCTTTTCAGATGGGGATGGAGACAGCTTCGTTCAGTTTGAGTGCGGTGATGATTGGCTGGTTGGGCACGATTGCACTGGCTTCTCATCAGGTCATGCTGGCCATTTCTCAGTTTACTTTCATGATGTATTATGGGATGGGAGCTGCTGTAGCTGTCCGTGTGAGTAACTTTAACGGGCAGGGCGATATACTCAATGTACGTCGTTCGGCTTATGCCGGTTTTCATCTGATGATGGCGTTGGGTGTTGTGCTTTCTTCTATTGTATTCCTTTGCCGCAATTATTTGGGAGGCTGGTTTACCGACAGCACCGAGGTGGCGGCTATGGTGACTTCACTGATTTTCCCATTCCTGGTATATCAGTTTGGCGATGGATTGCAGATTACCTTTGCCAATGCTTTGCGTGGAATCTCAGATGTGAAATTAATGATGCTGATTGCCTTCATTGCTTATTTCCTCATTTCGCTTCCGGTCGGTTACTTTTGCGGATTTGTGCTGGAATGGGGGATAATAGGTGTCTGGATGGCATTTCCTTTTGGGTTGACCAGTGCCGGTCTGATGTTATGGTGGCGTTTCCATCAGAAGACGAAACTTCCGTCCCCGATTCAAAATAAATAATTCAAAATCTTTATTTGCCTATGGCTTCCTTCCGCTTCACCAAACTGAAAATAACCATTGGCTATATTTTGCTGTTGGCGATTCTTCTTTTTTCTCTGGTGTTTGTGCATCAGGAAATGGAAACACTGTCGGCTGCAGACGATCAGCAGAATCTGAGAACAGACAGTCTGCTGACCCTTCTTCACGAAAAGGACCAGAATACCCTTCAGATGCTGCGGGTATTGAGCGAGGCGAATGACAGCTTGCTTTCCGCTTCAGAAATTGAAGAAATCATCTCCGAACAGCAGGATTCGGTGATTACCCAGCAACGGGTACAGCATCGGGTCATTACCAAACGCGATTCTTTGATAACTACCCCCAAAAAGAAAGGCTTTTTCAAACGCTTGGGGGAAGTGTTCGCACCTTCTAAAAAAGATACTGCCGTGTTGGTCAACACTTCTCTGGAAGTGGCTACCGATACAATTCTGGAACCTGTTAAGTCGGCGGATTCTCTTCAGCATAAGATTCGCATGGCTACCGAAGAGAAACGCTTGCAACGGCGAAGAACGATCCGGCGTACCAGTACGAGGTATCAGCGGATGAACACACAGTTGACCGCAAGAATGGATAGCCTGATTAAGGGGTATGAGGAGAAAATGACTGAACGTGCCCGTCAGGATGCGGCACTTCAGCAGGAGGTGAGGATGCGTTCGGCAAGCATCATTGCAGGCATCGCTATTGGTGCTGTATTCCTGTCTGCTTTTTTTCTGATTCTGATCATGCGGGATATCACTCGCAGCAATCGTTATCGAAGCCAGCTTGAAGAAGCGAATAAGCGGGCGGAAGATTTGCTTGTCGCCCGTGAAAAGCTGATGCTTGCTATTACCCATGACTTCAAGGCACCGTTGGGCTCTATCATGGGATATACGGAATTGCTGTCCCGGCTGACCGAAGATGAACGGCAACGATTCTACCTGGACAATATGAAGAGCTCTTCGGAACATTTACTGAAGTTAGTAAGCGACTTGCTTGATTTTCACCGTCTCGATCTTAATAAGGCAGAAGTGAACCGGATTGTTTTTAATCCGTCCCAGCTATTTGAGGAAATCCGTGTTTGCTTTGAACCGCTGACGGCGGCAAAAGGCTTGGTATTGCAATGTCATATTGCTCCGGAGCTATCGGAGAAGTATATCAGTGACCCTTTGCGCATTCAGCAGATCGTGAATAATCTCTTGTCCAATGCTGTGAAATTCACTCAGCAGGGTGAGATAACGTTATCTGTCAGTTATGATGCTTCGAAGCTGACCATTGCGGTCTCGGATACCGGAAAAGGCATGGCGTCAGAAGATCGGGAACGTATTTTTCAGGAATTTACCCGCCTTCCCGGTGCGCAAGGAGAAGAAGGATTCGGGCTGGGATTGTCTATCGTACATAAGTTGGTTCTTCTGCTTGAAGGTACCATCGATGTGCAAAGTACCTTGGGAAAAGGAAGTTGCTTCACTGTCGTGTTGCCACTCTTTCCGGTAGGTAAGTCGATTGTGGAGAATAAGCCTTTTGGAAGCAGAATCAGAAAAATACCGGCAGGTGCAGAGGTTCCCGGAGAGGATGCTTCTTCTGAAGAGAATACATTGAACGAAGAAACAGACGTTATCCCACCTATGAAGGTTATCCGTGTGCTTCTGATTGATGATGATAAGATTCAGCTGAACCTGACTGCCGCCATGCTGAAGCAACATGGCATTGATGCAGTCTGTTGTGAGCAATTGGAGGAACTGACAGAACAATTGCGTTCTTCAACTTTTGATGTACTGCTGACTGATATACAGATGCCTGCCATCAACGGTTTTGATCTGGTAAAATTATTGCGTGCCTCTAATATCCCTCAGGCCCGTAATATTCCGGTAATTGCTGTCACGGCACGCAGTGAAATGGATGAAAAGGCGTTGCATGAACATGGCTTTGCCGGATGCCTGCACAAACCTTTTACAGTAAAAGAACTGTTGCTGACCTTGAATGAAGGTCAGATGGCGGCTGATGAGGCACATATAACACACGATATGCAACTGACAGCAGATGCACTACCTGAAGAGAATCCCTCGACAGAGATTGATTCAAAGCGTGAAAGTGCTCATCCTTCATTCAATTTCTCTGCACTTACCGCCTTCTCGGAAGATGACCCGGAAGCAGCACGTTCCATTATCCGGACTTTTGTCGAAGAGACCGGAAAGAATGCCGAACGGATGCAGCAGGCATTGGTTGGCAGGGAGGTGGACGGAATTGCCGCCATGGCTCATAAACTGCTTCCTCTTTTTATTTTAATAGGTGCTTCTGAGTCAGTTGCTCCATTAAAATGGCTGGAGTCTTGTCGTGGAGAAGCGTTCTCCGGTGATATAGAAAAGACTGCGTTGGAAGCGCTGGAGGCAGTTCGCAAAGTGATTCGCGCTGCTGAAGATTATGGTCTGGAGGCACGTTAGATCTCAGCTACTATGTGCTTCAGGTTAAGCTCCCGGTGTACGACCTGTGCCACTCCGTTGTCACACTTGTGCCAAGGGCTTGACACAGTTGTGCCACTACGATGGCACAGTTGTGTCAAAGGCGCGGCACAGACATAGGCTGGTAGTAAAAAGAGAAGATGTCGCTGGTTTTCTCACATTTTAGCTCTTCGACAAACCTTTTTTCAAAGTAATTTGTTTACTTTGTATCACTTTTACACTGACACATCCTGCATGAAACGAAAATGGATAAGACGGGTGAGCTGGATATTGCTTACTCCTATAATACTTTTTGTAATACTAATGGTATTACTTTATATACCTCCTGTTCAGAATCTTTTGCGACGGGAGGTTACTGCGTATGCTTCTAAGGCAACCGGAATGCAGATTCAGGTAGAACGGATAGACCTTCGTTTTCCGTTAAATCTGTTGGTACGGGGAGTGGAAGTCATACAGCAGCCGGATACTTTATTGTCTTTGGAAAGCCTGAATGTTCGCGTACAGGCATGGCCGTTATTAAAGGGAAAAGTAGAAGTGGACGATGTCACTTTGAGTCAGGTGGCGGTTAATTCTGCCGACCTAATAGAAGGAATGCAGATAAAAGGCGTTCTGGGACGTTTCTTCCTGCAAAGTCATGGAGTCGATTTATCTAATGAAACAGCAGTTGTCAACCGGGCGGAGTTATCCGATACCCATATACAACTCTTGATGAATGATACCACGACTGCTCCCAAAGATACGACGGCGTCCGCGCCTGTGAATTGGAAGGTGGACCTTCATCAGCTGAAGTTGAAGAATATATCATTCGATATGCAACTGCCTGCCGATTCCCTGAAGATGGCAGCCTATATAGGTGAAGCGACTGTTGACGATGCCAAAGCGGATTTAAAGAACCAGTTCTATGGGTTGAGGCAGTTTCTTTTGTCGGGTGCCTCTGCCAGTTATGATACCGGAGAAGCCGGTCCGGCAGAAGGTTTTGACGCTTCCCATATGGCAGTCCGGAACATCCGTATCGGTCTGGACTCGTTGCTCTACGAAGGCAGAAACATGAATGCCGTCATTCGCGAAATAACCATGGAAGAACGTTCGGGACTGAGCATTACGTCGCTGACAGGACGACTCTTTTCTAATGATTCTATTATCCGTATTCCTGATTTGAAGCTGCAAACTCCTCATTCAGAGATCAATTTATCCGCCCAGACTTATTGGGAACTTGTGAACATTCCGACGACAGGCCGTTTATCCGCCAATTTTAGTGCCTATATAGGCAAGGAAGACGTCATGCTTTTTGCCGGCGGATTGCCTCAGACGTTCAAAGAAGCATATCCGTTCCGTCCGTTAGTGGTTCGTGTCGGTACGGATGGAAATCTGAAAGAAATGCAGATTTCACGTTTCACTGTAGATCTGCCGGGTGCTTTCTCGCTGAAAGGAGGAGGTATTTTGGAGAACCTGACAGACAGTTTGAGGCGTTCGGGTACTATTGGTCTGGATATGGTCACTCAAAATCTGAACTTTCTGACGGGACTGACCGGAGTGACACCTGATGGCTCTCTGGTGGTTCCCGATAGTATGAGCCTTAAAATGAAGATGGAGATGAACGGACCTCAGTACAAGGCAAAGCTTGACCTTAAAGAAGGTAAAGGCAGCATGAATGTGAATGCTGCATTAAATAGCTTGACAGAGGTCTATACAGCTGACTTAAAAATAAATGACCTGCAGCTTCATAATTTCCTTCCGAAAGACTCAATCTATGAACTGTCTCTTTCGGCAGATGCCGCTGGTAGAGGATTGGATGTTATGTCTTTCCATTCTTTTGCCAAGCTGAATCTCTCCTTGGATCAACTTCATTATGCCCGCTACCATCTTTCAAATGTCCATTTGACGGGAAATCTCAAAGGCGCTTTGGCGACGGCTCAGCTTACCAGTGACAATGAACTTCTGAAAATGACTGCTGATGCAGAATATAATTTAGCTCACAGTTATCCGGATGGAAAAGTAACCGTTGACGTCACCCAGCTTGATTTGCACGAACTGGGGCTTATACCGAAGCCGATGAAGCGTCCGCTGGCATTCAATTTAAGCGGAGAGGCACGGCAGAACCGTGTTTTCACCCATTTCACATCCGGTGATATGAAACTGAATCTGAGTGCCCGTGCCGGTGTATATCCGCTGATTCGTCAGTCTACCCGTTTTGTCGACGTGCTGATGAAACAGATAGATGAAAAGTTATTGGATCATGCTGCTTTGCGTGAGGCATTGCCGTCCGCCATTTTCTCTTTCTCGGCAGGGAAGGAGAATCCGTTGGCATATTATATGGCAATGAAAAATATATCTTTCCATGATGCCTCCATGAAATTTGGCACAGCCCCCGATTGGGGAATCAATGGAAAAGCAGCCATTCACGCCTTGAAAGTGGATACCTTGCAGTTGGATACTGTCTTCTTCACGGTCAAGCAAGATACCACCCGCATGAACCTGCGTGCCGGAGTCATTAACGGACCGAAGAATCCCCAATTCTCTTTCACTACGATTCTGACAGGAGAGATTCGTGACCGTGATGCCGAACTGATAGCAGAATATAAGAATGGAAAAGGAGAAACCGGTGTATTGCTTGGTGTCAATGCCCGTCCGCTGGTTGGAGGACGCGGGAAAGGAGACGGACTGGCTTTTACGCTGATTCCGGCAGAACCGATTATTGCATTCCGTAAATTTCATTTCAATGAGAATCACAACTGGATATATCTGCATAAGAATATGCGTGTCTACGCCAATGTGGATATGTGGGATGATGAAGGCATGGGATTCCGTGTCCATTCGGTAGAGGGGGATACGGTTTCTTTACAGAATATTGATGTTGAAATCCGGAGAATCCGTCTGGATGAAATAACGAGCGTACTGCCTTATTTCCCCGAAATAACCGGATTATTCTCAGCCGAAGCACACTACATACAGACGGAAAAAGACCTTCAGCTTTCTGCGGAAGCCTCAATTGATGAACTGACTTATGAACGCCAGCGTATTGGTGATGTCACTCTGGGAGCTACGTGGTTACCGGGTGAGCAGGGAAAGCAGTATCTGAACGCTTATCTGAATCATGATAAAGTAGAAGTACTGGTAGCAGACGGTAAGCTGCTCCCTACTTCGACGGGTAAGGATAGCCTGGAAGTAAATACGACGCTGGAACACTTCCCGCTGCATATAGCCAATGTCTTTATCCCCGACGAACTTGTTACGCTTGCCGGTGATATGGACGGAGAACTGAGCATTACGGGCAGTACCGAACAACCTTTAATCAACGGCGAACTGATACTGGACAGCGTATCTGTCCTGTCACGCCAGTATGGTGCTAACTTCCTGTTTGATAACCGCCCTGTACAATTGAAGAACAATCGTCTGATCTTTGATAAGTTCGCCATTTACACCACAGGAAAGAATCCGTTTACGATTGACGGTTATGTCGATTTCCGGGATATGTCTCGCCCGATGGCAAGTCTGAACCTGTTGGCGGAGAACTATACCTTATTGAATGCGAAGCGCACCCGTGAGAGCCTTGTCTACGGAAAGGTATTCGCTGATTTGCGGGCAACTATAAAAGGACCATTGGACGGGTTGAATATGCGTGGCAATCTGAATCTGTTAGGCAACACGGACGTTTCCTATGTGCTGACCGATTCACCGTTGACTGTGCAGGACCGTCTGGGAAGTCTGGTGACATTTACTTCATTCAGCGATACCACCACAGTTGTCCGCCAGGAAGTGCCTACGGTGTCTTTAGGGGGGCTGGATATGGTAATGATGGTTCATATTGACCCTTCTGTCCGCGTGAAAGTGGATTTGGATGCAAGCAATGATAACCGTGTCGAGCTGGAAGGAGGCGGTGATCTTTCGATGAAGTATACTCCGCAGGGCGACCTGACCCTGACCGGACGTTACACCCTGAGCGGTGGATTGATGAAGTATTCCTTGCCTATCATTGCTGTCAAAGAATTTGCCATTGATAACGGCAGTTACGTAGAATGGACCGGAAACCCGATGGACCCCATGCTGAACTTCAAGGCGACCGACCGTATCCGTGCTTCCGTGTCCGAAGGAGAGAATGGAGGAACGCGAATGGTTAACTTTGATGTTTCCATTGTCGTGAAGAACCGGCTGGATAATCTTTCTTTTGCGTTTGATGTAGCAGCTCCGGAAGATGCGACCATACAGAATGAACTGACTGCTATGGGAGCAGAAGAGCGGGGAAAACAGGCGCTTTATATCATGTTGATGAAAACTTATCTCGGCACCGGACCGATTGGCGGCGGAGGGGGCGGCCTCGGCAAGTTGAATATGGGTTCTGCCCTGAACTCCGTGCTGAGCAGTCAGATAAACTCGCTGATGGGTAACCTGAAGAATGCAAGCGTTTCTGTAGGTGTCGAAGATCATGATGCCTCGGATACTGGCGGCAAGCGTACGGACTATAGTTTCCGTTATTCACAACGCCTCTTTAACAACCGTTTCCAGATTGTGATCGGCGGTAAGGTATCTACAGGAGAGAATGCGACGAATGATGCCGAGTCCTTCATTGATAATATCTCTTTGGAATATCGTCTGGATCGTACGGGAACCCGTTATGTCCGTTTATTCTATGATAAAAACTACGAAAGTGTACTCGAAGGGGAGATTACGGAAACCGGAGTCGGTCTGGTACTTCGCAAGAAACTGGACAAACTCAGTGAACTGTTCATCTTTAAGAAAAAGAAGTAAGAATGAAAGATATACGTATTAACATATTAGCAGGCTGGCTGATCAGTGTAGTCTTGTTTTCGGCTTGTTCGGTGACGAAACATCTGCCCGAAGGTGAAATTCTCTATACCGGAGGAAAAACGGTGGTTGTCAATAAATCATCGACACGGGTTGGCGAAACAGCTTTGACGGAAATCAATGCAGCTTTGGCCAAAACTCCCAGTACTACCTTGCTGGGAGGCTTTCTGCCTATTCCTTTTAAAATGTGGATGTATAACGACTTTGTGAAGTATAAGAAAGGATTCGGCAAATGGATGTTTAACCGCTTTGCCGCCAATCCTCCCGTGTTTATTTCTACGGTCAATCCCGAAGTGCGTGTCAAGGTAGCTACCAATCTGCTCCGTGATTATGGATATTTCAATGGAAAGGTGACTTGCGAAACATTGGTTGATAAGAAAGACAGTCTGAAAGCAAGTCTTCTCTATACGGTAGATATGAAGAATCCTTATTTTATTGATACCGTTTATTATCAGCGTTTCACTCCCCAGACTCTGAAGATTATGGAACGTGGGCGTCGTATGTCCTACATTACCCCCGGCGAACAGTTTAATGTGGTCGATTTGGATGAAGAACGTTCCCGCATCAGTGCTCTTTTGCGTAACCGCGGATATTTTTTCTTCCGTCCGGATTATATGACTTATCAGGCGGACACCACTTTAGTGCCCGGCGGTCATATCAGCCTTCGCCTGATTCCTGTTCCGGGTTTGCCTACTGCTGCCCAACGTGCTTATTATGTGGGAGACGCTTCGGTATATCTTTTCGGAAAGAATGGAGAAGCTCCTAACGACAGTATCTTGTATAAGAATCTGAATATTCACTATTATGATAAGTTGCGGGTTCGTCCTAATATGCTTTATCGGTGGATGAATTATCAACAATTTGTGCGGAGCAAACAGATGAGAGCTTCCAACCGTACTCGCCTTTATAGCCAGTACCGTCAGGAACAGGTTCAGGAGAAACTGAGCCAGCTGGGTATATTCAGCTATCTTGATATGCAATATGCTCCCAGAGATACGACAGCCGCTTGTGATACGCTGGATGTCACTATGCAGGCTACGTTTGCCAAACCGCTGGATGCAGAACTGGAACTGAACGTGGTAACGAAGAGTAATGACCAGACTGGCCCCGGTGCTTCTTTTGGTGTCACCCGTAATAATGTATTCGGAGGTGGCGAAAGCTGGAATGTCAAATTGAAAGGATCTTACGAATGGCAAACCGGAGGCGGAGAGAAGAGCTCGCTGATGAACAGTTGGGAAATGGGACTTTCTACCTCTCTGACTTTTCCGAGAGTCGTTTTCCCGCATTTGGGTAAACGGGAATTTGACTTCCCCGCTACGACGACTTTCCGTTTGTATATCAATCAGTTGAACCGGGCTAAATACTATAAACTGCTGTCCTTCGGGGGCAATGCTACATACGATTTCCAGCCTTCCCGTACCAGCAGGCACAGTATTACCCCTTTTAAACTGACATTTAATGTCTTGCAGCATCAGTCTGAGGATTTTAAAGAAATAGCTGAAGCTAATCCTGCACTGTATGTCAGTCTTAGGAACCAGTTTATTCCGGCGATGGAATATACGTATACGTATGACAATGCTTCGGTCCGCCGGATAAAGAACCCTATCTGGTGGCAGTCTACCGTCACTTCGGCGGGTAATATCACTTCCCTTATTTACCGTGCTTTTGGCAAGCCGTTCAATGAAGAGGATAAGAGTTTGCTGGGGGCTCCGTTTGCACAGTTTGTGAAGTTGAATACGGAGTTGCGTCATTTGTGGAACATAGATAAGAATAATGCGATAGCCAGCCGCATGGCAGTAGGTGCACTGTTTACTTATGGCAATGCCACGATAGCTCCCTATAGTGAACAATTTTATGTAGGTGGTGCCAATAGTATCCGTGCTTTTACAGTGCGCAGCGTCGGTCCGGGCGGTTATCATCCGGAAGAGGGAAAATATTCCTATCTCGATCAGACAGGAACCTTCCGTTTTGAGGCGAACGTGGAATATCGTTTCCGCATTTTCAAGAGTTTTTGGGGAGCCACTTTTCTGGATGCCGGAAACGTGTGGTTATTGCGTAAGGACAGGAAACTTTTAGCTGATGGAACAGAAGCACGCCCCAATTCACAACTTCGTCTGAAAACTTTTCCTAAACAAATCGCTTTGGGAACCGGTGTCGGTATCCGTTATGACATGGATATTCTTGTATTCCGTCTCGACTTTGGTATTCCTCTGCATCTGCCTTATGATACGGACCGTAGCGGTTATTATAATGTAACCGGAGCTTTCTTAAAGAATTTGGGAATACATTTTGCTATCGGTTACCCGTTCTAATGAATGATTTTTGTACGATATTAGTGAAGAATGATTGATATTTGTCCTGTTGGATTCAACTATTTTCGTAAATTTGCAACGAAATCTGATGCCGTTGACATCACTAACCTTTTAATATTACACAATT
>OGPN01000798.1_pt1 | contig 21897 bp, 20 predicted proteins | sample 1552941 | NCBI WGS metagenome assembly OGPN01 (sample SAMEA2580220, study PRJEB22360) | human gut metagenome | biome: human gut; feature: human-associated habitat; material: faeces | place: Denmark | collected 2008/2010
CCCAGCCAATAGCAGAATTGTACCTTTACCGGCAGCGATTAACCATACTGATGCTATTTCTGAGGCTGAATCTATCACATCGGAAAAATGCTTGTTATATGTGGCACTGACGAGAGCTCAGAAGGGTGCATATGTTACAAGTTATGGCAAGCCTTCAGAATTTTTGAAATAAAGATTTTTGGCATGTGGAGGAATCTGAATGCAGGGTATTCTATATAAATACGGGAATATCTGCGAAAGAGATATAGATGCCCTGCTTTCCAAAGAGTTTTTTAATTTCTATAGAATGGAGACGATGTAGTATGAGTCGAGGTATAGGTGCTTTTGCCCACCTGATACTTCAAGATGAAGAGAATGTGCTATATGCTTATGGAAGCTATAACTGGAACGATAAGATGTATTACAATGATAATCGAATTTGCGATGGAATAATTACAATTAATCGAAGTTGCTTTGTTGACCCGGATATTCATGAAAAACTCAAGAAGTTACCAAGCGGCAGAAAAAAACTCGTTACAAAAAGAATTCCGAATTCTGTTAATTATGAACAGATGATAATAGATGGATCTATACAAATTGAGAACAGTACTAATTGTTGGAAGACATCAGATTACGGAATCGATGTTATGGCTCTTCATCTCTTGTATCGATTATTTTTGCAGTATCAAGAGGAAGGATTAATTCCAGAATGTGTTAATTACAATGTGTAAGGCTCCTTTTGGAATATATACAAAAGAGTGGAAGAGGATTTTTTCATAATCCGCACATATAACTCTGGAGTATCTGTTGCAATTTATATTGTTTCCCTTCCGGAGAGTGTAACCATTTGTGATATTGGATTGGGTGTCGTAAGCGCCAGCGATGAAACTCGGCAATCTGCTCATCTAATTCCTGCGCTTGTTGAAGGAGTTCTTTTTTTAGAATTTCTATATCTTTGGTACTATCCATGCAAATCACTATTCCTTCGTACAATACTAATTTATATGTTAATTATAAACATAATAACATTTATATTAACATTATGTCAATTTGCTATCTTGATGTATATTACAAAAGAAAATGCATATACTATAATGTCAGCAAGCAAAACGAAAAAATGATATCCACAATAACACACGGAATTCTGAGAGTGATATTGTGAACAAGTAAAAGTAATTTAAAAAATGAACTCGGTCATTTTTGACCGAGTTCATTTCGTATATAGGTTTAAGATAATTCCTCCTCGTACTGCTTACTGTTCTGCCGACTGGTAACTACTCCCAGAATCTCATCGACATTTGCACTCACGGTCCGGAGATCTTTCTCATAATCCCGATAATATTCATAATTGCCCTGGAGAGTTTCTTTTCGCTTTTTAAGGGTATCTTTTTTTGCCTGCATGTCTTTTATGGTTGGCAGTGTTTCGTTCGGGAAATGGGCTTCGAGCCACTCTGCGGATTCTTTGTATGCAGCTAATTCTTGCGCATGTTCCTGCCGGAATTTTTTCTTGTTGAAAGCTTTTCCTAATTGTGCATAAACACGTCGATTGGCATAATAGCTACCAAGATGCTTGATGGTCATATTCGTTACCTTCAGTTCTGCAGATACTGCGTTAAGTGCAGATTTTGCACTTTGCACTTTGGAACTGATTTTCTGATGTTGATCTTGAAGATGATCTCGGGTATCATAACCATGCTCCTGAATATAGACTATGGTTTCTGCCATTTGCTTTAAGTTAGAGAGTTTTACCTTGTGTGCATATGCCTGGCTTTGCTGTGCTTTCACACAAGTCTGCAAATCTGTAACCAGACGAAGATTTGACCGGATGTAAATGATAGCGATTGGATCTGTGTGATAATCATAGTTCGGATCGTAATCCTTTGTTGGTTGGATATTTGGAATCTCGACTACTGCCCTACTACCATAAATGTTTGATAAGTATTCTTTGCCGTAATGGGTGCCGAGAGAACGTTCGCTGATATTCTTGTCTCGGCCGGGCACATGATATGAGTATCTGTCTCTTTTCTCGATGACAGTGATTTTGTATTTTTCAAAAAGCTGCGACTGGAAATCTTCAAAGGATTTTGCTCCTGCAGCAATTTCATCCACTGCATCACGGATCTTTTGCTTTTGTGTCTGGAAGGTAGTTCTGGTTGGTGTATATCCATCTTCAATAATCTTCTGATTCATTTCGTCTAGGTTTTTCTGTCCTCTGCGTTTTGCCCAATATTCTTCCTGGGTAATTTTTGCACCTGCCGGTTCTAACAGATTTATCTGATGAAGCCCTTCTCGCTCACAAATCTCCATCAATGATTTTTGCATATGAGTAAGAAGTGCTCTGGTCTGATGATGCTTATATCCAGCTTTATGATCACACGGTCGTTCCATGAAATCTTGTTCTTCTACCGTTTCCTTCCGGACGCTATTCAATACGATATGAACATGAATATTACCGGAGTGATTGTGCCCATCGGTGTGAGTTACTACTAACATCTGATGCCCTGGAAAGTTTTTCTTTGCAAATTCCAAACCGAGCTGTTGAGCTTTTTCACCGGTAAGTCCACGTTCTGTTTTATCAGAAGGATCAAAACTAAGCACATAGTGATGACTCTTGATCTCATCGTATCGCTGGTTTTTGTTATAGCGCTTATTTACCTGTTCGCATTCTTTTTCAAAAAACATGGGCTCGCAATTAATGCCGTCGATGTAATATTCCTCACGCAGCTGTTTCCGGCCTTGTTCATCTAAGATGGGTTTCATCGTGTACTCGTCATGCTGGAAAAGCAAATAATCTAAAGCATCGCCATAATTCATATTCTTATTTGTCTTGTGTTTCAATATCGCCATAATGATCACCTGCCAATTTCATAACTTCTCTTCGTAAATCAAAAAGCTTATCAATGCATTCATGGATCCGGTCCTGGAGAATCACAGATCGCACTCCACCTTGATTTAGTTTTCTGGCAATCTGATTCAAATTAGATCCAATCTTTCCAATCTCTGCATTCAGCTTTTTAAGTTCTGCATTGTCCGCAACAATCTCATATTTGTAAATCATCGGTTTTTCTAAAATCAGATTCCGTAGATATTCCACTCTTGAGATATGCAGTGCATTGGCAGCTTGTTCTAAACATGCCAGTTCCATATCTGTGAGCTTAAGTGTGATGAAGTTCTTATGTTTAAGCTTCTTGTCTTTCTTTGGTCTTGCCATAATAGTTGGTCTCCTTAACTTTCTCTGTTGATAAAGTTACTGCAACATCTGTTGCCAATCATCCGTGTGCAAAAACTGATGATTCTCCGAGGGTATGGGGAGCGGAATCCCAATTAAGTATGCCGAAAAGGGAAATTGAAAATCCATGGAATGGAGTTTCGGGAATCCCTAGGCGTATCTTGCTTTTATAGTGAAATACCCTTTATATATAGGTAATTGGTAAGAAGCCTTATACAACAAATCAAACGAAAAATTGAAAAAATAAAATTAATGTTACTGATTTTAGAAAGGAAAAGTGTTAAAGGTTGCAAAAATCCTTTCTAAAACACTTACATAGCAGTCTGTGCTTCGGCATATGACTGCTACTTTTATTTACAGGAGGATTTGTCCATGACAAAAACAGAAATCAAGAAAATGGAGACCGAGAACAAGTATGATTCCACCTACTCTCTGACTTCCTTATCTTGCAACTAAACCTAGAATCTGAATTTTTACTATTTCTCTCGAACCTGTCAGTTCAACGAATCAATTATTTTCTCATTTTGACAAATATTCACTCAAACATGTTGTATAAGAACCTTTCTTGATTGCGGTAAGTATAAGGGGGATGAAATCCCCTTTACTATAGAAGAAAGAGGATTTGAATTATGGCAGAAAAGAGATGTTATACAGTGAAAGATTTACAGGATATTTTGGGAGTGAGCAGACCTTCTGTTTATGATCTTTTGAAGAAAAACGAATTCCGCTGGATCTTAGTTGGCGGCAAATACAGAATTTCCAAGAAGAGCTTCGATGCCTGGTTAGACGATGAAGCTGAAGATGTCGAATAATGCTTTTTGTAGCCGATACTTGTCTACAAAATCGACGAACTACCAGTTTTTCTCATATTGAGATATATTAAAAAAATGGAAAGGAGGATCTTTGAATGATCAGTGAAAAATTGGATGCTGAATATCAAGAACTTGCAAAAGTGATTGAGGAAAACAGTCCTTATAAGAAGAAGGAATCGGAAGAACGTAAAATGATGACCGTTCGTGAAATGGGTGATTTGCTTGGAATCAAAAAGACCGATCGTTACTGGTTGGTCAAAAAGGGATTCTTTCAGACGAAGGTTGTTCTTGGAAAGATGTGGGTTGATATTGAGAGCTTTGAGAAATGGTATGCAAATCAGGTGAAGTATAAAAAAGTGACTGGAGAAGAGCCCGGCAAAGAATTAAATGCCTGGTCCTACTCTATTAAAGATCTTTCTGAGGAACTTGGAATTGCAGATTCTGTTTTATATGACATTTTGAAAAGAGAAAACATAGAAACAGTAACTGTAGATTACTGGAAACGAGTTCCTAAAAAAGCCTTCGATAAATGGTATGCAGGTCAAACACGTTACAGAACAAAAACAGATCGGGAAAAAGATGCTGCGGCAGAGGCTGCTACTATTACCATGCCGGAGATGGCCAGATTATTGGGAGTACCAAGAAGTACAGTATATAGCATTTTAAGCAATCCCAAATATAAAGACATTTTTGAGATTACTGTAATTGCAGATAAGAAAAGAATTACAAAAGATAGTTTCCAGCGTTTCCTAGATAGTCAATCACAATACCAATTGGCACCACTCAATGATTATAAGGAAGTTGCTGCTGAGGATAATATGGCTCTTGCTGATTATCGAAGAAAACGCCTGTACAAATCAGGAAAACGTAAAGGAAATGGAAATCAGGAATATCTAACAAAATCCGAAGCTGCTCTTCTTGCCAACGTATCTTTGGCAACGATTGCTTATTGGGCAGATCAAGGACATTACACAATGATTAAAATTGGAAAGTTGGTTCGTATTCATAGATTAGAATTCGAGGACTGGCTGAATTATAGAGAAAAGAATGGAGTGAATTCATAAATGGCATCAATTAAACAACGAGGAGATAAATTCTGCGTCATCTATCATTATAATGACAACAATGGAAAACGCAGACAGAAATGGGAAACCTATTCCACAAAGGCCGAAGCCAAACGTAGGGCTAAGGAAATTGAATACAAAGCAGAAATGGGACTTCTATCTGTTCCGAAATGTAAAACCTTAAAAGAACTTTTAGAGGAATACATCGTTTTATACGGCAGAGATAAATGGGCACTTGCGACTTACGAAAGAAATATCCGTCTGATTCGTAATTACATTACTCCAATCATCGGGGATACGAAACTGAAAGACATCAACACAAGATTCATGGAAACCTTTTATCAGTCGTTATTAAAGCATCCTGCAGTTCCTAATCTGGCAACCGGAAAAATGGACAATGGTACCGTAAGCACCAGCACCATACGTGATATCCATAAACTTCTGAGGAATGCTTTTGAGCAGGCCGTGAAATGGGAACTTATGGATAAGAATCCTTGTATTCGTGCTACCGTTCCAAAACATAAAAGCCAAAAACGTGATATTTGGACAGCAGAACAATTAATGTATGCCATTGAGGTATGTGAGGATCAATTCATGAAGCTTGCACTGAACCTTACATTTGCTGCGTCTCTTCGAATGGGCGAATTATTGGGACTTACTTGGGATTGTGTTGATACTTCCCAAGAAGCAATGGATGAAGGAAGAGCCTACATCTATATCAATAAGGAAAAGCAAAGAGTATCTAAAGAGGCCATTAAGGAATTAAATGGAAAAGACATCCTGTTGACATTCCCGGAAGAAAGCAAACGCTGTAAGACGGTCCGTATTCTGAAAACACCAAAAACAGAAAGCAGTGTTAGAAAAGTTTACATTCCAAGAAGTGTTGCTATGATGCTGAATGAGTGGAGAGATAACCAGAATGAAATTAAAAAAGTCCTTGGAGAAGAATATCAGGATTATGGATTGGTCATGGCAACTTCCTATGGCCTTCCAGCTTCTGGATCTTATCTTAGAAAAGGACTGAAAAAGATTATTGACGAGAACAATCTCCCGCCGGTGGTATTCCACAGTTTGAGACATACCAGTGTAACTTATAAATTAAAGTTGAATGGTGGAGACATCAAAGCTGTTCAGGGTGACTCTGGTCATTCCCAAGTGAATATGATTACGGATGTATATTCGCATATCATTGATGAAGATCGAAGGAAGAATGCAGAACTGTTTGAAGATGCTTTCTATGGAAAGAAGAATCTGGATCCAAGCATGAGTGCTCATATGCCAGGAAATATGATGCAGATTACGGAAGGTGTGGATGCAGAATTGCTCACCAAGGTATTAACAAATCCTGAGATGGCTGCACTTTTGACATCGTTAGCCAAGAGCATGCAAAAGTAATTTGTGATAGAAATCCCCACGCTAAAGATTATATTATGGATATGATCTTAAATATAATGGTTCGGTAGTTGACATTTGAATGGAAATAGAATGTTATTTCTATTTCCATTCAAATGTCAACTACCGAATTCTTTTTACTATCTCTGTAATACCGCTTTGAGTATTGTTAGCAAAAATATGGGAATAAACAAAGAAAAATATACAATAAGCAAACTGAGAACAAAATGATTTAGCTAAATTATATAAATAAGCAAAATGAAAGATTGATTTAATTAGTTTGTTTTGAAATATTTTGCTTAATGAAAGGATGGTAATGATGTTAAGCGAAGAATTAATTGAATTAGCAAACAAAACAATCCCGTGGACAAAAGTCCAATTCCCAAGTGAATATGATTACAGATATATATTCGCATATCATTGATGAAGATCGAAGGAAGAATGCAGAATTGCTCACAAAGGTATTAATAAATCCTGAGATGGCTGCAGTTTTGACCTCATTAGCCAAGAGTATGCAAAAATAATTTATGGTAAAAATTTGATACTTGTAGCCGAAACCTCTTAACATGAACAGAATTTTATAGTATAATACTCATATACATACACGCACATCATTGTGTTTGAAAACTTTATATTGTTTCACCACGCATTTTAAGACTGCTTGTGTCCGGTGTTCAATGTTTATACTTTCGAACTTACAATGAGGTGCTACCCAGATGGTGGCAAATGCCAATTCTTTGCTAACCAGAATGGGTGAACAGCTAATATCAAACATTAACAAGGATTGACTCGGACGGGATTCGGAACCGGAAAAATCCTTGATAAATCTAGACATAGGAGCTCCTTGAATGACTGTCTTTGACAGTTGTACACGGAGCTCCTAAGCTCTAGCTGTGGGTTCGATTCCCGCAGGGGACGCTTTAGTGGAATAAAGTGGAAATGGATAGCAGGTAATGCTGGACCATCTCCACTTTTTTTCTTGGTCAAAAACTCCTGCTAACCAAATTCACTGATCTGTTAGCAAGTTGCTAACGGAATTCGGCACCCTGCTAACATCACTTAAAATAGGGGAAAGATTTGGAGTTCGATTTGCTAACGCCCACAAAAGGGAAAGTCATGCTAATTGTCGGGGAAAGCCTGAGTCCGTCAGAGTCCAAAATGGAAATGTAAAATAACATATCCGGTTCATTCCGGGAGCAGATAAGAAGCTCGTTTGGGTTAGATTATGAAAAATCAACCTAAACGGGCTTTTTTCGTTTAGGACACAGACAGGAGGAAAAAACATGTCAGAACAGACTACACAGGAACAGATTGTAGAGATGGATATCAATCTCTTACGCACATTCAAGGATCATCCGTTTAAGGTGGCGGCAGATTATCCAATGATCCAGTTAAAGGAAAGTATTGAAAGCTTCGGGATCCTCACACCACTGCTCGTGAGACCATTAAAGGATGGCAGTTATGAAATTATTTCTGGACACAGGAGAAAACATGCTGCCCAGATGCTGGGATTAAAAACAGTTCCAGTCATTATACGGAAAATGGGATATGACGATGCCATTGTAACTATGGTAGATGCCAATCTTCAGAGAGACATCATCTTGTCGAGTGAAAAAGCATTTGCATACAAGATGAAGTACGAGGCGATGCGAAGGACTGTAAAAAAGAAGAAGCTCCATCCAGAAGATGAGTACAGCAATTCTTTAATAGGAAAGAGAACTGTCGAGATCCTCAGCGAAGAAGGATTCGACAGCCCAAAGCAGATTCAGAGATACCTGAAGATTGCAGATATGATACCTGAGATGCTTGAAAAACTGGATTATGGATTGATTTCATTCCATCCAGCTTTTGAAATCGCATTTTTGAAACCAAATGAGCAGAGAATGTTGCTGGATGCCATGGATTATGCGCAGTCTGCACCTTCTGTATCTCAGGCTCAAAGGATCAAGAAGCTCAGTCAGATGAATAAGCTTACGCTTGAAGCTATGCAAAATATCTTGAGTGAAGTAAAGAAGGGAGATCTTGAACGTGTAGCATTCAAATCAGGACAGCTTCGTCAGTTCTTTCCAAGAGATTGGACGGTGGATCAGATGAAACGGGAAATCCAGAAAATTTTAAATGAACATATGGAACAGGAATATAAAAATCTTGAAGTGAATGGAGGAAAAAATCATGTGTAAGGTTATCGCAATTACAAATCAAAAGGGTGGCGTTGGAAAGACAACGACTGCGGTAAATTTAGGAATAGGTCTGGCAAAGGAAGGAAAGAAAGTGCTTCTGATTGATGCAGATCCACAGGGAAGTCTGACTGCCAGTCTCGGATTCGGTCAGCCGGATGAAATCAATGTAACATTGGCTACAATTATGACAAAGATCATGCATGAGGAAACATTCGACACTGTCGATGGAATTCTTCATCACGAGGAAGGTGTAGATATTCTTCCTGGAAACATCGAATTATCAGTAATGGAGCTTACTATGGCAAATGTGATGAGCCGTGAAATGATTATGAAGGAATATGTGGAAGTACAGAGAGAACAGTATGACTATATTATTATTGACTGCATGCCTTCTCTTGGAACAATGACCATCAATGCTTTGGTATCATCTGATCTGGTTCTGATTCCGGTTCAGGCAGCTTACCTTCCGGTACTCGGCCTTCAGCAATTGATCCGTACAATCTCAATGGTAAAGAAACGTCTTAATAAGAAGCTTCGCATCGGAGGCATTGTTCTTACTATGGTAGATAAGAGAACAAATTATGCCAAAGACATTATGGATAGCGTGAGAAAGACTTATGAAGGGATCCTTCCGGTGTATGAAAGTGTGATTCCTATTTCTATTAAGGCTGCAGAGTCCAGCGCTGTGGGAATCAGCGTATATACACACGCAAATAACTGCAAGGTATCAGATGCATATAGAGAATTAACAAAGGAGGTCCTTTACGATGAAGAAGCTTAGACCGGGAGAAATGGTTCAGATTAAAACTGTAGAAGAATTACTTGGTGTAGTAAATGAAGAGTCTGCAATGGATATTGAGATTTATAAGATCTGTAGTTTCCAGGGACATCCGTTCAAAGTAGTGGATGATGATAAGATGCTGGAATTGGTGGAAAGTATTAAAGCTAATGGAGTCTTATCACCGGTTTTGATTCGTCCTTGTGGAAATGATCTGTATGAAATGATATCCGGACATCGCAGATTACATGCTGCTAAGCGGGCCGGACTCACTGCTATTCCTTCTATTATTAGAGAAATGACAGATGATGAAGCAACAATCGCTATGGTTGATGCTAATATTCAGAGGGAGGAGCTGCTTCCTAGTGAGAAGGCATGGGCTTATAAAATGAAGATGGATGCTATGAAAAGTCAGGGAAAGCGCAACGATTTAACTTTGGGCCAAAATGGCCCGAAGTTGACAGTCGATGTAATTAGTGATGAGACAGGTGATAGTAGTCGGCAGGTTAAAAGATATATTCGTCTTACAGAATTAATTCCAGATCTTCTTGATTTGGTGGATGCCAAGAGATTGAACTTCACTGTTGCGGTTGATGTTTCTTATATTGATAAGGAAATTCAAAGCTGGCTGAATGAATATATTCATGATAATGGTCCGGTTAAAGCAAATCAGATAGCTGCACTTAGAGAAGCGATTGCTACCGGTCCGATGACTCAGATGAAGATGATTATGATCTTGAATGATACCCAGCCCGGAAAGAAACCTTCCGGTAAATTCACTATTCCAGATAAGAAACTTCGTGAGTACTTCCCGAAAGAATATTCAATAGATGAGATGAGAAGTGTCATTTTCGCACTTCTGGATCAATGGAAGAACGGAGGTGGCAAAGGTGAAATTTGATTATTACTATGGATCGCAGGCGGAGCAATTCAGTTTCATACGAATACCACGAGCTATGCTTACTGATGAAGTGTTCGCATCATTATCATTGCAGGTCAAGGTGCTTTTTAGTGTGTTCCTTGACCGTATGAGCATTTCTATGAGAAATGGCTGGTTTGATGAAAAGAATCGTGTATTTATTATCTATCAGATATCAGAAATACAGGAGGATCTGGGATTCTCCAAGCGTAAAGCAATGGATTACCTGGCTGAACTTGAGAAGTTTGGCCTGGTAGAAAAGAAAAAAAGAGGTTTTGGGCTTCCAAATGTTTTGTACATCAAGAACTTCCTCATTCAGAGAGATTATTCCAGAAGTGTCGAAATGGGAACTTATGATACAAAACAATCTGGAACAAGAAGTGCTGAAATCGATACTTCTGAGGTGCGAATTCGTGACCTCAGAGGTGTCGAAATGGTGACTTCTGAGGTGCGAAAATCGATACCTCTAGAGGTACAGAAAATGGGACCTCTAAAGAATTATATTAATAATAATCAGACTAATATGAGTAATACTGAATCGAATCATATCGTATCTGCGGAGATAGAAGATCCGATGAGATTAGATGAATATCCGATGGAACGAGTAAGCGCTTATGAAAATCTGATTAAGGAAAATATCAACTATGATAATTTGCTGATAACTCACAAGTATGATGTGGATATGATCAATGGTATTGTTCAGCTGATTCTTGAAGTTGTTGTATCTGAGAGCAACAGCATACTGGTTGCCAGTGAAAGATATCCGGCAGCGTTGGTAAAGTCCAAGTTGCTTAAGCTGAACTATTCTCACATCGAATATGTGTTGGAATGCCTGAATAAGAATACGACCAAGGTGCAGAACATCAAGAAATATTTGTTGGCAGCACTGTTCAATGCTCCGTCAACGATGAATGGATATTATCAGGCAGAGGTGAATCATGATATGCCGCAGTTTGCAGTGAATCACTGAGAAAGGAGGATGTTATGTTTTTATTGAGATTGGTAGGAAAGATGATGTTAATACCAGTGTGGATTCTGGTTGCAATTGCCTGGATCTTTGTTAAAGCAGTGGTTTCTATTTACAGCTTTGCAAGAGGATTTGTAGTACTTGGATTAGGTGCATTAATTATTGGAACACTGATTTGTTATCACGATTGGAGGCAGGTGCTGTTTTTGATGTGTTTGTATGGAGTGACATTTGCAGTGTTATTTGCAGGTGTATTTATAGAAGTGGGGTTAGAAAGCATTAGAACGCTGGTTGGAAGAGTAATTATTGCATAGTGTGGGAATGGGCGCAGAGAAGGAGGTAAGAGATATCTTGCCTCTTTTTTTGAAGGCAAATAATTGTGCAACTAGGCAAGTATAATTGATTTTGTTCGAGGTTTAGACTATAATATAACTTAGGGTAATTTTGCTTAGTTGTTTTTATGGAGAGGCATTACGATGGAATATTTATCAATAAACAAGTATCGGAAAAATGGCGACTTTCGACTAGAAGAATTAATGTTTTATGCTCAGAAGGAAGGATTCCTGGTGCAACAAAAATTGGTTCATATTGGGCAATACCGGCAGAAGCGAGAAACCAAAAGATGCGAGAATAAAAAGCGGAAAGTATGTTATTTCTGCTTCTAATAGAGAATGCTAGTCTTGGATAAAAGGCACAAGGGGAAATAAAATGGCAAATATGATAGATCAAAAACCTTCCTTCCATGGAGAAGCTAAGGTTTGGGAAAAAATGAATGAATACCTTCCAAATGATGTGATTGCATATAACAACCGCGAAATTAATGGTCGAGAATTTGATTATTGCTTATTCCTTGAGGGAATGGGTGCGCTCATTATTGAAGTAAAGGGTTGGCTAGCAGATAAAATAAACGTTCAAGGAATCGACAATATTGTTGTCGAAGGATATGATCAGCCACAGAGATCACCGAAAAAACAGGCTAGAGCATATCGATTTGCTTTATTAAACAAAATAAAAGAGAAGTACAATGTTAGTCCGTTAGTCTTCGATATGGTTTGTTATCCATTCATAACAAAAGATGAATACGAGGCAGCACATTTAAATATCGTATCTGAAGAGCAGTTCACTATTTTCAAAGAAGATCTCGATAGCAAAGAAGCACTTATAAAAAAATAAATCAAGGATATGATGCTGTTAAAAGTATTCCACATGCAGACTTTTCTCACGATTTAATGGTAAAGTTGCGTCAAGATTGGGAGCCTGATTTCGTAAATGCTGTTTTACCAGATGAAATTAAAGGGATGCCATATTCTATTTTGTCAGTACATCCATCTAGTTTAACTGAAACTGTGAAAAAGAATATAGTGTTGGAATATTTTTCTGGAACCAAATGTATTGTTTTTCTTGCCAATAAATCAGATTATGACTCCTTACTTGATGAATTTAACAAGGAGTTTATGAAGCATAATGTTCAGCCTAAGAGTAACACATTAGTTGTTGGATATAAAAATGGTTTGAAGATTGGAGAAAAATCAAGCAGAACATTTAATCTTGAAATTTATCATGTTGATAATTTATCTTCCATAACATTAAACGAACTTTCTGTCGAAGAAGGCATTATGAGTGACGTTGATGCAACTGTTATAGACAAATTATCTAAGATTACCAATTTCAATATGCAGCAGTTTGAAGTAGAACACTCTCCTGCAGATTGCAATACATTGGTTGAGGCTGGTGCTGGAACGGGAAAAACCTTTTCAATGGTTTCAAGAATTGCATATCTCTGCAATAAGAAATTTGGTTCTGTTGCGAATATTGGTGAAGAAATTGCAATGGTTACATTTACGAACGATGCGGCTAATAACATGAAGGTTCGATTAAAGCAGATGTTCGTAAACTATTTTATATTAACAGGAAAGCCAAAGTACTTAAAATTTGTAGAAGACACCGATCGTGCACATATTTCAACTATTCATAGTTTTACTTTAGATATTTTGAGAAACGAGGTCCTTTATACTGGTCTTGGAACAAATTTCAGAATATCAGCTAACGAATATCTGAGAGGAAAAATTTATGACGAGTATCTCAGTGCATTTTTAGCGGAAATGGAATTACAGAATCCTAATTTTATAAATGAAATTCCTGTTCCGATATACGATTTAAAAAAGAAAATTATTGCCATTGCAGACCGTCTCCTTGCCAAGAGCATTAATTTGAAATCAATAAAGCCTTCTGAAATGGGAGTTACAATTGATAATACGCTTCCTTACTTTAACGACATTATTACAAATGTAATTATTCCTGCAGAAGAAAAATATTTTGAGGATGTGCATCTCTCCAATGATATAGATTTAAAAGAGTGTATCATTCTTTTAGAAAAAGTAATGAAGCAAATTACAGGGAATATTGAATCTTTACGTATGAATTATTTGTTTGTGGATGAGTTTCAGGATACAGATGATGTGCAGATTCGTGCATTTCAGAATCTTCAGAAAGTTATTAATGCCGAATGTAAATTATTTGTTGTAGGTGACTTAAAGCAGAGTATTTATAGATTTAGAGGTGCTAAGTTGAGTGCTTTTAAACAGCTTATGAATAAGAGTATGTATTCTTGGAACACCTATCACCTTAACATTAACTACCGTACAGATGGAAGGCTGCTCGATTTGTATGATGATATTTTCTCTGGAATGGGTGCTCAGAATTACTTGCCATACAAACAAATTAATGACCGGTTAACAAGTAATGTGTTGACTGATATTGAGGAAGATCAATTGCTTGTTTCAATTCCTTGTCATGGAAAAGATGAGGAAAAGTTTATGGATACATTTGTTGATATAGTAAAGCAACAAATGTCTGTATTATCTTCAATTATTAAGAAGCGATCTGATGAAGGAAAAGAACCATTAAGTAAAGAAGAACGTACGATAGCGATTCTTGTACGTAGTAATTGGCAGATCGACCGTCTGGTAGCTGCAGCAAAGGACAGAGATATAAAAATCAATACAAAATCAGGAGGGGATCTCTTCCAGTTAGAATCCACCTTGGATTTGTATAGACTGGTTTTACTTTTAAATAATCCGTCTAATCCAGTATATCTTGTAAACTTTATTGAATCTAACTACGTTGCTTTACATCTGGATTATCAGAAGTATCACGGAATGTCAGATAAAGAAAGCTTAGATGATTTAAATAGGATTATGGATGAATTCTTTACAATCAGAATGGGGAAAACATGGCAGCAAATTGTTAATGAAGCATTCACACAACCTGTATTGTTTGTTTTAAAGCAATTATATGATTGTCTGCAGCCTTGGAAGCACTATAGTCGCAGCCTTTCTGAACAAAAATACTACATGGCAAATTATGAGTATTTAATGGAACGTATTATCAGATACTCTCGAATTGATAGTCTTACCTTAAATCAAATTTTGGAGTATTTGAGAATCAATATTCTCACCGGACGGAAACAATTGTCAAGAGATGTGGAAGCAAATGATCAGGGAATTCAGTTAATGTGTACTACGATTCATAAATCAAAAGGACTCGAGTATGGAACTATCATCTTGCCATATACTTATGAGGATATCAGCGACATTAAAAAAGTAAAAATAGATGCTAATTATTCGGACTCAAAGTTGTCATATACGGTTGTATTTGAAAATAAAGTAAGGGAACGAAATTCTAACTATGACGAGACTGTTGAAATTGATGAGCAGATTTCGGAAGAATCTCGCATCCTTTATGTTGCATTAACCAGAGCAATAAGAAATTGTGTTTGGATGAATAATATTGATATAACTCCAAGTATTAGCTGGGGTTCTTTGATGGAGGGATGAAATGTCCATTGCAATATATACATATCGTGATCCATACAAGTTAAATAAGGAAACATATTGGGAAGAGATCAAGGGCTGCCCTTACTTTTGTGTTTCTCAGACTTTGGTTAATGGATTGAAAACTATATACAAAAATGATTTTCAGCAAGGGCGTGTTACTACAATCCAATATCTAATTGAGGCTTTATTTGAATATTGGGAAAGTACTGCTTGTATTGTTAAGCAGCATACGGATATTGATAATATTATTTCTGCAGGACTTCCTCCTATTTTGGGATCTGATATGCAAGAAAACATAGCAAGAGCATTTCTTTACAACCGGGAAGAAGTGTTTGAAAGTATTCGTGTAATGTTTGAACTGAATATCAATATCAATGATATTGTATTTGATAAACTGACACCTGAGCAGAAATTTATTGTTGAAGTTTTTAGAAAAATTTTAACTTCTGAGAAGAAAAAAGATTTCTTTTTGAAGGATGATTTTAGGGAAAATGAAATTGATATAGCAATAAATCATGCGATGCAGAGAGCTCGTAAAGATTTAGATTGCGCTGTTGTTAATAAGGATTGTGTCGTAATCCATGGTGTTCATCAATTTTCGCCCATAATGCTTCGTGCTATTGAACGGATGGCTGAATATAAGAAAGTAATTTTGTTGTTTAATTATCAGCCACAGTATAAGAATATATATCAGACTTGGATCGATATATATTCGGCATTTGATTGTCCTATATTAGATTCTACTACAGAGGAATTCAGACCTAGCTTGTCTTTCCCTATCAGCTATGAGGGAAATCTTATAGCTGATAATATCGGAAAACTTACGAATGGACAAATGGCTAGTGTTTCGTCAGACTCTGAGATTGAAATTTTAGAATTTGATAACATGACAGAATTTGCGGGATATGTAGCAGAGGTATTTAATGCTGCAGAGAAGGCAGATCCGGACAATTCGATGAGACAAATGCGGGAACAAATTTATGCCGCTAATAGTTCAGCTAATGATATTTTAAAAATATACTTTCCTGAGCAGTTTGGAGAAAGACAGTTTTTAGACTATCCTTTAGGACACTTTTTCCTTGCAGTGGCGAACATGTGGGATCCTGTAAATAATGAGATGTCTATTAAGGATATTAATGATGTAAAAGAATGCTTAGAAGCGGGAATTTTAAAAGAAGAATATCTGGGAGAACTGGCGTCAATTTTTGGTAAGATGTCTGCCATGTTTGAAGGTAGCACGTCAATTGATGAGATGTTAAAAAGACTTAAACGCCTTAGAAAGAGTAAAAGACATCTCACAGATGCAACAAAAAAAGAATACGTTAGCCATATATCTTATTATCAAGTATCAAAACAGGATGTGGAAAAAATAGAACAAGCTTTAAATGAGCTGGAAGAATTGGCAGCATTTTTTTATGAAGATTTCGAAAATAAATCTAATAACTTCAGTGACTTTTATAAGCGATTAAAAACATATCTTCAGGACGAAGTACTTGATATCAAGGACTTAGGTGAAGAATTTTCTGATATTATTCGAAGAGTATTAGATCGATTGGAAAAGGTTGAGAATATCGATGCATCAGCTTCTTTTGAATGCTTGAAAGCCACAATGTCTATTTATCTTGTTCAGGAAACAAAACCAGGAAAGAGTGCGAACTGGATTGTTAGAAATTTTGAGCAGATCGATGGTGATATCATGCGAAGTTTAAATGAACAGGTAAATGGTAAACCAGTAGTGGTTCACTTTGCGTGCTTGACTGATGAAGATATGGATTCAGTCTCAAAATCTATCTATTCATGGCCTTTGAATAATGAGTTTTTTGAAGTTGCTCAAGAACCTGTAGATTGGAAATATCAAGTTTACGTTAAGGCAAGAAACGAGTATAAAAATTTCAAAAGATATGCATTAGTATATGGTCTCGAATTCAATAGAGCAAAGTATAAATTAAGTTATGTTAAGAGAGATGGGGAGAAAGAACGTGAACCATATTATCTTTTGAAAATACTTGGTGCAAGGAAAACATCATATGAAGATACTAGAGTGGGTGGATTTCTTCAAGATGTTTCTAATATTGCAGTTGGTGGTAACGGGAAAGCTCAATATGATGAGTACGATTATTATAGATATAAGATTTGTAAGTACCGATTCTTGTTGGAAGCAATTATCGAAAATTCAACTGTTTACAAAGATACGTTTCTTTTAGTGAAGTATTTAGAAGTTCTTTTGGAAAACCAAATTAAAGAAGAACTACAAGGACTGCCAATAAGCGAGGCCGTTCTTGTTGAAAAATTAAATGACACTTTTGATGATTTGAAAAAGTTCTTCCCATTTGTTCTGAATGTCAATCGAATGGATGCAATCAACAATATTCGAAGCCGACTGATAAATGGAAAATCAAAGAGTCTACCGATTCTTTCTGAAGAGGAAAGAAGGGATATGATGATTAGAGAATTGTTTATTCATAAACAGCTTTCAGATCCAAAGACTTTCAGAAAAAATATCTTGCAAGATAAATTTCCAGAAGTAACTGAAGAGAAAATAGAACAGGTATTATCAGAGGAAAATTTGGCAAAATACAGATTCCATAAAGAAGTAGATTTATGGTGCCAATACTGCTCAAACAGAGAGTCGTGCGCGGCTTATTATGCCAAAACTGACATCTAAGGAGAGATTAAATGCTGAAGGAAAAAATGTACGTAAGATGTCCAGCGGATCGAGAAAGTATTACTGATCCCAGAGTATTTGTATGTGGACAGATTATGTCTATTGATGAATTTAAACAAACTATAATAGTAAAAATACACGATCCATTCAGATTTTTATTGTTCTTCGAAGACTTACCCAAGGGTACTATTGAACTGCCAATGGATATGGTAGATCATTGTAGTATGTTTGTAGGCTCTGAAGTTATAGTTAAAGGTGAAGTATGCAAAGTTCTTTCTGATCAAATGGGAAAAGACGGTTATTACAATTATTATGTTCAGATTGTAAAAGACAAGAGCATTTTGCGTGTATCAGAGAGAAGTATTATTGCTTCATTTACGAACGGACGTGTAGATCCTGCAAAACAATTGAAAAAATATGAATTTCAGAATCCATGCTGGTATATAGGACATACCGTTGTTTCGCGTAGTATGAACGTTCTTGAGAATTCAATTTATGGTTTTAAAGAATTAGCTGGTTCGAAAATATATTTGTTACCTCATCAGATCAACACTATTATGCGTTGTCTTCAGGAAAGTCCTTGTCGTTACATGTTGGCTGATGAAGTTGGTATGGGTAAAACTATAGAAGCAATTTCTGTATTGAAGATTTTCATGCAGAACAAGGCAAATATTTCTGTTTTACTTATTGTCCCCGAAACATTAAAAGAACAGTGGAAAACGGAGTTGTTGCTGAAATTCAATATTTCAGTTGGTATTGGCAGAGATAATAACAATGTTGTAATTAAAACTGTCTCTGAATTGACATCTGCAGATGGACTCAAGAAATGGGACTTTGTAATTATTGATGAAGTTCATAGATATTTAGGATCGGAGCAATATTATCAAATGCTTCATACCATCAGTAAAATTGCACGCAATATTCTTCTCCTCAGTGCAACACCAGTTCAGCAGAGGAAAGAAGAATATTTAGACTTGCTCCGCTTGTTACAACCAGAAAAATATGATGCTTACGATATAGAGCATTTCAGTGATTTGGTTAATAAGCAAAGCAGAATTATCCAAAAAACAGCACTTATTCTGGATGACTTAGGCGATTATGAGGAAGAAATTGGGGCTGCAATCAGTGACGAAGAAGATCCACATGATTCTGAAGATTGCGAAGAACTTTATGAAGAAATTCACGATTATATCGAAGAGATATGCGATGAATTAAATGACGAGAAACTATCAGCATTGTTGGAAGAAATCAATTATGAGGATGATGATTTAGGTGTATACAAAATAAAAGTTATTCTGTCTTACATCTGTAGTAGTTATCAGGTTGAAAGTCATATTATCAGAAATCGAAGAAAAATTCTTGAAAACGCAGAGGATGATAGCCGTTTATTGCCTTTGCGTGAATTATTAACAGCAACATATACCTTGGATAAAGACAAGAATACTTATGAAGCTGTGTGCTATCAGCTTATTTCTGAATGGTTAACAACAGGTAATGAGAAAATAGATATTGAAGGCGTTATAAAACCTTTGTTAGGTGCTTTTTTCAGTTCTCCATGGGCATTTGCAGTGAAACTGGACGAATTAAAGGAAAAAGGCATTAAAATAGGCCGAGAGTTAACTTCCAATGCGCAGAGTTGGCTTGATACAGAAAATCACTTATTAAAAAATATAACATCTGTGCTTGATGATCCAGATACTTTTGAAGATGAATACAATACCAGATTAGTATCTGTACTGAATTATCTTTATGATGAGTTATATGATAAGAAGATTGTAATCTTCACAAATTATAAAGAAACGTTCATGGCGTATAAAAAAGCCTTTGAAAACGTATTTCCACCAGAAGAAATTAGCTTCTTTGGTTGGGGGATGTCTTCAGAAGAAGTTGAATTGAATGCCTATCGCTTCCAGAATGAGGATACTTGTCGAATGATTTTATGTGACTATTCTGGTGGTGAAGGACGTAATTTCCAATGTGCAGACTATATTGTTCATATTGACTTACCTTGGGATGCAAATATGATTGAGCAGAGAATAGGTCGACTCGATCGATTAGAAAGAGATCCTGAACGACCGGTTGTTCATTCTGTGGCAATTTATACAGAAGATACTTTTGAAGAGGCGTTATTTAACTTTTGGAATAATGGATTAAAAATTTTTACACAGTCTTTAAGTGGTATGGAAATCATCATGAAAGATATAAATGCTGAGATTATTTCTGCTGTTAAGGAAGATTTTAAATATGGGCTATTTGAACGTGTGCCTAAAATAATCGAGATTGCTGATTCTATGCGGGAGACCGTTCGTAAAGAACAGAATTACGATGCTGCTGGATTTATGTTTCGTCCTATGTATGCCGAATTAAAAAGGCTCATTGATTATTACGCGCAGAATGAGAATGCATTATTCGCAAGTACTATGACAAATTGGGCAAGTTTAGCTGGATTTAGAGGTATTGGTAATAAACATGGTGTGATTACATATACCGCAACTTCTTTCTCACCAAAGTCAGCAATAAATTCACAGCTCATTCCACCTAAATGGAATGACTATTTAAATTCCGAACAAAATAAGTTTGTAAATAATGTACAAGACGCATACAACAAAAAAATGGCAATTCGTACGCAGGAAAGGTCTATTAGAGGTACATTTATCAGAAAACAAGCGATTGAAAATGATTATCTCCACTTTTTTTCTCCTGGTGACGAAGTGTTTGACTGTATAGTAAATAATGCGATTAATTCTTGCAAAGGAAGATCAAGTGCATTCGCTATTCCAGCAGAGATAAATTGGCGTGGATTAATTCTTATCTGGTCGCTTTCTCCAAATGAAAATTATCTTATGGATAATGGGGTGTCTATTTATGCACTTAGTCCATATAGGAACTACTTAATGTCTGAACAAGTGATTATACCAATCAGCATTGATAATATTGACGCATATTCGGATGAAAGAATTGTCCGGGAATTTAACCAAATAATTAATTTGGGCTTTAACAAAGGAAAAACGATCCACCTTGGAAAGCGTAGTCGAGCTGCCGGTTATCTTAAAGATGTTATTACTGGGGCTAATATTGAATGGTTCAAGAATCAATTTTCTGAAGAGGTGTGGGAAGATCTTGTTGACACTGCAAGAAAAGAGGCCTATGAAAAGGCAATTGAACAATTTAAGAAACGTTCCAATATTCGAGGTGCGCGTGAAGAAATGGAACGAGCATTATCAGCTAAAGTAGCAAATAGCATGTACTATGGTGTTGATGATGAAACTATTGAAACTATAAAACAAGAGCAGAAAATTCTATTAGAAGCTATAAAGCGACCAAAAGTGACATTAGATTCTGCTGCGTTTGTATGGATGGTGAAATCAGATAATGGACAAAGCAACTATTAAATGTTTAGTAGAAGAATATCTGAATGGCAAACGACAAGAAATGGCCATTGATTACGAGACGTATGATACTGCGTATGATCGATTTTTATTGCATACAATAAAGAGACTTCAGGTAAGCTATGACTTGTTAGTGCAGAATCAATGTGGATTGAATGATTTTTTGATTTCTCTAAGGGATTATTTATTAATTTTTCAGACGGATATATCTTTAAAGGACATGGTTATCCCAATAGATAATCCCTATGGAATTTCTAAGAACAAGGAGAATGGCAAATATTTTGCACATACATTAAACAATACCGTAGTTGCACCGCCTCGTATGTTAATTGCATTCCTGGAGAACAACCTGCAGGCTGACGGAAGCGTTAAGATTCCGGAAGTACTTCAGCCATACATGGGCGGCATGAAAGTGATTGAAAAGAAATAATAGAGGTGGCATAATTGCATAATTATCTGCGAGCAATCGGATTTAGCAATCTGCAGAATGAAAAAGATATAAAAGAAATCCTCACCGAGGTTTTCCACGATTTTGACGAAAGAGAAGTTTCAAGAGAAGGGAAAAACAAAGCTTTTGTAGAGTATACAAAAAGCTTTGGTGAAAATATGGGAATCAAGATGTGCGGCATTATGGATACGGATGGGTTTCATCAGGAGGATTATTTCCCATATTTTCACTTCTGTACT
>OGPN01000809.1_pt1 | contig 21783 bp, 18 predicted proteins | sample 1552941 | NCBI WGS metagenome assembly OGPN01 (sample SAMEA2580220, study PRJEB22360) | human gut metagenome | biome: human gut; feature: human-associated habitat; material: faeces | place: Denmark | collected 2008/2010
GGACGGCAATCCCATTGCCCGAGCCATGACGAAAACCTACGCAGAGGGCTTTTATATGGGGCTCCGCGCCGGACTGCATTTCAAAATCGACGAAGCAAAGCACACCGTTACCGCCACCGTGACAATTTACCGCGATAAGGATTTGACCGATAAAATCTATTCGGATTCGCTCATTATCGACCTGCGGTACGATATTCCGGTGAAAACCGAGGTAACGGCAACGAAAAAGCCGGCATAACGGCAATGTAATATGTGTAACTCTGCGGAGCACCGCCGCAGCTTACAGAGATAGAAAAACAAAAATAAAATTGGAGGAATAAGATCATGATGGAAAAAATGATCGCGCTGCAGCAGAAGCGCCGCAGCAAGAAGGGCGGCTTTACGCTGGTAGAGCTGATCGTGGTTCTGGTTATTCTGGCAATTCTGGCAGCGCTGCTGATTCCGGCGCTGACTGGTTATATTGATCGTGCAAAGGAAAAGAGCGCTGTTGCTGAAACCCGTCAGTGTGTAATGGCTGCACAGACGCTGTATGATGAGTCCTATGCGGCAAATAATACTGCTTCTAAGCCGACTGCAGCTGCTATTAAAAATTTGGCTGATGTTAACGGTACAGTTAAGGACGGCGATGATTTGACGTTTGAGAATAGCAAGGTATCTAAACTGATTTATACTGCTTCTAACGGTAAAACCATCACTTATACTTACAAGTACAATGGCTACACCTTCCACATTGACGCAGAGGTGGATGCAGTTCAGACACACAACGCAAAGGACGCGATCAAGAGTGCCTGGGGCGTGGACGTGAATGTATCAGACGACGAAACAACAATGAGCTTACAGTAGGGAGGTACAGAGTATGAAAAAGAAAATTTTGTGCCTCGCCATGACAGTGATAATGGCAGCAGGGGTACACACAACTGCATTTGCAAAGGATTATCAGGGAGCCGACGGATGGCAGGTTAATTTCACCGGCGGCAAGATGGAAAGTAATTTTAAAAGCTCCGATGTGACTGACGAGCTGGCAAATATCCAGCCGGGTGACAGCATCGAGCTCAAGGTTCAGCTTAAGAACTCCGACAGTACGGATACCGATTGGTACATGACCAACGAAGTGATCCAGACGCTGGAGGATGCACAGTCTTCCGCAGAGGGTGGTGCTTACGAATACAAGCTGACCTATATTGGAAGTGACAATGCCGAAAAGGTACTCTATGACAGCTCAACTGTCGGAGGGGAAGGTTCTTCCAAAGCCGGAGAAGGTCTGAAGCAGATTGATAGCTCAACCGAAGAATATTTCTACCTCGGAAGACTTGCTTCCAATAATACCGGAACGGTACACCTTACCGTCGGTGTTGAAGGTGAGACACAGGGCAACGGTTATCAGCTCACACTCGCAAAGCTCCGCATGAACTTTGCAGTAGAAAAGGTTTCAGCCGGCAAAACCATCACCAAGAATAAGATTGTTAAGACAACCAACACCGTTAAGACCGGTGATACCGCAAGAATTCTTCTCTTCTGTTTGCTTGCACTCATCAGTGGACTGATCCTTCTTGCATACGGTATCTACACACTCAATAAGAACACAAAAAGACGCAGACAGAAAGGAGAGTAAGCAGATGAAAAAATGGAAAAGATTACTGGTTTCTCTTCTGACTGTATCCATGACACTCGGTGCATCCACAATGAGCGTTATGGCAGATGATACTACACCGTATACCTACAAGGTAACATTATCCGCAGGTAACAAAGGAACCATCAATGGTCAGAACAAAATTGAAAAATCTGACATTTCTTATGGATCTAAATTTTCTTTTGACAATACCGACTTGAGGCAAGTCATGCAAGATATAGGTTCATGGTATAACATCAGCATCGCATTCCGTTCACGTCCGTTACTGGACGAACGCATCTATTTCCATATCAACCGCCAACTCCCGGTGAATACCGTACTGGACGCCCTGAATGATTTGAAAATCGCACAGTTCACCATGAAAGAAGGAAAAATAATAGTGGAAACACCACAAGACAAGAAACGATAACATCAATGGGAGTTCAATAAACAAGCCTATATTTTCATCTGGAGATTAAAATATCAGCGTTCTTTTCATCTTCAGGTGAGAACCATTCGGTTTATCCCCCTGTGCTAAAGAACCTACAGCACTATCTCTTTTTCCAGTCCCCTCGTGTGAAATCGGGAATCTCCACCGGAACACTGCCCTGCCGCACGGAACGCTCGCTCAGTTCCGTAATGCAGGACCATTCGGCAGCGTCATACACATCCTGATCCAACGGCAAACCGTTCCTCAAACAATGAATAAGCCGATAGTCCATGATATAATTCATTTCATTCGGCATATTCTTCCGCCGGGCCTCTTCTCCGATAACAGCTGTAAAAGGATGTTTATACTGCTCCATCATCCGCTCAAACTGCTCACCGGACAAAGGTTCCTTGCCATATTCATCGAGCAGAAGACAGGGAACAGGATATTTCTGCATGAATCCCTTCGTGCCGCACACCGTCTGATGGCGGCTGTACGGGCGAGGAGTGGTCACATCATATTGCAACAAGATAGTTCTTCCTTTTGCGGTATGAATCAGCGTGGTATTCACATCCCCCATCTCATAACTCTGCGCCGCTTCTTCGGAGGATGCGCCAAACACCTGTCCGGCATAAGCAGACAGACCGGCCTGACGCGAGGACATGGAAACCAGATACTCCATACGGTCTCCCCGATGAATATTCATCCATTGGCAGACAGGACCCAAGCCGTGAGTAGGATAAGGATTCCCCGTATGCTGCTGGCTGTAAAGCTTTATCCAGTGATTGTGATACCCACCCGCTTTTTCGTCTGCAAAATAATGCTTGCGCAAGTCATGGATGTATGCCCCCTCGGCATGAGTAATTTCGCCCAGCACCCCCTGCTGCACCATGTTTAATGTAGTCAGGGCAAATGCATCGTAACAACAGTTCTCCAGCATCATGCAGTGACGGCGGGTTTCTTCGGCTGTATCCACCAAACACCAGCAATCGGCCACACTCATGGCGGCAGGAACCTCCAACGCCACGTGACGGCCCTGCTGCAAGGCATAAACGGCAATATCAGTATGAGTCAGCCAGTCCGTACAAATATAAATGAGGTCTATCTCCTTGCATTCGCACATCTTGCGCCACATCCCTTCTTCCGAATAGTTCTCGGCTTCGGGACGGCCGAACTCCCGTAAGATATGCTCTGCACGCTCTATATTCTCTTTCCGCAAATCACAAAGTGCTTTCACCTCAATGCCTTCCAGGTGCATATATCTCTCAAGTGCAAGAATGCCCCTGTTTCCTAATCCGACAAAACCGATCCGAACTACGGGGATGGCAGGGCAGGTTAAATTAAGTACGTTGGGTCGTTTCATGGACTGCTTTATTTTTCTGACAAAGATAAAGAGAAAATTCGAGAATGGGAGCGGATTGGAGCAAGAAGGTTGTAAACAAGGGATTTAGAGAGAATCGAATTGCGATATCGAAGCCAAACCGAAGCCATCGAAAAGCCAACTGAAACCGGGTGACAACTATGTTACCGCCGAGAAAGTTCGCAATGCCTATTTAGGTTTGGGCATGAACCACGAGACGCAGGTCGGTAAACTTAAAAGCCTGCGCAGCTATTGGAAATACTGCGTCGTTTACAAACACCTCGCGGAGTTCGTCGAAAAGCGGTACAAGGCCAGTGGTATTGCGCTGAAAGAGCTTACTCCGGCATTCATCACCGACTTCGAGTTGTTCCTCAAAGTGGAAAAGAACCACTGCAATAACACGATCTGGTCGTATACAGAGGAATAAAAATTTAAGTAAAAAACAGCCGTATAAAACGGCTGTTCTTATTTGTATCTTGAACAAATATCTTGTTGTTTAGCGGACAGATATATCTTTCCTATACTCTGACGGTGTTGTCTTCATCCTCTTTTGCACATACCGACTGAAATAAGAAACAGAGGAGAAATTCATTCGTTCGGCAATCGTAGTTAAAGACAACTCTTTTTGTCGAAGCAAGCGGGTAATCTCTTGAAGAGTAAAGCGGTCAATCCAATAAGTGGCAGGTTTGCCGCTTACCTTTTTACATATCTCCGACAGATAATGAGGTGTTATGCAAAGCCGGGATGCATAAAAATCGAGATCTCGATTTCGAATATATTCGCCGTTATATAACAGTTCTATGAAATTTCGCAGTAAGACCGTAATACGCTCCGATACCTGCATGGTATTCTGACTGCGTGCATGAATATCATAAAGGTCGAGGATGTGCGCCGTAAGCAGGCTTCCCATCAATTCTTCCCAAAACAGATGCTCTTTATCTTTCAGACGTTGCCGGATACAGCGCATTGCCTGCTCGCATACTTGAAAATCATGAGAGGAAAGTTTCATGACCGGATTCTGCAAGAGTGATAGATACCCAATAATGCCGTAATTGCTGCGAATAGCAATCGAGGAAACGAACGCATCCGAAAGGTTCATCAGGATACCTTGAAAGTCTTCGGAGTCCGAAAATTCCGATACGAGTGTGGCGTTGGGCAGAATTACATAATCCCCGGCCGCGATGTTATAACGGGTATCCTGAAACGTGAAACCCATATTTCCTCCGCTGCAAAGAATATGGATTACTCTTCCTGCATATCGTAAAGCATTAAATTCCTGCAATGTATCAGCAAAAATAATCCCGTCGAAGTCTGTATGTGTCATTTCTCTTTCATTTCCTGCAAAAATAACGAAAAACCACGAATAGTGAAAATTCTTCCCCGAATAATGAAACAATAAAATGATAGGTACCCTGTAACTTTGCATCAGAATTAAAAACCATAAAGGATATGAAAAATGTAAGATTAAGCAATGGAGTAATGATGCCTGCTATCGGGTTCGGTGTCTTTCAGATTCCTGAAAACGAAACGGAACGAGCCGTAAATGATGCTATCGAGATCGGTTATCGGAAATTCGATACGGCCGCTGCTTATTTCAACGAGGAACAGTTGGGAAATGCCATCCGGCAAAGCGGCATTAAACGAGAGGAGTTTTTCATAACCACCAAATTGTGGGTGCAGGACTACGAATACGACGATGCTCTGCGCGCTTTCGACCTCTCGATGAAAAAACTCGGGTTGGACTACCTCGACCTCTACTTGATGCACAAACCCTACGGGAATTACTATGCCGCATGGCGGGCGATGGAGCGGCTCTATAAAGAGGGACGCATCCGGGCTATCGGGGTTACGAGTTTCTCTAATGAACGCCTGCAAGACCTTTTCTTGCATAACGAAATAAAACCCGTCGTAAACCAGCTTGAAACGCATCCGTTTTTCCAGCAGCAGGCTGCCAATGCTTTCTTACAGCAGGAAGGCATCCAGCACGAAGCATGGGCGCCTTTTGCTGAAGGGCAGAATGACATATTCAATCATCCTACATTGAAAGCGATAGCAGAGCAACACGATAAGGGGGTCGGAGCCGTGATTCTTCGCTGGCTGAACCAGCGCAACATCGTAGTTATCCCGAAATCCGTACATAAGGAACGGATGATCGAGAACTTCAATATTCTCGATTTTACGCTGTCCAAAGAGGAAATGGATGCCATCGCCCTGCTGGAGACAGGGAAAAGTCCTATCTACGATGACATGGATTTACTTACGGTAAAAGGTATCGGGTTGCACAAAATCCATGAATGATTTCAAAAAACAAATAGAATATTAACCCTTAAAACAGAATCATATGCAGACTGTAAAATTGAACAACAGCATCGAAATGCCGGTATTAGGATATGGTGTATTTCAAGTATCGCCCGAAGAGTGCGAGCGTTGCGTACTCGATGCCATCGACGCGGGTTATCGGTTGATAGACACGGCGCAGGCGTATTATAACGAAGAGGGCGTGGGTAATGCCGTCGCAAAATGCGGCGTGTCCCGTGATGAACTTTTTCTCACGACCAAAGTGTGGATTACCAATGCCGGAGAGGAAAAGGCAACCCGCAGCATCGACGAATCGCTCCGTAAGTTGCGCACCGATTACATCGACCTGCTGCTTATCCATCAGCCGTTTAGCGACTATCCGGGAACATGGCGGGCGATGGAGAAAGCGGTAAAGGCCGGAAAAGTCCGTGCCATTGGGCTATCGAATTTCTATCCCGACCGCTTCGTGGATATGGCCGAATGTGCCGAAATAAAACCTGCCGTAAACCAACTAAAAACCAATGTATTCAGTCAGCAGTGGGATGCTGAAGCTGAAATGAAGCCCTATGATACACGTATCATGGCTTGGGCCCCACTGGCACAAGGCGATCCCGACCTTCTGACCAATCCCATACTGACGGCTTTGGCCGAACGATACAATAAAACGGTACAGCAAGTCGCCCTGCGTTACTTGGTGCAACGCGGCATCATCGCCATCCCGAAAAGCACGCATATCGAGCGAATGAAACAAAATCTGGATGTATTCGATTTTACACTTACACCGGAAGATATGGAAAGTATCCGTCCGCTCGACAAACCTGCCGACTTCCGCTGGTCGCACCGTAATCCCGAACTCGTAAAATTCCTTCTGAATTACGACAAGCAATTTAACCCTAATAACAAATAATAACCCATGTATAAGTCATTGAACAACAAAGTCGCTCTTGTAACCGGAGCCGGGACGGGCATCGGAAGAGCTATTGCCCAACGTCTGGCCGATGAAGGTGCTAACGTATTGATTGTAGGCCGCACGGAAACGACACTTGTCGAAACGGCTGCTTACAGTGATAAAATCTCCTATCTTGCCATCGACCTCGAATCGGAAGACGGGATACGCACTATCATCCGTACTGTCGGAGAACGGTACGGTCGTCTCGACATTCTTGTCAATAATGCCGGATGGGCACCCGTCACCCCGTTTGCAACGATGAAAATCGACGAATACGACAAGGTATTCGCCATCAACGTGCGTGCCGTTGTCATGCTGACACAAGCCTGCCTGCCGATGATAAAGGCAGCAAAAGGCAATATCCTGAATGTCACGACAACTATGACAACCAATCCTATCGCGACAATGGCGAACTATGCCGCCTCGAAAGCTGCCGTCTATACCATGACACGTGCATGGGCGAAAGAGTTGGCAAAAGACGGCGTGCGTGTCAATTCACTCGGCGTGGGGCCCATCGAAACCCCTATTTACGGCAAGACCGAGCTTTCGGACGAGGCCGCGAAAGCCCACAAGGATATGGTAACGAAGAGCGTGCCTCTCGGTAGAATGGGACAGCCCGAAGAGGTTGCCGCCGTCGTCGCTTTCCTGACGAGCGACGAAGCCAGCTTCGTAACCGGAGCCGACTATAAAGTGGACGGTGGTGTAGGTGCATAAAACAAATAACAATAAATGAATATGAAAAATGTATTGATTATCAGCGGCCATACAAACCTTGCCGCATCTGTAGCCAATAAAACGATTCTCGAAACCCTGAACGAACGGCTGCCGGAAGCCGAAATCGTAAAGCTGGATGAACTCTATCCCGATTTCAAAATCGACGTGGAAGCCGAACAGCAGAAATTGCTCCGGGCAGACATCATCGTATTGCAGTTCCCCCTTTTCTGGTACTCCGCACCCTCCATATTGGAACGCTGGATGGAAGAGACTTTCCGTCACGGATTCTCGCACGGAAATACCGGAGACAAACTCAAAGGCAAGAAACTCGTTCTCTCCTTCACAACGGGAGCACCCGAAGCATTGTATAGCCACAAGGGGGCGATGGGCTACACCATAGACGAATTTTTAGCTTGCTACAAAGCAACCTGCCGACTGACGCACATGGAGTATAGCGGCAGTGTTTATACCTGCGGCGTAAGTTACGGCAACCGTACCACACCGGAACTTATCGAGCAACAAAGAAATATATCAGTAGCGCACACCGAACGTCTTATCGAATTACTCGAAACGCTCTAATGCTTGAAGACAGACTACATAATTTCGATGATATAGTATTCAGTTGCTTCCTACCCGATGACTGGCTGAATGAATTTCGTATGCCGCAACACGTACTCGTGTATGTTTATGCTGGTTTTCTAATAAAACGAACATTTATGATACATCATACCATGCGGATCGTTTGGTGGAATCCGCCACCCAAGCCGTCACGGAAGAACTGTTCCGCGACTTCGGCAATACACTCCGCATCCTCTGTGACGAAGACGTTCAACAGTAAACATAAGCCTTTTTATCCATACAACTAAGGTCTTTATTCCTATTATCTTCTATAGTCTTCCGGTGCAGACCGTACAGTCCACTGTAGCAGACCGTACAGTCCATTACGGCAGACTCTACAGTCCATTGCAATGGACTGTAGAAGGTTTCAGTATAAAAGCCCTTAATCATCCGGAAGAAAACACTTAGCCAAAGAGAAGATGGCACTTAAGAACCGCTTTATAACCAGACAGGTCCCTTTTCCGGGAAAAAACAAAGAGGATGTGTCCGGGCCGAAGTGACAGCCACAGGACACATCCTCTGTTTTCGAATGAGAACAGCACAAACGGTGCTTAAATAATAGAAGTACGTTTGGTAAATTCTATAATTTCGGGAATATAACCGAATGCCAGACCGGTCACCGTATCGGCACAACCATAATAAACGGCTACCCGTCCCGTTGCCGGATCATGCAAAGCCGCACAAGGGAAGCATACATTGGGCACATCACCCATGCATTCGTAAGGTTCACGCGGAGAGATAAGATAAGGTCCCGAACGGAATTTCACCTTCCAGGGCTCGTCCAAGTCAAGCAATGCCGATCCAAAGGCATAGACATAACCGTTGCAGGAGCGAAGCACACCGTGATAGAACAGCAACCAGCCCTCACTGGTTTCGATGGGAATGGGGCCGGCGCCAATCTTCAGGCACTGCCATGCACTTACTTCAAAAGGCGCGGGTGACATGACGTGACGATGGTGTCCCCAAAACTCCAAGTCGGGCGACTCGCTATAATAAATATCTCCGAAAGGAGTATGCCCGTTGTCACTGGGACGGCTCAACATGGCAAACTTACCATTGATCTTGCGGGGAAACAGCACGCCATTACGGTTGAAAGGCAGGAAAGCATTCTCCACCTGATGGAATGTCTTGAAATCCGTAGTCCATGCCACGCCGATGGTGGGCTGGCCCTTATATCCGTTACACCAAGTCACATAGTAACGGTCATCGATAAAGCAGACACGCGGGTCATAACCATACACCCATTCACCTATCTCGGGAATATCACACTGGAACTGCAACTTCTCCGGATTGATGTCCCAATGAACGGCGTCCTTGCTGAATCCCACATGAAGCGCCATCCGGCGGTTTGTATCATCACAACGGAACACTCCGGCATACCCTTCGCCGAAAGGTACTACCGCACTATTGAATATACTATTGGATGTAGGCAGCAAATCACGGGGAATGATGGGATTCGCGCTACATCTCCACATTACATTTTTACAACCTTCGGGACGTTCCTCCCACGGCATACCGGGCAACGGATTGCCCGCAATCTTCAATTCACTCATATTCTCTTTTTTGTTAGGTTAATAGTTTTTCTCTATTTCTTGTCTTCGTGTGTGAAGGGTACAAACCAGGTCATCAGAAAGGCCGGAATGGTAGCCACCAGCACAAAGATGAAAAACAGTTTATAGCCCAGCCAGTCGCTGACATATCCGGACATCATACCGGGCAACATGACACCCAGGTTCATGATACCCGATGCAAAAGCATAATGCGCCATCTGATGAGGGCCGGCAGCCACCTGTTGCATCATGAACAAGGTAAGCCCCACAAAGCCGAAGCCATATCCGAAATATTCCAGCACAATGGCTCCGCCGATAAGAGGCGCACTCTGCGGTTGGAAAATGGCAAGCAGCGTGTAAGCCATAAAAGGCAGATTGAATACACAACACAAGGAGAACAAAGTCTTTTTCAATCCACGTGCGGAAATATAATATCCGCCCAGCAATGAACCGAGTACGAAAGCTGCCGCTCCGAAGGTTCCGTAATAAATGCCAATCTCCTGTTCTGTCAATCCCAAACCGCCCACATCACGACCGGCTTTCAGGAACAAAGGTACAATTTTCATCACAAACCCTTCGGCAAAACGATATAAAATAATAAAGCAGATGTAATAAACGATATGCTTTTTAGTAAAGAAGTTCCGGATGACATTCCATAACTCGGCCATACTCTGCGAAAAAGAGGTGACCGAATGGGCATGCTTGCCCGAAGGCAGCATACGGGTATGATAAAGTCCCAAAGCGAACATCACTCCTCCGAGGACAATCATAATGACCGTCCAGGAATAGAGTACCGCATCTTCGGCAGGACCTTCGTATTCATCTTTCAAGAAACCGGCCAGATAGACCAGCAGACCTGTACCGATAATCTTGGCTACGTTATAAAAAGCACCTTGCCAACCTATATACTTAGCCTGTTCCTGTGCATTCAACTCGTCCATATATACCCCGTCACAGGCCACATCGTGCGTTGCCCCGCTAAAGGCGACAATGGCGAACAAGGCGATAGTGATTGCAAAAAAGGACGGAAGATGAAGCGACAAGGCAATCAACCCGAAAGTGACTCCCGACACCATCTGAGTGAGGACGACAAAGAATTTCTTGGTACGGTACATCTCCAGCAACGGACTCCAAAGGGGTTTCAGTGTCCAGGGAAGCATGATAAGGGAAGTCCAGAAGGCTATCTTCGCATCACTGACTCCCAGACCTTTGTACATCAGTACAGCTACCATATTGAGGACAACAAAAGGGAGCCCCATACCAAAATAAGCGGTGGGAACCCAAAAAATAGGACTACGGCGTTTTTTAGAAACCAAACTATCGGTTGTTTTCATTCATTTCATTTAAAAGGTTCTATAATTCATTTATTTTCAATTCCTGTTTACAGCACGGTCACCTCATCTACAAAGAACCAGGACGGATGCCCCACTCCATAATGCCATGCAGGACATTCTTTGGTTCCGGTAATCTCTACTTTGATATAACGCATAGAAACCGGACGGGGACATTCGCTTCTGACTCCCGTAAACTTCACTTTGCCCGAACGTTCCTCGGGCAGATCGTGAACTTCCCAAAGCGTATACTTCTGTCCGTCCTCCGAATAGGAATACACCACTTTAAGCGGGCACAAAATCCATGCGCCAATTTGGTGCAGGAAGTCGGTCTCCACACTGCTGACCGGTTTCTTGTCTCCCAAATCAATAATGAAAGCGCCATCCTTACCTTCCCAGCCCACCCAGCTTTCCACAAAGGTAGAACCGCCAAATAATCCGTCAGTCAAGGCAGCCGCCATTTCCTTGTATTTGCCCGAAGGCTCGGACAAGAAACGCACCGACGCTCCCAACGCTTTACTTTCTTGCGCAGGAGGCATATAGCGTTTCCTGTATAATTCACAATAATCCACCGGTGAATTGCTCCGCTCATTCAAGGTAGGCACACGGAACTCCCGCACGCGTTGCTCAAATAAAGTAAGTTTACGGTCTATGTCCGCCAAATCCTTCCGGCTCTCGGTACGCGCTATCTCCAACGCCGAATACTGCAAAGGCAAACGGGTACGACGGACACGCTTTAAATAGACGGGCTTATCGGCTACCGCCTTCTCCGCCTCATCGAATAACCGGTCGTAACGCCGCATCAAAGCCGGTTTCAACATCCCATTTTTATGAGATACCGGAGAATCATAAATCCACAAACGCTGTCCGCTTCCTATCAATGCCCCTTCCATCATGCGCATGTAACTGTATAAAAAAGGAGCCGCTTCGCCGTAATACCCTTTCAGGAAACGGTGCGTCAACGAGTCCACATTCACTTCCGGATTCCACATCAGTTTGGAAACCAAGTAAGTACGCAGCTCGGCGAAATCTCCTCCCCTGCTACCCGCGATCTGAGAAAAATGCATTTTTGCATGATGCTGATGAAACAGACGGATATTGTCCTGCAAAATATGAAAATTTGGGAAAGGAGACAAATAATTATCAAAGTTTATTCCATAATCCCAAATAAAAAGTTGATCGGATATGCGCGACCATCCTTCCAGAGCCTTGACAAAATGCCGGCCGGAAGCGTTTTCCGTCAATGAGACTTCGCGGTCACAGTCTATGTCGCAAAGCATGATATATACATTAGACAATGGCTTTACGTGCTTGGGGGGAGTCATGGTATATAAATAAGCCAATGTCGCAAATTCCTTATCCGGGAAGCGGGCGGCCAATTGATTGATAAAATGGATCAAGCTGCCCGACGGCCCCCCTTCTTCTTCGTCCAGTTTGCGGCAATTGTCACAGGCGCAATTCGTATAATTACCGTCATTTTGACTGACGCAGATCATTTTCTTGTCGGGATGGGCCTTAAACAGGGAGTCAATGCGCTGAGAAACAATTTCCAGCACCTCAGGATTAGTCAGGCACCACTGGCTGGCTTTGCCGGGATGACGTTTCCCTTTGAAATAAGAGTAGTATTCGGGATGGGTCTTTCCATAGACGGAAGAAGGCAGCAGCTTGTCGAAGGTATGTACCCAATAACCGGCCGCAAAGACTTCCGCCGGCTCTTCCAGGCGGTTCCACCATTTATAGACCGTATCTGTACGCATGGCATAACACTGGCTTTGCCTGTAACGGAAAGCCGGATAGTCGTACAAGGAGATAGCAGGCAACGCGATGGTACGTAAGGAAGGATAATCAGCTTCTTTTTCTCCCCAATAGTTCACGTCCAGATATTGTTCCAGGAGTGTCACGGCTCCATAAACCGTTCCATTCCCTTCTTTACCCAAAATACGGAGTATCCCCTCTTGCGTAGAAATGAAAAAGCCATCGTGCCGAATAGAGGAGCGGGCGGCTTCCAGTCGCGGATTTCCGTTTACTTGCACATCTCCGATGGCGATATCTCCTTTCCGCGGAGTGCCCTTGGTGACAATCGGCAAGCGGCAGCCACTGATTTTCTGAATGAAGTCTTGTAAAATGGTTGCAGCCGTCCAGTCGGTCGCATTACTTCCATCTATCAGGATAGAGGAGCGGGAGGTTCCGTCTTTTACCAAGACGACTTGAGCGCAAAGGGGAAGTGCCGGACATACCCCCAATAAAAGAATCAGTATGAATCTAAAAGTAAGGTGTTTCATCGTATGTATAGAAAAACATAAAGGAGTGCCGCCCCTGACAGGCAGCACTCTTTTATAGGGTCATTTAAACTTTTTATTGATACAGGTCCAACTCTGCAAACCCTGTAAAATCAGCAGGCGAAACAATATCTATCCGGAACTCTTTTACATTTTCAACAGCCGGAATAAATACAGCATACTGAGGATCGTTTCCTTTGAAACTTCCAAACCGGAATAATCCAGCCTCAGTCCATTCGGTATCTCCTTCTTTTTTCACTTTCACCTTCGCCTCTCTTACATTGTATGAAGAGCCGAAAGTCGTCTGCCTAGTGAGAGAGAATCCGGTCAAGTGGGTCGGAGCAGGCAAAGTGGTCGCCCACCAACACTCACCGGCACTCACTACTCCCCATGTAAACCAAGTAGTAGAGACATCGCCATCAACCGCCAGGCGCCCACCAAACTGCGCCTCATCATACCCATAAGCATAACTAAAACTCACATCCCAGTCAGTACGGTCAAGGGGCTTCCAGGCGGCAGGTTTATTATATCCCGTATTGGTTGTCGAGAAATCCGCAATAAAATAAATCAGATTCCGATCCATGCTGACCGCTCCTTTATCGTCGACCGCTTTCAAGGATACCGGTAAAAGGTATTTATCGATTTTGCTCAGCTTATCCCAATTGCTGAAGGAGATGAAAATCGTATCCGACGAGAAATTATCTCCTTGATTTATTGTTACTTCATTGGTAGAGAATGAATAAGTTCCTTCGGGAAAAGGCAAGTATTTCTTCCCGTACGTTTCATTATACTTCTCTACCAGCTTGCTGTCTTCCTCCACACGCAAGGTGGTATTCCGATCTACCCTCATGGTCGATTTACCAACCACATAAAAGAAAGGCCGACCGGCAACCGAATTATCCACCAACGACACACTAAAGGTGGTGGGATAAGTTGTCGCGGAAGGATCGGTTGATATATAATAAATCTGATCGATAACCACATCCTTATCATCATTGCAAGATGCTAACGTAAATGCTGCGGACATACCAACTGCCATCAGCATTAACTTCCAGTATTTTTTCATAATCATAATCTTTTAATAGGGTGACTATTTGAATTTAATGTCATGTCTCCACTCCAAAGTACCTTTGGCGGTCATATCATAATGATTGGAAGTACAGTCCTTCAAAAGGTTGCCTTCACCTTCATCCAGTCTCCAGTAACCTATCAGGTCAGGGCTGGCGGGATTTACTCCCAAGTACATATTGGCTTTAATCTGAGTCTGGCTGACAGCCTTTTTCCACAAGCGCAACTGTGCCATCATACAGTTGTCTCTAAACCAAGTGCCACTGGTAATGATGTGCATGCCATCAATATTGGCCAGACCACCTTTGGTCTGTAACGTCACATCCTTCTCACCATTAATATAGATGGTAACCAAGCCAGTTGCATCGTAAGTTATCGCCAAATGATACCATTTGTTTTTCTCGAATAAAGTAACCGTATTCACCTGGGAACCCATGGTCTTAATCTGCAACGAGTTGTAAGGAATAGAAGCGTCTCCAAAACGAATATAGATTTCAGTACCATTGCCTCCGGAATTAATAATAGCCTGATTATTAATTTGGAAACCGTCCATCCATACCCAAGTCTCAATAGACCATTCGGGAAGAGAGAGGCCAAACGGCGTACTGGTGCCTGCCACATTCGATGTATTCATGAAAGGCGCCGACTGGATTAACGCTTTGTCCAGCAAAATGATATAATGGTCGGATTCGCCAATGGTAGAAACCGCTCCTTCCGCCACTTTCATACGTACAGGAACAGCATATAACTCACCGTTATCATTAGGAAAGTTTTTAATCGTAAAAGTAGTAGCTTCGGCCACTGTTTCGCCTGCCTTTATTTCAAAGTTCTTGTTATAAGACAAGAATTTTTCCGGCAGCACTTCATAAGTAGTGAAATGCTTCTCATTATATTCCGTCAAGATAGCAGGGTCTATTTCGATAGTACCGGTCACGTTTTCCCCGACAGCCTGTCCCAAACGGGCGGTTATCGAAGTAGTCGTCACCTCTCCATCCACCGTCAGCTTCGTATTGTTGGAGGCAGACAGTGAAGGTTCTTCCAAATAAATAGCGTTGTCTATCACATTATACTCTGCATTATCGCATGCCGTAAGGAATGCCAATGATGCGGTACAAGCTATAATATAGTATCTTAGTTTTTTCATAATGCACATTCGTTTAATTATTTTTTTACAGCTGGATTCATGATACCAATTGCCTCACGCAAATATTTATAGTCCACAGGAGTCGTAGGATAGTCATACTCCATGTGATAAGTTCCGACGCCGCCCTTGCGAACCGGCTTGTCATTTACCATCGGGCTCCAACGGGCCATACCTGCCAAAGACTTCATCACATTGCCATAACGGTCTTTATAATGCTCATAACCACCGGTCTGAGCTAAAGATTCGAAATTTTCGGTTACTATATACATCTTGGCAACTTGCTCAGGCGTTAACACCCCGTCAAAATTGCGGATGGTACTATTCAAGCGGCTGTCCAAATCGGCGTCTCCCGTGCTGTTATAAGCCTGAACAATGAAATAGTCAAAATAAGGACCGCTTTCCGATACGATACTTTGAGGCTCTCCGTCGATGACCAATAAGCGTCCTGTACCCGACTTGGGGCCGATGCGTTGTCCCAGCGTCTTGATAAAGTGCAACATATAAGCGTCATTTCCCGACAATGGACCACGATGACCATAGTTAGGTTCATAGTCTATGTCAAACCCGTCATAATCATATTTGTCAATGGTATCACAAATGGCATTGGCATATTTCTCAATAGCGGCCAAGTTGGCGGGATTATCGGGAGCCGCACTTGAACTGTCCCATCCCCAATACTCCTCGGCGGTCTGACCTTGAGGAGTCAGCTGGTCTCCGATATTCTGAATAATGAAACACACCAAAGCACGGGTACCTTTCAATTCCTTCACCTTTCTTTTATCAGCCATGCGGGCCTCATCCAAATTACGCCAGTTTCCCCAAATAGAAACAAAGTCCACACTATCGGGCAATCCCATCATGCTATTCACCATCGAAGCGCCCAGTCCGGTCCAATTGCCAAACCAGCCAAAAGCTACCTGATGGTCAGTCTGCTTATAGTTACGCAAGTTGGCATAGTAGTCCGCTCCGGGATATTCAAAATAATCCTCACTTTCCGTTTCTGTCCAGTCACTGCATCCCCAGAATGTACTAAAAAGCAGACTGAGCAATACGGCATATATATAGTTTGTTTTCATAGGTTTATCACTTATTTTAAGTATTTATACATCAATTCTTCTTCGCCCACCATAAATCAGTGGCACCTGTATCACTGCCTCCCAACATAGAAACGGCAGCTTTCACATTTTCCGAATTCGCCTGTTTTTCCTTCAGCGGGAAAGGCAGACGTCGCTGCTGCCTGCTGGTAGAAATCACTCCGTTGCTTAAATTATCGACTACGGGGAATATTTCAGGATATCCGGTACGTCTGTAGTCAGACCAAGCCTCAAAGCCTAACGGGAAATTAGCGATCCATTTCTGAGTGATGATGCGTTCCAGCTTCTCTTCGAATGGCGCACTTTCCTCCCAAGCTACGGTAATCTCTGTTTGAACTTGATAGCTTAGTCTAGAAGACTCTACGGGTGAAGTATAGTCTTCAGGTGTAGAAGTATTGTCCGACAAGTATTTACCTACGCCCGACACACCCCGTTCCGTAAAGGACAAAGTGACGCCTTGTTCGTAAAGTTCCTGCGCCGTTCCACCCATGTTCCATCCTCTTAATGCACCTTCCGCACGTAAGAAAGCGGTTTCCGAACTAAAGAACATCGGCATACTTTCACCCTGGGAAAAATTAGGCTTTGAGAAAGGAGCGCCTATAGCACTGGTCATTCCCTTGACACCTGAACGGAGTCCTACAAACGTGGCTTCTCCATCGATAGTAGCCGGTGTAAAATAAGCTGCCATACGCGGGTCGTTATAGCCATTCATATAACTGGTCAGTGTAGCGTTCGCCCTGATTTCCCCCCAGCTATTGGCAACCAGCCAGAACGGATTAGGCTCGACTCCTACGGCAACCATCGCGTTGTATTCGGGAGAGTCAATCAAGCCTCCAGCGTCACTCACGGCTTCTTCCGCCATTTTGCGTGCCAATGCTTCGTCCGCATTCACGATACGAAGAGCCAGACGGAGTTTCAAGGAGTTGGCAAAGCGAAGCCATTTAGCATAATCTCCGCCATACACCACATCATTGGCACCCAAAGGTTTCAAACTAGATTCCGACAAATAATCTCTTAATGCGGCAATGGCAAAATTCAAGTCATCGAACATATTTTGGTACAACTCCGGTTCACAGTCATAAGGAACCTGAGAGTTCTCCTGTGTCATCTTACTGAAAGGAATCGGTCCGTAGCACAAAGCCACGCGCTGCATCGCATTGACACGAAGCAACTTAGCCATTGCAAAATAATGTCCCTTCCCACCTGTCGCATCCAACACCTTATAGTAGTTGGGATAGAATTTTTCAAACGGTGTGTTGAAAGGAATTTGATTCCACCCGTCTGTCTGGTTATAAGTATTAAAGTTAGACCCTCCCCACGAAGTGGACATCGTCAGATAACCACCATAAGGGCCGGCCACCATCTGGTCTATCATCTGGTTGTCGTTTTGCTGCACATTGATGCCTGTCGTTATCATTTGTGTAAACAACAAAGGAGGATCCAATTTATGCGGTTCATAAGGATTGGTATTATACTCTTCAAAATTGCCTATACATCCTGTAAATACAGGAAGCAGCGCTGTAGCCAAAGCAATATGTAACAATTTCTTTTTCATAATTCAGGAGTTTTTAGAATTGGAACTTAACGTTAAAACCAAGGTTACGAGTACTTGGTGTCATAAAATAGTCAACTCCTTGATAGAAGTTACTAGAAGTAGAGGCTGTTAATTCCGGATCAAACGGAGCTTTACAATATATCATCCAAAGATTTTTTGCCACAAAACCGGCGGTAATACCGACTTTGTTATTGAACCATTTTTTAGGGAAAGCGTAGCTGAAGCTTAGTTCAGACAAACGGACATTGGTCGCGCTATACGTGTAGTACTGACCCAGACCTCCATTAGATCCACCAATCGTCTGATAATACTCCTTAGCATCCACATAGCCGTTATTAATCCATACGCCACCGGCATCCCGAGCATCCGCAGAAGCCTTTGAAACACCATAGTAATCGAGCACTCCCTGTGTATTCGACACTACCAAACCACCTAGGCGCGCTGTCAGCATCATTCCTAAATTGAAACCTTTATAAGAAAAGCTATTATACCATCCCATATTGGCTTTAGGAGCCATATCACCAATCTTCTTGGGGCTGTCATAAGTCGTCACAGCCAACTTGCCCGACTGAGAGTCAACCCATATAGATCCGTTGCCATCTCTCTTCAGTTCCTTTTCCACATAGAGGTCACTCATGCTTCCTCCTTTACGCAAAATGACACGCGGTCCGTACCCGTCGGCACCCAAAGTGGCGACACGCAATTCAGGCATTTCAATGACCTCACCTGTATTCTGATTTATTTCACCATCGGCCAAACTAATAACCTTGCTGCGGTTCAATGTGAATGTATAGGTGCTATTCCATGTAAAATCACCCCATTGATGACCATATCCTAAAGCCATTTCGATACCATGATTTTCAATATTACCAGTCTGAACATAACTTTTAGAGAAACCGCTTGATGAAGGTTCATCTACAGAGAAGGTCTGATTATACGTATTAGAATGGTAATAAGTGAAATCCAGACTCAAGTCACGCCAGAATTTCAAATTCAACCCGATTTCCCACGAACGGGTATCTTCCGGCTTCAAATTCTTTGCCGGACGCGTAGTTGAAGTGGCCCATTGATGAGATTGTTCATTAAAGGCAAATCCCGGATTAGACAGATAACGCTCAAAAGAAGAAGCTACCTTACTGTAAGAACCTCGCACCTTCGCATAAGACATAAATTCGGGTAATTTAAACATTTCGGATAAAACGACAGACAAGCCGACCGAAGGATAGAAGAAGGAAGGAGTATCTGTATAAGCCAACATGGATTCCCAGTCGTTACGGCCTGTCAAGGTCAAATACACCTGGCTTTTCCAACCGACCTCCAGATTGGCGAAAATGCTCTGAGACTGGTCATGGTAACCAAACTGCTTCGGCTTGAAATTAGAAGAATAGTTCAAGTTACGAACCGTAAAGAAGTTAGGAATACCGGCCAAATCGCCTTCTCCTCCCATCTGTTCATAGACCAAATCCTTAATAGAGGCACCTATATTGGCATTAATAGAGAAATCCTTGATGCGCTTGTCGATATTCACCATCACATCCGCATAGATATTGCGATCCGTACGTGTCATATCAGAGTAAAATCCATTAGCGCCGGCAAAAGTCCCCAAAGTAGAGGCATAGCGCTTTTGCTGCATACGATAATCCGAGTTGTCAACCTTAACACGACCGACTACATTCACCCAATCGGCAATCTTATAAGTTAAGCCTCCACTAATCATATAACGATTCTTTTTCGTAGTCCGATTCATGCGATTGGCAATCCAGTAAGGATTCTGAAGACTCATTCCCTGAGCATCGTACGGCCAATATTGCACCATCAGGTCACGCCCTACGCTGTAACGCTCATACAGCTGGATTTCATCAAAATTATCATTACGGGGGAATAAGTACAATGCCGGTATCGGATTGAAATATTCACCCTGAGACGTCATATTCTTGTCGTTTTGAATGATATAATTGGCACTTAAGTCAAGGGTCAACTTATCATTTAGGAAATTAGCCGTATTACGGATGGAAAAATTATAACGGCTATATGAATTATTGGGAATAATACCTGTTGAATGAGTTGTTGACGCAGAAGCATACGTCTGATTTTTCTTTGTTCCTGTTGAGAATGAAATCGTATTGATGACATTCGAACCCGTATTGAAGAACTTCTTAGGATCATAACGCTTGGTTGTTGTTCCGCCCCAGCTTTCAAACGCACCTTCCATATTTCCGTATCTGTTCTGCATTTCAGGCATCATATATACATCTGAAAAGGTTGTATTGTTAGTAACGGTAAGCGATGTACGCTCTACATTGCCTTTCTTTGTATTAATCAAGACTACCCCGTTGGCAGCAGCATTACCATAAAGAGCTGCCGCAGAAGGTCCGGTCAGCATATTGATGCTCTCAATATCGTCCGGGTTTAAATCGGCAACCCCGTCCGAGCCGGCCTGAGTAGAATAGCGGCTATCGCTGGCTCCTCCCGCATTTGCATTAAACATGGGGATACCGTCAATTACATACAATGCGTTGTTATCCTTGGTAATAGACTTGGATCCGCGCATAATAACACGGGCGGCACCACCGGCACCGGTTGATGAGCTGTTAATCGTCACACCGGCAACTTTACCTACCAAAGCGCTCATAAAGTTAGCTTCCTTCACCGTATTGAACGCGTCATTTTTCACTTGCTGCACATTATAGCTCAATGCTTTCTGCTCGCGCTTGATACCCAATGCGGTGACTACCACTTCATCCAGCACTTTGGTATCTTCTTTCAAAACGATTTTTAAAGGTTGATTATTGGTTATCGTAACGGATTGCGTAGCATAACCGATATAGGATATTTCCAATATGTCACCTTTCTGAGCCGACAATGAGAAATTTCCATCAAAATCCGTGATGGTTCCATTAGTCGTACCTTTTACCAATACGCTTACTCCAATCAATGGCTCGCCTGCCGCATCAGTAACATTACCTTTGATGGTCACACTCTGTTGAAGAGACTTATTTAGAAGAAGATTTTCAGAATCAGCGACATGACTCTTCTCTCCTGCAAATGAATGGCAAGGGATAGCCAACAAAAGAAGTAGCATGTACTGAAACTTGTGTTTCATGATCTTTTTCATTTTGTTCTGTTTTAGGGTTAAATATAAATTCAGGTTAATCAAATCGAATATTGGCAGATATGACTGCCGAAGCATATACAGAATACGCTTTTATTAGGTTACACTTCATTCTTCATATTTACTATTGTTTTAAGGTTAACTTTCTATTTTCACGTATGCCTTCCACACATCAGGCATAGGTTTAATGGTGCAAATATATATATATTTAAATATATCCCGACTGTTTTTACAAAAAAAAGTATTAGTTCTAATCATATATTAAATCTAAGCCACTACAGCACAATGGATTTTCACAAAAAAACAAATACACCCACTCGTTTATTAAAATAGCAACAAGCAGATGGGGAGTTAATAAGAGAAACCATTATAACTAATCAACTGGAAACCTCAAGCTATGCATATACTCCTTGAGGAGAAAAAGAGTGAATTTCGAAGAAAGTATTGGCACATTCGTATGGCACAGAATTACATTACTGACACACCGGTTTTATGCGTACGTATGCGTGAGCCTACACATACATAAACGTAAGCCTACACTGACGTACGTGCAGGGCTGTACATACGTCAGTGTAGGCTTACGCATACGGCAGCAAAATCACTACTCTAACACCAGCATGAAGCTCACCGCCTGCCCGCCGCCTTTTGCCATGCCTACAGACAAGGTGTCGG
>OGPN01000829.1_pt1 | contig 21422 bp, 19 predicted proteins | sample 1552941 | NCBI WGS metagenome assembly OGPN01 (sample SAMEA2580220, study PRJEB22360) | human gut metagenome | biome: human gut; feature: human-associated habitat; material: faeces | place: Denmark | collected 2008/2010
GAATCACTTTCTTACGCAGCGAAACAGCAAGTGTTTCACTGCTGAGTGAACAGTAGCGATCTGATCATATATCTGCACGGGAAGTACAGACCGGAAGTGGAATGTGGGTCACAGGTTTTTCCACTCCCCCAATTATACCTTAAAAAAGAAAAGAAAGAAACCCCAAGAACGAGAAAATGCAGGATGTTGCGCAAATGAGAAAAAAATGTAACAGTCTTCATAAAATGTTCATATCTATCTGGTAAAGTTTTTTATATATGTGAAGATTGCGGAAGCGCATATGCGCAGAGCAGTTCGGTATGGAATACAGATGTATGGAGAAAGAAATGTATGGAAAATGACCCAAAACCTTACAAATTCATGAAAGAGAGCATTAAAAAGCAGCCGCCCGACTGGAAGAAGATTGTTCTTCTGATTGCCGTATGGCTGGCACTTGCGGCGCTTGGCGGTCTGGTTGCGGCCGCGGTATTTGCGGTGACAGAGCCAAAGATTGCAGAAGCAGTTACCAGGGAAGAGCCGCCGGCGAAAGTGGATATCCCGGGAGATGAGGATCCAAACAGCGGACAGAAGCCGGATGAGACAATTACCGCATCTTCGGCGAGTGCGTCGGTAGACAGCAGCGGCTCCGGTTCGGAAATCAGCAGTTCTACAGTGGATAGCAGTACTTCAGAAAGCAGTGTATCCGAAAGTACGGTTTCCAAAAGCACAGAGGAGAACGGAGCGGCAGAGGGAACGGAAAGCGGCACTTCCGAAGAGCCGGAGGAGGGCAGCGAGGTTTCCAGTGTCGATGGGGAAACGGATGCGGAGGAAAAGGACAGCAGCCTGAAAAATTATGAAGCGCTCTACCAGGATATGCTGGAAGTAACGGAAAAACCAAAACGAGCGCTGGTTACTGTCATCGGCATTACCAATCAGATGGACTATTTTAACCAGAACTATGAAAACCAGCAGCAGATTTCCGGTCTGATTGTTGCGGACAATGGGCAGGATCTCTTTATTCTGACGGAATACCGCATCGTGGAAAATGTGGAGCGGATTCAGGTCACCTTCTGGGACGAGACGATGGTGGATGCCACATACCAGCGCCACGATCCGAGCACCGGCCTTACGATTGTGAAGGTGGATGAATCGAAGCTGGATGAGGAAACACGGGACGGTCTTGCGGTTGCGCCGCTCGGCAGTTCGTATCTCGTCAGCCAGGGTGACCCGGTCGTGGCTGTCGGAAGCCCGGTCGGCTACAGCAATTCGATTGCGTACGGTGTGGTGACTTCGGTTACGAACAAGATTTCCGCGCTGGACAATGAGTACAATCTGCTGACCACCGACATCCTCGGCAGCACGGACGGCAGCGGCATTCTGGTAAATCTTGACGGCGAAATCGTCGGCATTATTGCGCAGAGTTACAGTGCCAAGGGAAACAACGTGGTGACGGGCATTGCGATTTCCCAGATCAAAAAGCTGATCGAAAATCTTTCCAACAACGTGAGCCGCGCGTATATCGGCATCCGCGGACAGGATGTCACAGAAGAACTTTCCGATAAAACCGGCATTCCAAAAGGCGTTCTCATCAGCCGCGTCGCAGACGATTCTCCGGCGATGATGGCGGGCATGAAAGAGTACGATGTGATTGTAAAGCTCGGGGAGCACAAGGTTGAGACGATCAAACAGTACCATGAACAGCTTGGCAAATACAGCACAGGAGACGTGGTTACCGTGACGGCGATGCGGAAAGGCGCCGAAGGGTATGCGGAGATGACGTTTGATGTGACGATGGGGGAAGTATAAAAAACAGAGGCTTTCGGGAGCAGAAAAAGCCGGTTTTAGCCGGTGGGGCTTCCGGAAGCTTTTCTTTTCGAATGGTTTTTCAATGGCGGATGAAAAAATACGTGCATTCTGCAGGAAAATCTGGTAGAATTGGTAAGGCATGCAGGAGCACAGGCTTTGCATCATAAAAACGGCATCATAGAAACAAAAACGGAACACTGTGTCCGCATTTATTTTAGAAAAAGAGGATTTATTTTTATGAAGTATATCAACGAACTCCGGGAAGGAAACCGCATTTCCGGAATTTATCTCTGCAAACATAAACAGTCGGCTGTTACCAAAAACGGAAAACAGTACGAAAACGTGATCTTACAGGATAAAACCGGTACGATCGATGCGAAAATCTGGGATCCGAATTCTATGGGAATCCGTGAATTTGAAGCACTGGATTATGTAGATATTATGGGAGATGTTTCCAGTTTTAATGGAGCACTTCAGGTTTCCATTAAAAATGCAAGAAAAGCGGAAGAGGGCGAATATAATCCGGCGGACTATCTGCCGACGAGCCGTTACGACATCAATACGATGTATCAGGAGCTGCTCTCCTGGATCGGAACGGTGAAAAATCAGTATCTCTCCGAACTGCTGACGTATTATTTTATCCAGGATCAGGAGACCGCAAAACGGTTCCGCATGAGCTCTGCAGCAAAAAGCGTGCATCACGGATTCGTCGGCGGCCTTTTAGAGCATACGTTAAGTGTCACCCGTTTCTGCGATTTTATGGTAAAATCGTATCCGATTCTGAACCGCGATCTGCTGATTACGGCAGCGATTCTGCACGATATCGGAAAGACGAAAGAACTCTCCTTATTCCCGCAGAACGATTACACCAATGACGGACAGCTGCTCGGCCACATCATGATCGGTGCGGAGATGGTACACGATGCGGCGCAGAAGATCGACGGTTTCCCACAGGAACTCGAGAATCAGTTAAAGCACTGCATTCTGGCGCACCACGGCGAGCTGGAATACGGTTCCCCGAAAAAACCGGCAATGGTAGAGGCGGTAGCGCTGAACCTGGCGGACAATGCCGATGCCAAAATGGAAACCCTGACCGAGCTGTTTGACGCAGCGCCGGCCGGCAATGAGTGGCTTGGCTACAACCGGTTCTTTGAGTCCAACATCCGCAGAACAGGAGACTTTTCATGAGCTATCAGAAAAATGATGTACTGACGGTGAAAATTGAAGATATGGGACACGACGGAGAGGGTATAGGCAAATGCGAGGGCTATACCCTCTTTGTCAAGGACACCGTCATCGGCGATCTTGCCGAGGTAAAAGTGATCAAAGCAAAGAAAAATTACGGCTACGCGCGCCTGATGCGCCTGATCGAGCCGTCCGCACACCGCGTCGAGCCGGTCTGCCCGGTTGCACGTCCGTGCGGCGGATGCCAGTTGCAGATGCTCGACTATGCGGAGCAGCTTCGCTTTAAGGAGAAGAAAATCGCCGGAAATCTCCAGCGCATCGGCGGCATGACGGAGATCCCGATGGAGCCGATCGTGGGGATGGAAAATCCGTTCCGCTATCGAAACAAAGCCCAGTTTCCGATCGGGCAGGATAGAAATGGAAAGCTGATTACGGGATTTTATGCGGGAAGAACGCATCAGATCATGGAAAACCGGAACTGTTATCTCGGCGTGGAGCAGAACGAGGAGATTCTGAACCGCATTCTTGCCTGGATGGAGGAGAACGGCGTTCCGGCATACAACGAGGAGACCGGCAAAGGCCTGGTGCGCCATGTGCTGATCCGGTTTGGATTTATGACGAAAGAGATTATGGTCTGTCTCGTTGTGAACGGAAAGAAACTGCCGGCCGAGGAGAAACTCATCAAATCGCTGACAGAACTCGAAGGCATGACAAGCATTACCCTAAGCGCAAACCGTGAGCGGACCAATGTGATCATGGGAAAAGAAATCCGCTGCCTGTGGGGACAGGGGTATATCACCGACTATATTGGAAACGTAAAATATCGGATCTCCCCGCTGTCCTTCTACCAGGTCAACCCGGCGCAGACGGAAAAGCTGTACGGCCTTGCCCTGGAATATGCAGGCCTCACCGGAAATGAGACGGTCTGGGATCTCTACTGCGGCATCGGAACGATTTCCCTGTTTCTCGCGCAGAAAGCCAAAAAAGTCTACGGCGTCGAAATCGTCCCGGAGGCAATCGCGGATGCGAAGAACAATGCGAAAATCAACGAGATCGAAAACGCTGAATTTTTCGTTGGAAAATCGGAAGAGATTCTTCCGGCCTACTACGAACAGTACGCCAAAGACCACCCGGGCGAACACGCCCACGCGGACGTCATCGTCGTCGATCCGCCGAGAAAAGGCTGCGAAGAAAACCTCCTCCACACCATGGCCAGCATGCAGCCGGACCGCATCGTGTATGTATCCTGCGATTCCGCAACGCTGGCACGAGATGTGAAGGTGCTTGGGGAGCTGGGGTATGAAGTAAAGAAAGTCCGAGGGGTTGACCAATTCCCGATGACGTGCCATGTGGAGACGGTTGTTCTTTTGTCCCAACAAAAACCAGATGACACGATAGAGATCGACTTAGACCTGGATGAGCTGGATGCCACCAGTGCCGAGTTGAAAGCAACCTATCAGGAAATCAAAGATTATGTGCTGAAAGAATTTGGCTTGAAGGTTTCAAGTTTATATATTTCTCAGGTAAAACGCAAATGTGGAATTGAAGTGGGAGAAAACTATAATCTTCCAAAATCAGAAAATGCAAGAGTTCCACAATGCCCGAAAGAGAAAGAAGATGCTATCAAGGCTGCCCTGAAATATTATGCGATGATCTAAGGACATCGCTGATTTCAAGGAGGAATAACACATGAAAAGCACATTTGAAAAAATGGGTGGAACCTACACACTTGGCGCAGACGGAATTTACTATCCGAATCTTGTCAGTACAGATGAAGAACCGCATTATGGGAAATATGGAATGATGCGGAAAACATATCTGAAAGAGCATCGTCCGGCAATGTATTCACTGTATATGTTGGAAGACAGACTGACAGAACATCTGAATACTGTGGACGATGAAGCACAGGAGAGAATGGATATTCTGGTGCGTCAGATGATGGAGAGGCAGGGCATTACGGAAGAATTGAAAGCTTGTGACCAGATGGAATGGGTCAGAGCGGTAAATAATGTCCGGAATGCTGCAGAAGAGATTGTGTTGAAAGAATTGATTTACAGGTAAACAAAGAGCTGAAATCTTAAGTTTGGTAGGTAAAATGATGAAATTCCGTAAATGATTTTATGAGGCAAATCCATTATACTCGAATTACAGTGTACACAATGAAAAAAGGAAGGAGCTTGGAAAACGGCAATATGAATCAGATTTACGCAGCAAAAACAAATCATATCACGAATCCGGTGGGATTTTTACTGAATCCGGTGGTTTTTTCGTGGAAGGTCAGAGAATGCAGGGGAAAGAACCAGAGATGTGCCAGAATCCTTGTGGCAAAGGATGAAACCTTCGCGGATGTTCTTTGGGACACCGGGGAGGCAAAGCTCGACAGTCTGGCTGTAAAAGCGGAGATGAATCTGGAGCCTTGTACCAGATATTACTGGAAGGTAATCGTTACTACGGACGCAGACGAAGTGCTGGAGTCCGACGTACAGTTCTTTGAGACGGCAAAGAGGGACGAGCCGTGGGTGGGAAAATGGATTACCTGCGACAGCAGGATGGAACGCCATCCCATTTTCTCAAAGCGAATCATTCCCCGTGGAAAGGTAAAAAAAGCCCGTCTCTATCTCTGCGGACTGGGGCTTTATGAGGCATATTTTACGGATGGAGAGAAAACCGAAACAGATATTTTAAAATCCGCGAAAATTGGGGAAGAATATCTGACCCCGTACTGCAATAACTACAATCAGTGGTTACAGTATCAGACGTATGATGTGACCGCGCAGATGCAGCGCGAAGGTGTGTTGTCCGTTCTTTTGGGGAATGGGTGGTACAAAGGGAGGTTCGGGCTCAATCAGACAGAACAGAAAGGATTTTACGGCGACGAGTGGAAACTGCTGGTAGAGGTGCATCTGGAATATGAGGATGGCACACAAGAGATAATCGGCACGGATGACACATGGGAAGTGACAAGGAGCAATCTGTTTTTTTCCAATATATATGACGGGGAGAAACGGGATGATACCTTGGAACCTGTCGAACCTGTCAGCGCGCAGCTTGCGGAGGCGCCGCAGGGGCGACTGACGGAGCGGCTGTCCCTTCCGGTGACTGTGCATGAACAGTTTACACCGAAGGAACTGATTCACACCCCGAAGGATGAATGGGTGTTTGACTTAGGGCAGGAGATTACCGGGATTTTCAAACTTCATGTCCATGAGCCGAAAGGAAAAGAAATCAGAATCCAGACAGGCGAAATCCTGCAGGACGGATGTTTTTATAACGAAAACTTAAGAACCGCTTTGTCGGAATATGTGTATATCTCTGACGGGGAAGAAAAAGACATTGTTCCGCATTTTACATTTTACGGATACCGGTATGTAAAAATCAGCGGGGTAACCAATGTCTCCTGTGAAGATTTTACGGGAATGGCACTCTACAGTGATTACGAAGGTACCGGTAGTATACAGACAGGAAATGAACTGGTAAATCAGTTGATTTCCAATGTGGAATGGGGCATGAAGGATAATTTCTTAGATGTGCCGACAGACTGTCCGCAGAGAGATGAGCGCATGGGATGGACAGGCGACACACAGGTGTTTTCGGGTACGGCATGTTATCTGGCGGATACCTATGCATTTTACAGAAAATATCTGTACGATTTGTATAAGGAACAGCTGATTGCCGGAGGGATGGTTCCGGAGGTGGTGCCGACCTTCGGTCCGTCGAAATGTTCCTGTGCATGGGGCGATGCGGCCTGTATCGTTCCGTGGAATGTCTATCTGTTCAGCGGGGATGCTGCCATATTGGAACAGCAGTTTGACAGTATGAAGGCTTGGGTGGACTATATCCGTAAGGTGGACGGAGAGCACCACGGATGGAGACATTCCTTCCATTACGGAGACTGGCTGGCGCTTGACCGGGTGGGAGCCGCGGCGGGAAATGTATACGGAGCGACCGATGAAGGCTATATTGCGGATATTTATTATGCGGCAAGCGCGGAGCTTACAGCGAAGGCAGCGGCGGTTCTCGGGCGAAAGGAAGAGGAAAAACAATATCGGGAAATCGCCGAAAAACAATGGCGTGTGGTAAAAGAAGAATATTTTACCCCGACCGGAAGATGCGCGGAAAAGACACAGACGGGTCTTCTGCTGGCTCTGAAATATCATTTGTCAGAGGACGAAGAGCTGACCAGAGAGATGTTAAAGAAACTTTTCCGCGAGAGCAGAAACAAATTGAATACCGGATTTGTGGGAACCTCTCTTTTGTGCAATGTGTTGACCGATAACGGAATGACGGATACCGCCTACCGCCTGCTTTTGAACGAGGAGTATCCGGGGTGGCTGCACGAAGTGAAACTGGGAGCCACCACAGTCTGGGAACGATGGAATTCACTGGATGAAGACGGTAAGATATCCAGTACCGGAATGAACAGTCTCAACCATTATTCTTACGGGGCGATTCTGGAATGGATGTTCCGCCATGTGGGAGGAATCCATCTTTTGGAAGAATCTCCGGGAGGAAGAAGGATTGCAATTTGTCCGAATGTCCATTATGATTTGAGAAGGGCAGAGGCAGTGTATGATTCGGCCGTCGGACAGTATGCATGCAGCTGGGAAATTATGGAGGATAACAGGATTAGAATCAAAATTACGATTCCGTTTGGCGGAGAAGGCGAGGTGCGATTGCCGCATGCTCCGGAGATTCTGTTTGAAGATAAGACAAATCCACTATTCGCAACAGTGGTGAACGGTATTTGTTATATCACTGCAGGAAACTATGAAGTCGTATATGAGGCAACTGAGAAGTTAAAGAAAATATACAGCGTGGAGTCAAAGCTGGAAGATTTGCTGAACCATCCGCAGATACGGGCATTTTTGTCGACGATGACCGAGGTGGATATGATACCGGATGCGGTCTATGGACTGTCGTTTCGACAGGTGGCGGAGATGTTTTCCGGACCGATGGATGAAGGGCAGACAGAGATGTTGAATACAGCATTATCACAATATTAACGAGGAGAGAACAAATGAGTGAGAAGAGTAAAAAACAAAAGGTTAGTATCGTGGAAAAAATGGGCTTATTTATGGTATGTGCGGGAAATATTCCACTGATGGGATTATTGTCAGGATTCTTTATGATTTACTATACGAATGTGGTTGGTCTGGAACCGGCAGCACTGGCGACCCTGTTTTTAATATCCAAGGTGGTGGATGGAATCAGCGACCCGATTATGGGATATTTTCTGGACAAATTTCCGGTAACAAAAATGGGAAAATTTCGCCCTATGATTATTCTGGGAACAATCATCTGTGTTATAAATTATATTTTACTGTGGTTTGGCGCAGTCTGGATTCCGGTCGGAAAATATGTGATTGTGTATGTGACGTATCTGCTGCTGGGCTGGACGTTTGATATTATGGATATCTCCAAGAACAGTTTGCTCCCGGTCATGAGCGCGGATGACAAGGAGAGAAACAGTTTGTCACTTTTCAACGCGTTGGGAACAATGATAGGTAGCGCGGTACTGGCTGTGGCAGCACCGATTCTTGTGGCGGAAGGAACGTTACAGAACTATTACGTGTTAATTTTCGGTTCCATGGCCATGGTGTTGGTTTTATCTATTGCAGGGGCTCTTTGTGTAAAGGAAAGAGTAGCTTTTGAAGGAAAAAAAGAAGAAAGTTATACATTCAGGGAATTGTTACAGTTTTTGCGGTATAAACCTGTCTGGGCACTGTTTTTAGTGGCACTGGTAGTCGGGGTGGGCAGTAATATAGCAGGAGGAGCCGGCGCTTATTTTTACACATATATATTGGGTGATATGACGCTTATGTCAGGGGTGTCACTTGTTTCAATGATAACTGCTCTGGTGGGAATTTTCCTTGGACCAATTCTGGCAAACCGGTTTGGAAAGAAACAGATTTTTGTAATGGCAATCGTCGTATCCATCCTGTTTTCCGCACTGCGTTTGATTGATGTGAGATCTATGCTTTTGATCTATATTAGTACAGTGGCAGGAGGTGTGGCAGGCGGATGTATAGCACCGCTGACAACCAGTATACAGGCAGATAATACTACTTACGTGCAGTATAAAACCGGAAAACGTGCAGAAGCGGCGATCGCATCGCTTACATCTTTTATTACAAAAGTGGCGCAGGGACTCGGAGGAGCGATTCCGGGGTATGTATTGGCAGCTACAGGTTTTGTTACCGGCTCGGTTGCCCAGCCGGAGAGTATCAATACAGGAATTATCCTCTGCGTACTGATACTTCCGACTATCCTGACTGCCGCAGGGGCGATTCTTTTTGGTACACAGTATACGTTGGATAAAAAAGCAGTAGAGGAAATGCACACGGCAATCGCAGCGCGCAGCAATAAGTAACATATTGAAGGAGAATGCGATGGAACTGTCAAGATTAAAAGTAAACAACCACAGCGACGGATAACACCGGTGATACCGCCACCGCCACATCCTCCTTTGAAACAGGTTTTATGAAAAGGGAGTGGAGTGCGCAGTGTTGTTTGAAACGAGAATTGAGTATGAAGACGGCACATTTGAGACAGTTCTCTCTGACGATAAGTTGAAAGTTGCCGATGGTACAGTATGGTGAACCTGTGCGGCCGGTGAAAGAAGTGGAGGCGGTCGGTATGGAGGTAAGCCCAAAGGGAGAGACCATTATCGATTTCGGTCAGAATCTGGCAGGTGTACTGCGGGTAAAGGTGGATTTGCCCGCAGGAACAAAGTTGATACTAGATCACTTTGAGACCAAGGATTCTCAGGGGAATTATTTTAATAATATAGCTGGTGCTGACATGACAGGTCATACACAGACGGATGTATATATATCTAACGGGAAACCCGCAGAGTACAGACCGCATTTTACATATCATGGTTTCCGCTATGTGAGAGTGATATGTGATGCTCCGGTAAAGCCGGAAGATTTTACGGCAGTGGCGCACGCAGGACAATTTTGGGCAAGAGATAAGGAGGAAAAGAACATATGAAAATTCTGGCAATGATAATGCTCGTGCTGCTCATTTTAGCAGTCGGCTTTGTGGGGTATGTTTATAAGAAAAATGCGATGTTTCTGCCGGCACTGTTTGGCATCGGCGGTTTTCCGAATATAAAAAAGAAAGATTATTATCAGGCAGACGGAACATTCCGGAAAGCGGAAAAAGATGATAAAATGGCATTTTTTATGCAGCATCCGGTGTTTGGCGGCTATAAGCATATGTTTTTTAATGTTGAGGATAACGTGTTAAAAGCGATTGCCCCGGCAAAATATGCAGATTTTCTAAAAGCGCAGGGCAGAAGTGATCAGATGGAAAATGCACTGGAGGCTTTTAATTACCTGACCCGGCTTGTGGAAAGTGGAGAGGCGCAGTTGATTTCCGATATTAACTCGAAAGAAATGATAGAACAGAATCCATATCAGTCTCATTTGACCGGAATGTTTTACAAAGGAAAGCAAGGAAAACCGTTGGCGGTGGTCGTTCCCGGAGGTGGATTTATCAGTAATGTGACGGACTGCGAGGGATATCCCGTGGCAATGAAATTACACAAGTTGGGGTACTCCGTATTGGTAATCAGTTACCCGATTGGCAAACAGCTGGGAGAAACGGAACATGAAAAACAGGGGCAGGCAGCGGTCAGGGAGCTGGTGCAGGTAATCCGTTATCTGAAGGAGCATGAGCAGGAACTGTCTGTGGATATGGATGACTATGCGATATTCGGTTTCTCGGCAGGCGGCATGATGACTACGGCATATTCCTTCGCAAATTACGAGGACTGCTGTCACAAAGTAAAACTGCCGAGACCGAAAGTGATTTTCCCGATGTATGGTCTGGACTGGAATGTGAAAGCGCTTGAGCAGGATAAGGGACTGGCGGTATTTTCCATCGCAGGGCGCGAGGATGAATACGGATTCGGAAATGTAGAGAAGAGACTTCCGCAATTGAAATCCGTGTTGGGTGAGGACAATGTGTCTGTACGGATTTACGATAATCTCGGACATGGATTTGGTATTGGTTCCAATACCATAGTACCTCATTGGTTTGAAGAGGCAGTGGAATTCTGGGAGGCACATCGGAAATAATTTTTTCAAGAACAGGAAGAGTGAATTTTGAGAGGTCAAGTGTTTTATAAAATTATAAAACATCTGACCTTTTTTAAAGATGTTGGGGTCAAAAGCCCCCAACTATGATGCCTACGGATTGTTCCGTGCTTTGCACTCCCACAATCCTCCCAATTATTCGCAGAGTAGTCTCGGAAACTCAATAAATAATTGATATAATTCAGAGAGTATTCCAGCAAATCAGTAATACAGTGGTTTGCGAGCGGAGGAGATGATGTTTAGAAGAGCTGCAGTAAAAAAAAGACATGGTAAGCAGCCCTCTTGAATGAGAGCTGAAACAAACGCTATTGGGGAAAGAGTCCGCTTATATGTTGGATAGTTATCCATGGCAGAATCAAGGCACATATTTGATATGTGCAGGTCGGGCATGTGTTTTTCAAATTCATGGAAAGCTACCAGAAAACTGACAGAATCATGTCTTTTGGCACTGGTAAACCGCAAAAGGAGTGGAATATCAACGTGTAGTGAATGGCGCACAATTCACGAGAAATGACAATAGTTTTTTGGAAATTTGCTGAAAAAATTTAAAATCCCTCTCTGAAAATGGGAGGAAACGAAAAAAGTAACAAGTACAAAAAGAGCGGAGATTCGGGTTTTATGGAGTTTCCGAGACCGTTCTGAAATAGATAAGGAGGAAAAAAACATGGGTAAGTACAAAGGGCTGTTCTGGCCGGCAATCTTAGGCGTCAAGCATATGCCGAAGGTAAAGGAATCGGAGTTTTACAATGTCGCGGGAGGGTTCCGCAGGGCTACGATCAATGACAAGATTGCGTTCTTCCTGCAGCATCCCGTATGGGAGGGCAGGCCGGAGCTTTTTATGAAGACCGGGTCGCCAAAGGAAATATATGCCATGTCAGGCATGAGCGTCCATGGTTTGTGCAATCTTATCGGGCAGCCCGCACAGGCGCAGAGCATCGTGGATGGTTTCAACTATGTCGTGGAGCAGAAAGGGCTGAAAAAGGTGCATTTCATCAGCGGGCTTTATGCGGAGGATGAGGTAAGGCGTGATCCCGACAAGGGAAAGGTACAGGGGATCCTGTTCCAAGGGGAGCCAGGGAAGCCCGTGGCTGTGCTGATTGCGGGCGGCGGGTTTGACGGCGTAGCCTCTTATTTGGAGAGCATCCCGGCAGCCATGGAGCTGCACAGGAGGGGATACAGTGCGTTTGTGCTGGTCTACCGTGTGAATGTGGAGCTGCATGAAACCGAACCGCAGGCCAAGGGCGGGGAGGCATCCAAGGATGTGCTGCCGGCGGTAAGGTATCTGATAGGGCATCAGGCAGAGTACGGCTATACGATGGACGGCTTTGGTATGTTCGGGTTCTCCGCTGGAGGCCTGATGACGACAGCCTACGCATTTTCTGATTATAAGGACTGCTGCCATAAACATAATCTGCCAAGGCCCGCCGCCATCTTCCCCATCTATGGCCTGCACTGGGAGCTTAAGGTTCACGAGGAGGACAAGGGGCTTGCTATATTTTCCAGGGTCGGGCGGGATGACCCTACCGGTTTTGCGGCCGTGGAGAAGATCATCCCGGACATCAGGAAAGCGCTGGGGCAGGAAAATGTCGATATCGTCATGTATGATAAGCTGGGTCATGGCTTTGGCCTGGGGATAGATACTGCGGCAGAGGGCTGGCTGCGGGATGCAGTCGCATTCTGGGAGGAGCATCGGAAATGTTGATTTGCTCTTCACGGATTTCAACTGTTGTTTGTGCCGCGGTGCGGCATGTCCGAAAGCGTGGGAGAACAGGAGAAATGACAGTATGGGACAGGTAAAAAACAATGATTCTTTTTTGGGCAAGGCTGAAAAATTAAAGCCTGTGCTGAAGCACAGGATGCTCCGGCCGGTGGGCGTTGTGTCCTTTGAGCGGAAAAAGGCGGACAGCGGGGCGGATTTCTGGAATACGGTGGGAATTGAGCGGTTGGGGATCCTCTCCGTTATGTTATCGGACGAGCCTCTCGCATATCGTGGGATTGTCATCCCACTTTTAGGCTCATATTGGGGCGGGTCCCAAGGCCTTTCATCCACTTATGAGCAAGCTCATGTGGATTTAGACCTTTTGACCTTGGCATCATGACATTACCTGATTTGGGGCTCCCTTTGCGCCATGCCTGCAGTCAGTCCGGAAAGAAAAAGTGGCAATGCCTGTTTCAGACTGTTTTCCACTGCATCTACAATCTGTTTCACAAAAAGTTCTTCCCGTTCTCTTGTTTCCAGATAAGGATCAGCCTGTGTGCGGTAGTAGCGGTCAAAATAATCTACCAGTGCAAGAGAGATTACCTGACTGTAAGATTTAAAATCCTGCCTGTCCATTGTCTGTAAATATTCCCAGGCTCTCCGCTGCTGTTCTTTGTCCAGATTAAAACGCAGGTTTGTGTTGCGGATATTGTTCTGCATGGTTTATCCCCTCCTTTTCAGGCTCATATAAGCCAGAGATTCGTAACCTTTGGCGGTGGCGCAGATGTCATCAATGATGGTGACTCGTGATTTGTCATACGTTCCGAAGTTACGGATCAGGCATCCACCGCCGCCAACCACATACAGGCGCATCAGGTCAGGATTGTATTCATATTTGCGGAGCGTGGAAAAAAGTTCTGCCACATACTGTCTGGCAATAGAACTGATACAATCCAGATATGGTGCTGAAATGTCAGCTGTTCCAAACCGCAGAATCTGTTCTACTGTGGATTCTTCAATTTTCACTCCGAATTTGTCCAGAACAGCGTTCTTTGCAGCAATCATGCATTGGTTTACACCAAGTTTTTCTGTCCAGCATCGGCTCTCCTGCGCTTTCTTATTGTTGATATACAGAATGTTCATGGTTCCGTTTCCGATATCTGCAAGGAGATTGGTTCCCTTGAAATTTCTGAGTTGGTTTACGATAGCCGGATACCCTTGTGGGTAAAGACTGCATCCCGCAAAGCGGAGATGATACTCTTTGCCGTTAAAACGGTAATGGACTTCTGGATTCTGGAGCAGATAGGAACGAAAAGCTTCTCTTTGATTTCTGATCCATGTCAGAGGAAGTCCGGCAGCCAGATGAACATCTGCTTCACGGATGGAAAAGACATTCAGTTCCCTTGCAATAGCCATTAGCGTCAGAAGATAATATTCTTCGTCCATAGCTTTATCCGGGATAAATTCTTTGTGTCCTTCGCCAATCCGGTAGTAAATGCCGTTATATTCCAGAATATTTCCGGTGAAGATTGGTTCTGTTTCATAGGCTTTGATTCCGGTTGGCGTGACGGTGTTTGCTGTTTTCATATTGCCGTAGCCATGATCTACAGCAATGATTTTTGTGTTTCTGAGTTCTCGCATAAAAAATACCTCCGTTTTCGTATTGATTGATTCAGCAGGTCGTACCGGTGTGGTACTGCTTTGCTGTGAGATAAGCATACGAAAATCGGAGGAAAAAGGCATTGAGGGGAAATTGAGCTGGAATTGAGAAAAAAGATATATTGTGCTTACGTTCTTCATGTACTCTTGTTGTGATTTCATTGTTTTTTATCGTATAATATGGATACTGGAGGTGGTTTGGATGAAATACAAGATTTTAGTTGTCGATGATGATAAAGAATTGGTGAAAATGCTTTGTAGTTATTTTAATATGAAACAATATGAAACCATTACGGCTACAGACGGAATGGAAGCATTAAATAAAATAAAAATGAAACCGGATATTATTTTGTTGGATATCAATATGCCACGCATGGATGGGATTGAAGTATGTCGTCTGATACGCAGTAAAGTGTTATGTCCAATTTTATTTCTGACAGCAAGAGTTGACGAAGATGATAAAATTAATGGGTTGCTTTCAGGTGGGGATGATTATATTACGAAACCATTTAGTCTTCGGGAGTTGGAAGCAAGGATTGTCACAAACATAAAGAGAGAAGAAAGGCATCAACAAAAAACGGAATACCGTTTCATGGATGAAATGCTGATTGATTATTCTGAAAAAATAGTAGCTATAGCTGGACACAAGATGGAGTTCACAAAAATTGAATATCAGATTATTGAATTCTTATCCATGCATCCAGGGCAGGTGTTTGATAAAGAACGTATATATGCACAAGTCTGTGGATATGATGCGGAAGGGGACAGTAGAACGATAACGGAATTAGTACGGCGTATAAGGAAAAAAATAGCGGATTATTCAGAAAAAGAATACATAGAAACTGTATGGGGGATTGGATACCGATGGAAAAAATAAGAAACTTGTCACTGAAAAAAACAATTCTGCTTTATTTTGTGATCAGCTTAACGGCAGCATTTCTGTTATCTGGATTTACAGTTCATTTTGCAGGAAATATGCAGAATAAAATATGGGAAAAATATATTGATTATGCAGATTATACGGACGTGTTTCAGCAATATGGAAAGAAATACGAGATTGAGATATCAAGACCTAATCAATCGCAGATGAATCGTTTGGACTATCATCTTTCGGAAATGTGTGACTTTATGGAAACATATTCGGTACTGATTTTTTCGATTGTTGGGAGTGTTGTTGCGGTATTCTTTTTTTATAAAAATAAGTTAAAGACACCTCTACAGGAACTAAAAGATGCCTCACAAATGATTGCAGATAATGAACTGGATTTTCATGTGTCCTATGAAAATAAAGATGAGATGGGAACTTTGTGTAAAGAATTTGAAATGATGCGAAGTGATTTAGCAGATAACAACAGAAAGATGTGGCGAATGATTGATGACGAGAAGGCTTTGCGGAATGCAATTGCACATGATATACGTTCTCCACTTTCCATATTGCGTGGGTATCAGGAAATGCTCTTAGAGTTTGTTTCTGCTGAGAGTATAAAAACAGAGGATGTTATTGATATCTTACAAACAGGCATGTATCAGATTGACCGTATAGAGCATTTCACGGAAAACATGAGAAAAATGTCCCATTTAGAACAGAGGGAACTGCAATGCTCAGAGATAGAGTTATCGGAACTGGCAAAAAAGATTGAGGCAGAAGCTGCCATGCTGTCCAAGAAGGAAAGTAAATTATGTAAGGTAGAAAGAGTGCAGGAACAAAACATTGTGAAAGTGGATGAGGAACTTGTCATGGAAGTGACAGACAACTTACTGGAAAATGCGGTTCGATATGCACAAAAAAGTATTGCTTTGCAGATAAAGAAAAAGGATGGTTTTCTTATAATTTCTGTTGAAGATGATGGAATAGGATTTGTGGATACTGAGGAAAAAGTAACAGAGCCATTTTATCATAAGAATCCACAAGATGATTTAAAGCATTTTGGCCTTGGTATGTATATTTCTCGTATTTTCTGTGAAAAGCATGGAGGAAATTTGAAAATATATAATGCCAGACAAGGCGGTGCTCATGTAGAAGCTCTTTTCAAAGCTGAATAAAAATACTTTATAAGGCTGAAATCACAAATAAAGTGGTTTTAGTCTTTTTTGTTGTGAATTTATTGAGAATTGATTTGTATGATGTTGTTAAAGAAATAAAGAAAGGAAGAGATACAATGAAAACAATCATAAAAAGAAGTATACTTGATTATTTAAAGAACCCTGTTTTGTGGATTGGCTTGATTATTATAGTTGCCAGTATGTATCAATGTCTGTCATCGTATTTGCAAATTCATTATATCAAACAGAATGAACAGATCACACAAAATGACGTAGCATTGGAAGATGCTGATGTCATGGATGGGTACATTCCCACATCTGATGATAAAGAAAGAAGAAGGGAGTGGGAAGATACGATCAAAGAGACGTTAATGGACACCTCCAAAAATGGTTTTGGATTTAGCAGGCAGGAAGCAGATCATGTAATGAAAGAAATTCAGAATATGGATGTAAAGACTGCTTCTGAGTTTTTGGAATCCCAATATGGCTATTATAATGCAATATATGCTTATGAGGACCTTGAAATTCATAAGGGGACAGCAGAAGAAATCAATCATTATATCGAGCGGAAATTATCCGAACATTCTTTTTCCTGGTACTTTGCCAAAAAATTTACGGATTTTGCAGGATTGCATATGGCCTTTTTTGCAACAGTCTTGCTATCATTTTTATTTATTCAGGATACACGAAAAAGTACCTATGAATTATTACATACAAAGCCTGTTACGGCAATCCAATATATATGTGGGAAAGTAATAAGCGGATTCATTAGTATGCTGGGAGTATTAGTGATTTTGAATGTTATATTCTTTATGCTGTGTTTGAAAACGTCTTTAGAATCGGGCTTTCCAGTAACACCAATTGATTTTTGCGTGAATTCTCTGATCTATATTGTTCCGAATCTTTTGATGATATGTTGTGTCTATACAATTACAGCAGTAATATTTAAAAATCCGCTTCCGGCAGCACCAATCTTGTTTTTACACATTATATATTCAAATATGCTGACCATGAAGAATGATATTTATTATATGAGACCGTTCTCTATTATGGTGCGATTCCCTGGCAGATTTTTTGAAACACATGTAGCCAAAATGTCAAACATAAATCAGATTATTCTTGTAATTTCATCAGTTATATTAGTATGTATTTCTGTTACAATCTGGAAAAGGAGGAGGGTTCATTGAAAACGGAACTAAAAAACTGCCTGTCGTTATATAAGATTTTTTATTCATGTGCATTTATACTGATATTGTGTGCTATTCATCCGATTATATACTATGAAGAAATCGGTTCAGCGATTCAGTCTCCAATAGCATTTTTAACAATTATTTTTTGTAGTGACACATATTTGATGGAAGTAAAAAGTAAGCGTGCCGATGTATTTCATTTGTATGATCAAAAAAAGCAGTTAAAAGTAATATCGCAGAGAGTGGGCGTTCAAATATTATATTTATTAATACTTTCCTGTGTTGGATATGTTTTGTTTTTCTGGCAAAAACCGGGCAGTGTAAACGAAGGCATTTCGGGTATTCAGATATTTCTTTTATATTTCATTGCAATGTTTGGAACTATCTGGCTTTGGAGTATATGCTCTGTGATTTTGTGTACATTGCTTCGAAATATGTGGGCAGGTATTGGATGTTTATTTGGAATTGTCATTGGACTTATATCAAAAGCGGGAAGTTCATTTTTCGGAAATCTGGGATTGTTTTCTTTCAGCTTTTGTGAACCTACTCAATTAATGTCCGAGAGTTGGATTTATGGAACGCTTGTGTCTTTTATAGCGGGGCTGTTTTTATTTGCAGTATTACCAATGGCTTTAAAGAAAAGAGGATAGATTATGAGTATTAGAATAAATGATTTAACAGTTAGATTTAAAAATGGTGTAGTTGCAGTAAATAAGGCATCTCTTGAAATACCTAAGGGAATTTACGGACTTTTGGGTGAGAATGGTGCTGGAAAAACCACTTTGATGAGGGTTCTTACAACTGTTTTAAAACAAACGGAAGGAATGGTTTCCCTTGATGGAATTCTGTATAACGAGGGAAATTATGAGAAAATACAGAAAAAGATTGGTTATCTTCCACAGGAAATCGACTTATATCCGAATCTTACGGTGAAAGAATGTCTTGTATATATGGGGGGACTGTCAGGAGTAGCCAGAAATGACCTCGAACAAAGAATTACCTATTATCTGGAAAAGACTTCTCTTACAGAGCATCAGAATAAAAAAATGCGGCAATTATCTGGTGGTATGAAGAGACGTGTCGGACTCATACAGGCACTTCTTAATAATCCGGATTTTTTGATTATTGATGAACCAACAACTGGGTTAGATCCGGAAGAAAGAATCAGGATCCGCAATCTTCTGGTTGATTTTTCAAAGGATAGAACTGTGCTGTTTTCCACTCATGTAGTAGAAGATTTAGCAGCAACCTGTACACAGCTTGCCATTATGAAAAAGGGAAGTTTTTTATATTCTGGAAGCGTGAGTGGGTTGCTGGAAAATGCAAAGGGCTGTGTTTGGAATTGTACGGTACAAAATGCAGAAGAAGCCCGTTTGTTAGAAGCCAATTATTCTATTTCATCTAAGCAGTATGTAGAAAATGGAATTCATATGAAAGTATTAAGCAAAGAAAAGCCAAATGAGAATTGTGTCCCGGATAATGATATCACTTTGGAAGATGCATATATTTATTTGACGAATAATCGAGAATAAAAGATATTAGTGTAGGGAAACAGTAACGGAAGTAAACTTTGATGAAAGCTTCTATACGGAAACGGAAATGACAACAAATCCGTATGTGGATGAAGAGACGGATTCGGACTTTTTTGATGAGGAGACAATGTACGATGATGATTCTTCGTATACAGATATAGGAAGTGGACAGTATGTGTATGAATATGACATGGCAGATGGCTCACATTTGTACCTATGTGGTTCTGAACTGTCCGTACCGCAAACAACTATCTATATAGTAGATGCAGATGGAAAGACAACGCAAATTAAATAATTTATGGAGAATATAAGGGGCTATCGTGATGATATGCTCCTTTTTCATGCTATAATTCAAAAAAATATAAATTTTTTGAGACGATCATCAAAAAAATACGACTTTATAATTGAAAACATTTTTGAGGAGGTGAACATCATAGACGATATAAAAATCATAGAGCTTTATTTTGAAAGAAATGAGCGGGCGATTAAGGAAACAGATATAAAATATGGAAAACTTTGTCATAAAATTGCCTATAATGTCTTGAATAATCGCCAGGATTCGGAAGAGTGTGTAAATACCACTTATTTAGAAATGTGGGATAGAATCCCACCGACAAGGCCTGCCAAATTTAAAGCTTATATTTCCAGAATTGTCAGAAGTACTTCTGTAGATAGAGTAAGGCATCTGACAGCTAAAAAGAGGTCGGCTGATATGGTTATGGCATTGGATGAACTTGCAGATGTACTGCCGGATGAAAGGTATGCTCCGGGCAGGAATGATGAAGAGATTGGAAAATCGATCAGTATTTTTCTTTACAAACAAAAAGAAGAGATCCGGAGAGTGTTTCTTCTAAAATATTTTTAAAAAATATCCTGCTATTAAGTTTAATGGAAAACAGTTTACCGTAAAAAGCCAGAATCCAATCCACACAGATGCACTAGGGGATGAGATTGGCTCCTGTATAGCAGAAGGCCTTGATCCTGATACCGAAAAAAAATATACGGAAACATTTGAGGTGCGGAAGATTCATGGAATATCAGAAGAACTGATGATTGCTGCAGGGAATGAAGACGGATTTTATGTTTATGCAGCTGATGAAAGCACTGCTCCAGATACTTTAGGGAAGTTGCTGGAACTGTATGGTCTTTCTCAAAATATAGAGTTAAACTACGTGACAAAATGTGAAAATTATGAGGAAAAAGAGGAACTTTTGCTGGATAATGATGATGAGATCTGGCAGATCCTTGCGGGCCGCAGTGATGCAAAACTTGATAATACAAGTGATTTCTTTGAAAGAGAGAACCGTATTTATCTCGCTTTCACTGCAACCTCGGAAACGCTGGGTGTTTATAACCGGGTGATCTACATTTCTGAAGACGGCTATTTCGCAACCAATATTTTAGACTATGAATACAGCTATTTCATTGGAAAAGAAGCAGCAGGACAAATCATCCGTTACGTACAAAAGCATTCCACGGAAACAAAATCCAGCAGCAGTGCGCCAACCATATCCGGAACTGTCACGGAAATTGGAAATGGATATATGATAGTTGATAATACAGCTTTATGTAGGAACCCCAAAGCCGGAAAAGAATATAAGGTATATACAGATGACATAAGGGTAAAAAGATGGAGTGAAAGTGGGGAGATCAAGACAGGAGATCTTGTAGCGGTTGAATATGAAGGGAAAATTTCCGGCAGCTGCAAGATAACGGGAGCATATTCCATATTTACAGGAACGCTTGAAAAAAATGATATTCTAACTCAGTAATAATAAAAACAGGAAAAGGAAGGATACTGGCTTGAATGCGAAACGAATTTATTTGATAAAGATTGCCCCGGTTGTTTTATTGGCAGGCACTGCTTACTGGCTCCTGGGTTCTGATTTCTTTACATTTTTAACCTAGTGGGAGATGCTGTTTCTGTTGGGACTGGTATTTATGCCGGTAACATCCAGGATGTTTCGAGGATTTGATGATAATGGCTGGATGTTTTCCAAGGTACTGGCGGTTGCGGTATGCGGATATGTACAATGGCTGCTGACTTGTCTGAAGATCACTCCATTTACAGGAATCACCTGTGTGATCCTCACGGTTATCTGCTGCCTTGGAAGTCTTTTATATGGAATCAAATATAAGAACAGGTTCCCGGATTCACTTCCCTGGAAACAGGCAGCTCTGGTCTACCGGGAAGAGATTCTTTTGATGAATACAAAAACAGAGGGGA
>OGPN01000848.1_pt1 | contig 21239 bp, 14 predicted proteins | sample 1552941 | NCBI WGS metagenome assembly OGPN01 (sample SAMEA2580220, study PRJEB22360) | human gut metagenome | biome: human gut; feature: human-associated habitat; material: faeces | place: Denmark | collected 2008/2010
TTATATATAATAATAAAACCGCCTGCAACTTTTTCCGCCGGAAAAACACCTTGAAAAATTTCATAAAAAGCTTGTATTTCAGCATATTATCTTTTACCTTTGCAAAACCATTACGGCAGTGCCCGTCACTGCCGCACCGTGCAGCCCCGTTCTTTTCGGAGGATGTACCGGTTTTTCGACGCCACACCAGACAACCCACATTCCGAACCGGATAAACCGGTGAAATTGCAGCGCACGACACACGCTGTCATCCGGTCGGTTCCATATGCTTTCGGAGGTCTCTGGCCGAAAATGTCTCACCAGTCGATTTATATAAAAATAAAAAGTTATGAGAAAGCAACATTACACAGCCGAAATTCCAGTTTCCAATCCCTACAACATTGCCGCGTTCGAGGATCTGGTATCCAATATCCAAGCGGGATACAACGAAGGAAAACGACTGAAGAACGCGGCTTTCGAATTCATGATCGACCGGGGGATTTATCTGGAATTTCACGAATGGCTGCACGCTCCCGAACACAAGGAGCACGGCAGCGACGTCATGGGGCGCTTGCGCATGTGCATGACGGGCAGCCGACTGACGAAAATTTTCAGCCGGTAACGACCCTAAGACCGGATTCCGATACGACGCAACCGAGGCTCCGGCTCACACAGGACGAAAAAACCACTCCCAGACAGGGAGTGGTTTTTTCAAATCGGAAGGACGACCGCTTCCGGTCACTGCAGATAGACCCCGATGTTTCCGCTGATCTGCTGCAGCGATATTTCGCAGAGCTTGGTATTGTACTGCGCCGTGAGAATGCGCTCCTCGGCGTCGAGCAGGCTCTTCTGCGCCTCGCGCATCTCGATGCCGGGCAGATCGCCCAGCAGGTAACGCTCCATGGCGATCTCGTAGTTCTCGCGGGCGGCGATCAGGTTCTCGGTTTCGAGCTGGATCACTTCGAGGTTGTTGCGGTAGGCCTGCCAGAAATTAGACAGATTCGCCATGAGCGACTGCTCCAGCTGCTGACGGGTCAATTCGGTGTTTTCGATCGTGATCCGGGCGTTGCGCTGCTCGCGGCGGCGGTTGCCGTCGAAGATCGTGAACCCCAGCTTCACCCCGGCGTTCAGCCCCAGCGTACCGCGCGACTGAGTGGCGCCGTTGCCGAACCGGTTGTAGGTGTATCCGTACCCGGCGGTCAGGTTCAGATAAGGGTAGAAGCGCGAACGGATGCTTTTCAGGTCCAGTTCGGCCAGCGTGTTGTCGTGCCCGGCCAGCAGCAGCGAAGCGTTCGCAGCGCGCGTTTCAGCCTCCAGACGATCCCATTCGAGTGTGCTGTTCACCTCGATCAGCGAATCGCAGATCGAAAGCCTGCCGTTGAGATCGTCGTTGGCCAGCAGTTCGTTGATGCGGATGCGCGATGCGGTCACCAGCTCGTGCTGGGACATGTATTTCGAACTGTCTGCATTGAAATCCACACGCGCCTGCAACAGGTCGAGACGCGAGAAGCTGCCGATCTTGAACCGCTCTTCGGTAATTCGCAACCGCTCGCGCGAGAGCTGCACCGCATAACGGAAATTGCTCAGGCGCAGGGTCTGCTGCACATAATTGTAATACTCGGCCGTAAGCGTGGCGACGAAGTCCTCGATCGTGATGCGGGTCCTGAGCGCCCCCATCTGCTGCAACTCCTGCAGCCGCTTGTAGTTGGTGCGGATGCGGAATCCGTCGAAAAGCGTCCAGTTCACCGCAACGCCGGCGTCGAAGGTCTGATCGTAAATGCCGTTTTCGGTCACGGCGTCCCCCTCGCGCGGGGTCGTGCGCTCGTTGTCCAGCGCCCCGCTGTAGCCGGCCGTCAGATCGACGCTCGGCAGCATCCCGGCGTTGGCCGCCGTCGCGTCATTGTCACTAATGCGCTGCTCGTTGCGTATGATGCGGACATCGTAATTCTGCTCCAGTCCGAGTTCCAGACACCGCTGCAGGGTCATCGGCTCGCCGCACTCCTGCGCCGCGGCCGCGCCGACGGCCCCCGCGGCCAGAACCGTTAAAATCAGTCGTTTCATTTCGCGTTCTTTTTCGTTTTTCGGATCCGGTCGGTCGATACGTAACTGTAAATCGCCGGCACGATATAAAGGGTCAGCAGCGTCGAAACCACCATGCCGCCCACCACGGCGATACCCATGGCGATACGTCCCTGCGCACCCTCGCCCGAAGCCACCGTCAGCGGCAGCAGGCCCAGAATGGTCGAAGCGCTGGTCATCAGAATCGGGCGCAGGCGCTGCAGCGAAGCCTGCTCGATGGCCTCCCGCTTGTTCAGCCCCGCATCCTGCTTCTGGTTGGCGAATTCGACGATCAGGATACCGTTCTTGGCGACCAGACCGATCAGCATGATGATGCCGATCTGGCTGAATATGTTCATCGTCTGCCCGTTGGCCGCCATGAACACCAGCGCGCCGGCAATGGCCAGCGGCACGGTCAGCATGATGACCAGCGGGTCCTTGAAGCTCTCGAACTGCGCCGCCAGAATCAGGTATATCAGCACGATAGCCAGCAGGAAGGCGAATATCAGGCTCGAAGAACTCTCGCGGAACTCCTTCGAATCGCCGGCCAGCGCCGTGCGGAAGTCGTCGCCGAGCGTCTGCTCGGCGATCCGATCCATTTCGTCAAGCCCCTGCCCGATCGTCTTCCCCTTCGCCAGTCCGGCCGAAACCGTAGCCGACAGAAAACGGTTGTAGTGATAGAGCTGGGGCGGCGCGACGTTCTCTTCGAGCGTGATGAGGTTGTCGAGCTGGATCATCTCGCCCTTGTCGCTGCGCACATAGATCGACTTCAGGTCGGCGGGCTTGTTGCGCTGCTGGCGGTTGATCTCGGCAAGTATCTCGTACTGCTTGCCGTTCATGTAGAAGTAGCCCAGACGCTGGCCGCTGAGTCCGTACTGGAGCGTCTGCGCGATATTGCGCGTACTGACGCCCAACAGGTTGGCCTTGTCGCGGTTGATCGCGATGCGGGCTTCGGGCTTGCTGAATTTCAGGTCCACGTCGGCCATCTGGAATACGGGGCTTTCGTAGACTTTCCGCATGAATTCCGGCAGCACCTCCTGCAGCCGTTCGATATTGGTCGCCTGCAGCACGTACTGCACCGGCATGCTGCCGCGCCGTCCGCCGAAGGTGCTCTGCTGCTGCACGAACGCGCGCGCCTTGGTCCTCGTGCGCACGGCGGCCGACACCACCTCGGCGATCTCCATCTGCGTACGTTCGCGGGTAGCGATGTCCTTCAGGGCGATCTGCACGTTGCCGCGGCCGCTGGAGACGCGCGCCGTCACGGCACGGGCTTCGGGCACGAGCGAATCGACGAGCCGGTTGATGCCCTCGGTATAGTCGCGCAGGTATTCGTAGGTCGCGCCCTCCGATCCGCGGGTGTTGATCGTAATCTGCGAACGGTCCTCCAGCGGAGCCATCTCGGCCGGGATACTTCCCCACAGCCACCCGATCAGGCCGATCATCAGCGCCACGAGCGGCAGGGCTATCCAGCGCCGCCGCAGGAAACCGGCCAGCGTGCGGCTGTAGAAATTATTGAGCCAGACGAAAAACGGCTCGGTCTTGTTGTAGAACCAGCTCTGCTTCTCCTGCCGCACGAGCAGTTTGGTCGCCAGCATCGGAGTGATGGTCAGCGCCGCGAAGGTCGAGATGACCACGGCGCCCGAAATCACCAGACTGAACTCGCGGAACAGACGCCCGGTCATGCCCTCCATGAAGACGATCGGGAAGAAGACCGCGATCAGCGTGATGGAGGTCGAAATGACCGCGAAGAAGATCTCCTTCGCCCCCTCGATACCCGCCTCCTTGGGCGACATGCCGCGCTCGATGCGGATGTAGATGTTCTCGGTCATCACGATGGCGTCGTCCACCACCAGTCCCACCGAGAGCACCACGGCCAGCATCGACAGCACGTTGATCGAGAATCCGGCCACATACATCAGGAAGAAGGTGCCGATCAGCGACACCGGAATCACGATACACGGGATCAGCGTCACGCGCCAGTTGCGCAGGAACAGGAAAATGATGATGATCACCAGCAGGAACGCCTCGTAGACGGTCTGTTTCACCTCGTCGATCGAAGCGCGTATGAAGCGCGTATTGTCGAATCCGTAATCGGTCACCACATCTTCCGGCAGGTCCTTTTTCATCGACTCCATGCGTCTGTAGACCTCGTCCGCGATCTCGATGTGGTTGGCTCCCGGCTGCGGAATCACCACGATGCCGACCATCGGAATGCCGTTCATCTTCATATAGCTGCGCGTATCCTGCGGTCCCAGCTCCGCGCGGCCTACGTCGCTCAGACGGATGATGCGGTCGGCGTCCTCGCGCACCACCAGATCGTTGAACTCCTGCGAGGTGTGCATCAGTCCCAGCGTGCGGATGGTCAGCTCGGTGGTGTTGCCCTCGATGCTTCCCGACGGCAGCTCGACGTTCTCCCGGTCGAGCGCGCTCTTGACGTCCGCCGGCGTGATGCCGTATCCGGCCATCTTGGCCGGGTCGAGCCACAGACGCATCGAATAACGCTTCTCGCCCCATATCTGCACGCCGCTCACGTCGCTGATCGTCTGCAGCTGCTCCTTGACCGTCAGGTCGGCGATCTCGCTCAGCTCCAGCAGCGAACGCTTGTCACTCTGAATGGTCACCATCAGGATCGGCGTGGCATCGGCGTCGGCCTTGGTCACCGTCGGCGGGTCGCAGTCGCGGGGCAGATAGCGCTGCGCGCGCGACACCTTGTCGCGCACGTCGTTGGCGGCCGTTTCGAGGTCCACCGAAAGTTCGAATTCGACCGTGATGCGGCTCTGGCCCTGACTGCTGACGCTCGACATCGACCGGATGCCGGGAATGCCGTTGATATTCTGTTCGAGGGGTTCGGTGATCTGGTTCTCGATCACATCGGCGTTGGCGCCCGGATAGGAGCACGTCACCGAGATGATCGGATTGTCCACGCTCGGAAACTCCCGCACGCCCAGATAGCTGTATCCGATAAAGCCGAATAGCAGGATGATGATCGTCAGTACCGTGGACAATACGGGACGCCGGATGCTGAGTTCGGAAATATTCATACGGCGGCGGGATTATTCGACGACGTCGAGTTTGACGGGCAGATCGGTCCGCAGCTGCAGCGTGCCGGAGGTAATCAGCGTGTCGCCCACGTTCAGCCCCTCGATAATCTGAATGCTGGACTCGGTCCGCAGGCCGGTCTTCACCTCGACGGCCTGCGCCTTTCCGCCTTTGTAGAGATATACCTTGTCCACGCCCATCTCCGGCACGATGGCTTCGGTCGGCACGGCTATGGCGTCGGGAATGTCGTGCAGGCGGATTTTCACGGTCACGAAACGTCCCGGCAGCAGCGTTCCCCGCGTATTGGGATAGAGCGCCCGCACGGCCAGCGTGCGCGTGGCGATATCCACCTTCGATTCCTGCGCGTAGACCTCCGCCCGGAAGGTCTCGTTCCGGCCTTCGACCGTAAACGAAAGCGGCGTTCCCGGCCTGATCTGGCTGGCATAACGCTCCGGCACGAAGAGGTCGATCTTGAGCGGCGAAATCTTCGTCAGCTTGGCCACCACCACGCTGGGCGAGGCGTAGGCGCCCTCGCTGACGTTTCGCAGACCGATAATTCCGTCGAACGGCGCGCGCAGCTCCGTCAGCGCGATATTGGCCTTGACGATGTCGATATCGGCGTTGAGCATCGCCAGCTCCGTGCTGGCCTGCTCGTAGGCCTCCTGACTGACGGCGTCCTTTTCGAGCAGCGCGCTCTGGCGGTAAACCCGGTCCTCGGCCAGCTTGAGCTGCGCTTCGTAGCGCGACAGCTGCGCCAGCAGCGGTTTGTCATTGACCTTGGCCAGCAGTTCGCCCTTGCGGACGATCGACCCTTCCTTGAAATTGATCTCAACGATCTTGCCTGAAGTCTCGAACGAGAGGTCCACCTCTTCGTCCGGCAGCAGGTTGCCGACCATCGTAATGCCGTCGGCGAGGGACTGCGGACGCACGACGAGTCCGTTCACGTTCAGAACGCTCTTCTTCCGGGGCGCGCTCACCGCGGCCGGATCGGCGTCCGAAGCGGAGGAGCCGGGGCCGAAGTGTCTGTAAACGCCCAGCACGGCACAAAATACGACGAGGATAACGGTCGTAACGATCCATTTCTTTCTTTTATTCATTGCAGCGAGTAAGGTTTGATTTCGGAGTCAGGGCAAAGATACGAAAAAAGCGCATGCAACTGCTATTCCCGACCGGCCCGATTGCGCTCCCTGCGGATAAAATCCGCAGCTTCCGGCCATCCGGCAGACATCGCAGAGGGCCAAACGGCAAAAATCGGGGGTGAAACGCCGCCGGCATTCCGCAAAACCGGGCATGCGCGCAGCCGGAAGCCGTACCATTCCGGTGCGAAAAATCACGACGCTCCGGACGCCCGAAATAGGAAATACGCACCGCACCGCCGCCCTGCGGCAGCCGAAAGGCACAGAATTTGAACGACGAACCGCAAACAGAACACTGTGCCGCAAAGTTTTGCAAGAATCGAATCATTTCATTAGAAACCAAGACTTTCCGGACACGGACGTCGGTCCCGGAAAACATCCGATATTAAAAATTTAACGTATCACAATCCCGTTTCCTGAAAAATTTATGTACTTTAGCCCCTGTTTGCAATTTACACACCCGGATAACACCCGGATTTTCGACCACACGACGAAAGAATGGACAGGCAATCGGACGAATTGATCTTGCAGAGTCTTCGGCAGGGCAGTTACGATGCATTCGATGCGTTGTACATGCGTTACGCCCCGCATGTGGAGGCGTTTGCCTTCTGCATGCTGAAAAACCGGAGCGAAGCCGAGGATCTGGCGCACGATATCTTTCTGAAACTCTGGGAAACACGCGAGTCGATCGGGCACATCAAATCGTTCCGCAGCTATCTGTTCCGGATGACCAAAAACGCCGTTTTCGACATCTTCGAACACAAGAACGTGCAAACCCGTTACGAACAGCGGCTCCTGCACGTCGAGGACCTTCTGACGGACGACATTTCGGCGAAGGTCGCCACCGAGGACCTGCTGATGATTATCGACATGGCCGTGGAGCAGATGCCTGAGCAGCGTCAGCGGGTCTTCCGCCTGAGCCGCTACGAAGGGCTTTCCCATCAGCAAATCGCACAAAAACTGGGCGTAACCCCCAAAACCGTCGAATATCACATCCGCACGGCGCTCGCCGAACTGAAAAAAATCATCGGCGTCATCGCCTTCTTCTTCTGATTCTTCCGCCTCACGCCTCCCGGCAGACAAAGACGACACGAAAATTGTTGTCTTTTTTTATTTGCAAAAAAAATTCAGATCCCGACTAGGGACGCCCCTCTTTTTCCCGTCATACTATTACAAACGCACAGAAAGAACGGACATGATAAAAAAGATAATACACACGTTCCTGCACAATCCGATGCCGGAACAGGTACAGCAGCAGTTTCGGACATGGTGCCTGAACAAGGAGTGCGCAGGCGAAAAGACCGACGCCTTATGGAAGGAATGGGAGCGGCTCGACCCGGCGTCCGTCCTCCCGGCGGACGAAAAGGCCTACCGCCGCAAGCTCGACCGGCTGCACCGCGAAATGACGCCTCCGGCCGCCCCGAAACGGGGACTGTTCAGCATCACCCGCCGCACGGCCGCCGCTGCGGCCGCAATCGTCCTGCTGGCGATGTCCGTCGAATTCTTCGTCGTGAAACGTCTCTCGGCCGACACCACGACATGGCTGGTGACCGCCGAAAACAGCAAAGGCCGCTTCACGCTGCCCGACGGCTCCGGGGGATGGCTCAAATCCGGCCTGAGGACGACTCCCGACTGGCCTACTCCGACCGCTTCACGGCTTCGGGCAGCCGCGCGGTCCGGCTCGAAGGCGAAGCCTTCTTCGACGTGAAACGCGACACGCTGCGCCCCTTCGAGGTGGAGATGGGCAAACTCCGGGTCAAGGTTCTCGGCACGCGCTTCACGGCCAGCCATATGCCGGCGTTCAACACGGAGGAGGTGACGCTCCTTTCGGGCAAAGTCGAGGTGTCGGGCTACCGCGCCGACCAGTCGGTCGTCCTCACCCCGGACCAGAGCTGCTCCTACGACGCCGGTTCGGGCGCGGTCGCCGTGCGCAACGTCGCGGCCAGCAACTATTGCAGCTGGACGGGCAACTCGATCATCTTCGACAACATGACGCTGGCCGACATCGCCGTCAATCTGGAACACTGGTACAACATCCGCTTCCGGATCGACGAACGCATCGACACCTCCATACGCATTTCGTTCACCCTGCGGCCCGAAACCCTCGAAGAGACGCTCAAGATCATCGAAACGCTGACGCACCTTCGCTGCCGCCAGATAGACAAACACTACGTAATAATACACAAATAACCAAGAAAACCGACCATGGAACGCAACACATGAACGCCGGGAGACCTCCCCGGATCTTCTCTCAAAGAAACTCAAGAAACTATCAATCAAAACTTAAAACTCAGTCATGAAAAAAGATGAACGCCTGAATTTTTCCGACCGGACACCCTCCGTGCGGAGACTTGTCGTGTCGCTTGTCCTGATGCTGCTGGCCGCCCTGCCGGCAGCGGCGCAGAACAAGAAAATCACCGTCGATCTGGACAACGTCCCGGTCCGGGAATTTATCAAAACCGTGGAATCGCAGAGCGGTTATACATTCGCGTATAACAACTCCGAAATCGACCTCACGCGCCGCGTGAGCGTCAAGGCGGCCGACGAAAACGTCGTAGACGTCGTCATCCGCGCGCTCAGCGCCCAGAACCTGACCGCCCGCATGGAGGGCAGCCGCATTGTCGTCAGCCGCAAACCGGCCGCCGCACGCGTACAGACGGCGCAACCCGTAAGGGGGGGGGGAGTGACCGGAACGGTCAAAACGATTTCGGGCGAGCCCGTCATCGGCGCCAGCGTAATCGTCTTGGAGACCAACCGGGGCAACGTCACCGGTCTTGAGGGCGACTTCTCGGTCGAGGCCACGCCGGGCCAGACGCTCTCCGTCTCCTTCCTCGGCTACAACACGCAGCAGATAAAGGTCGGCAGCCAGACGTCGTTCGACATCACGCTGACCGAGGACAGCAAGCAGATCTCCGAAGTGCTGGTCGTCGGCTACACTCCGATGCGCAAGAGCGACTTTACGGGTTCGATCGCCAGCGTCAAGGCCAGCGAACTCTCCGCCACGACGCCCACCGTGGGCCAGTCGTTAGTCGGCAAGGTCGCCGGCGTCGAGGTCCACCAGACCAGCGGCGCGCCGGGCGACGGCGTAACCATCCGTGTGCGCGGCGTCAACTCGCTCTCGGCGAGCAGCGCACCCCTTTACGTCATCGACGGCTATCCCGCTTCGGAGGACGTATTCATCAACCCCAACGACATCGAAAGCATCGACATCCTGAAGGACGCCGCTTCGGCCGCAATTTACGGTTCGCGCGGCGCGTCGGGCGTCGTGCTCATCACCACCAAGCGCGGCAAGGACGGCGAAGCCGCCAAAGTCAGCTACGACTTCTCGTACGGCATCCAGCAGCTCGACCACAAGGTGGACCTGCTGAACTCGACGCAGTTCCGCGACCTGCTGATCGACGCCCGCAACAACTCCTACCGCCTGCGCGCCACGGCCGCCGGCGTGTCGTGGAGTCCCTACGACGATAACACGATCCGCGCCGCCAAAGGCTTCTCGCTGGCCGAAGTGGGTATCCACCCGATGTTCTACGACTTCACGACCCGCACCCCCGTAACGCCGCAGTACGACACCGACTGGCAGGACGAGCTTTTCTCCAACGCCGGCATCATGCGCCACAACGTATCGGTCATCGGCGGCACGAAGGCCATCAAATACATGGCCAGCGTCGGTTACATGGATCAGGACGGCATCATCGCACCGTCGAACCACAACCGCATCAACGCCCGCATCAACCTCGACGCCCAGATCACCAAGCGCCTGACGGCGAGCATCAGCTACTCGATGTACGACGCCAAGAACACCGTCGTACAGGCCGAGGGCCGCATGATCAACGACGGCGTGATCCAGAGCGCGCTGATGTACCTGCCCAACCTGCCGGCCTACGAGGAAAACGGCGATTACGCCCGCAGTGCCATGATCCGCATGAAGACGGACTGGGGCATGAACTTCCCCGAAAACCCGCTGGCGATCGCCAACGAGCTGGACATCAACGAGAAGATGTCGCGCCACAACCTCAATCTCAATCTGGTTTACGAGTTTCTCCCCGACCTCAAGCTCTCGGCCCGGCTCGGCCAGCAGTGGTACAACTACCGCTATTTCTATTACCGCCCGATGAGCATCGGCCGCGACGCCGCCCCCGCCTACAGCGAGGAGCTGCGCTCGTCGAACATCGCCCGCACGACCTCGACCTACGACGTGGACCGTCTGGGCGAGTTCACGCTCAGCTATAAGAAGAAGATCGGCCGCCACCACATCGACGCGCTGGCCGGCTACACCCTCCAGAAGAAGACCTACGACCGTCTGGGCGTCGAAGCCACGGGCTTCGCCGACGACCGCATCCACGAGGTTACGGGCCACGGTTCGAACGCTTCGGACATCTCGCTTTACAGCACCCGCAAGGCCGCATGGGCCATGATGTCGTTCCTGACCCGCGTCAACTACTCGTTCGACGACCGCTACACGCTGACCGGCTCGTTCCGCGCCGACGGTTCCTCGCGTTTCGGCATCGACAGCCGCTGGGGCTACTTCCCCTCGGTATCGGCCGGCTGGACGCTCTCGAACGAACCCTTCCTCAAGGATGCGCTCAAGGACGTGGCTTCGATCCGTCTGCGCGCCAGCTGGGGTAAGAGCGGCAACAACGACATCGGCAACTACGCCAGCCTCGCCGGCATCTCGTCGGGCAGCTACGCCTTCGGCCAGACTCCCGTATCGACGACTTACGAAGGCTCCTTCACCGACGCCGCGCTGGGCTGGGAAACCACCCGCCAGACCAACGTCGGTATCGATCTGGGCTTCTTCAACGGCCGCCTGAACGTGATCGGCAACTGGTACAACTCCATTTCGACGGACATCCTCTACAAATACCCGATCTCCTCGATTTCAGGCGCGACCTCGACGACGACCAACATGAGCGGCGCCAAGATCCGCAACCGCGGTTTCGACGTCCAGCTCGACGCGCGCCTCTTGACCGGCAAGGTAAACTGGAACTTCAGCACCAACATTTCGGTCAACCGCAACAAGGTCGTCAGCATGGGCGGTCTGGACGACATCATCTCCACCACCGAACGCTCCGTAGGCTCCCACATCACCAAAGAGGGCAAGCCCATCGGCTCGTTCTACGGCTATCAGGCCGTAGGCATCATGTCGAAGGCCGACTATGCCAACGCCCTGCTCGACCGCGACGTCTACATCAAGAACGGCAACAAATTCCCTGAAGGCTACCAGCTCAAGGGTCCGGCCGTGGCTTCGTACGCCCTCGACAACCTCTCCTACGGCAATGCCATCTGGAAGGACGCCAACGGCGACGGCGTCATCACCACCGACGACAAGACGATCATCGGCGACGCCTACCCCGACTTCACGGGCGGCTTCTCGACCAGCCTGTCATGGAACGGACTCGATTTCAGCGCCAGCTTCGCCTATTCGTACGGCGGCGAGGTCATCAACTTCCAAGACTACTACCTCTACAACATGGAGGGATCGGGCAACCAGTATTCGATCGTCGCCGACCGCTACATCTCGGACGCACAGCCGGGCCGCAACAACGTGCCCATCGCGTCGCGCATCTCGACGACCAACACCTCGCTCAAACTCTCTTCGTATTACGTGGAGGACGCTTCGTTCTTCCGCTGCGCGAACATCACGCTCGGCTACACGCTGCCCAAACGCTGGACCAGCAAGCTGCACATCACCTCGTGCCGCGTCTACGTCAGCGGCGACAACCTCTTCACCATTACCCCCTACCGCGGTTACAACCCTGAGGTGTCGTATAAAAGCAGCAACATGATGCCGGGCTTCGACTGGGGATGCTACCCCCTCTCGCGCATCTATTCGGTCGGTTTAAACTTAACTTTCTAAATCTTGTACGAATATGAAGATCAAACATATGTTCATCCTGCTCGCCGCCTCGGTCTCGACGGCGTCCTGCGGATTCCTCGACGAATACGACCCCAACGCCACGACGGTCGGCAACTTTTACAAGTCCGAAGCCGACATCGTCACCTCGCTCAACGGCGTCTATGCGTCGCTCACGCAGAGCTACTACTACACGAACAACCACTACTTCACCGACGTCCGCTCGCATGACACGGCCGTGACGGACAGCGGCGCCAACAGCGGTATTCCCTACCAGTTCTACAACTATACGCTCACCGAGGAGAACTCCTACGTATACAACCGCTACACGCAGCTCTTCAAGACCATTTCGCGGGCCAACACGCTGCTCGCGCATCTGGACGACGTGAGCTATTCCAACGGCGACGCGCGCAACACCTACGAAGCCGAAATCCGCTTCCTGCGCGCGCTGACCTATTTCCATCTGGTGACCGAGTGGGGCGACGTGCCCCTGATCCTGACCGAACTCAAGACCAAGGACGAGGTGCAGGCCAACAACTACCGCCGTCCGAAGAGCGAGGTCTACAAGGCGGTCTTCGCCGACCTCGACTACGTACTCGGCAGCCCGCTGGCCGACATGCAGCCCGCATCGGAGTGCGGCCGTGCAAGCAAGGCTGCCGCATGGACGCTCTACGGCAAGGCCAAACTGCAATACGCCTGCGACGAGGATTTCGCCTCCGAGAAGTCGGCGTCGCTCACTTCGGCCATCGAAAAGCTCACCGCCGCATGGAACCTGCGGTCGTTCGGCGAACTGTCCGACATCCCCTACAACGCGATCTGGGACCTCTCCACGCAGAAGTCCTGCGCCGAGAACATTTTCCAGATCAACTACATCCAGAACAACGCCGACCTCGGCTCCACTTGGAACTACCTCTTCGGTCCCAGCAAAACCGGCATCACCTCGAACAAGGTGGGCCTGATGCAGAACATGACCACCAAGAGCGTCTACGACGCCTTCGCCAAGGAGGACGTGCGCAAGAACTACCTGCGCGAGACGACCGTTGCGGGCGTAACCTACTACCACACCATGAAGTACGCCGATCTGGAGTGCGGTGCGAACGGCTACGGCGGCAACAACTGGATCGTCATGCGTTACGCCGACGTGGCGCTGATGCTGGCCGAAGCCTACTACTGGCAGGGCACGGAGCCGACGGCCAAGAGTTTCCTGAACATGGTCCGCAAACGCGCCGGACTGGGCGACTGGTCGGGCACCGACCTGCGTCAGGGCATCTACGACGAGCGCCGCAACGAGTTCATCCAAGAGGGACTCCGCTGGCAGGACCTGCTGCGCATGTACTCCAAGCAGGAGATGATCGAACATTTCAACGCGATCAACCCCAACTTCGGGCTGAAAGACCTGCTGCTTCCGATCCCCTACAACGAACGCATCCTCAACACCGAGGGACTTTACCAGAATCCGGGCTACGGCGTAAAATAAACCGACGACGTCATGCGATTCACAAACAGAATCATATTGATCCTCTGGGCGATCGGAACCGGGCAGTTCGCTGCCTGCTCCGACGGCGGCACGGAGGCCCCCGGACCGGAAAACGGGACTCAGACCATCGTCTGGACGCCCGCAGTTCCGGTCAGGGACGCCGCAGTCGTCTTCTCGCTCGAAGGCAGTCCGGATAACGTCCGCAGCGTATTGTGGATGTTCGGCGACGGCGCGACCGCGACTTCGGGCGCAGGCGAATCGGCCGAACACACCTACCGGACGGCCGGCACCTACACGGTCAGGGCGACCGTCACCCGGCTGCATGGCCCGATGACCGAACTCTCGGCCACGGTCGCCGTCGCCGATACGGAGGCCGCAATCGTCGTCAGCAACGACCATCCGGCCCGTATGGAGCAGGTCGCCTTCGCGCTCAGCCGCATCCCCGGCGTGTCGGCCGTCGTCTGGAATTTCGGCGACGGCAGCGCGGCGCAGCGCGTGACCGACCCGACGCAGCGGGTGGAACACCGGTATGAAGCCGACGGACAGTACAGGGCCAGCGCCGCCATCTCCTACACGGACGGCACGACGCAGACCCTGACGCAGACCGTCACGGTCGAAGGCCCCTCCCTGAGCCGCTCGTGCCTGAATTTCGACACCGGCAAAATGTGGATCATGGCCCACCGCGGCAACTTCAACAACGGCTACGATCTGGCCCCCAACTCCATGGCGGCGTTCCGCAAGTGCGTCGAACTGGGATGCGTGGACTTCATCGAAACCGACGTCCAGATCACCAAGGACGGGCAGGTCATCTGTCTGCACGACAACTACCTCAAGCGGTTCACCGACTACAGCTCCTATGCCGGCGACGAAGGTTACGTCATCAACTTCACGCGCGAGGAGCTGCGGAAATTCCGGCTGAAAACCACCGACGGCAAGGTGACCGGCGAACAGATTCCGACGCTGGAGGAAGTCCTCACGGAGCTGCGCGGCAAGGTCTGGTTCAACCTCGACAAATGCGGCAGCGACGACGTGGACATCGCCAAGGTCTACGAGGTCGTCAAACGCTGCGGCTGTCTGGACCGGGTGCAGTTCTATGTCGGAACCAACAGCGACAGGGCCGCTTGGCTGGCCCGTCAGGAGCAGCCGGGAATCATCGCCCCGCACGCCAACAACGCCTCGGCGCTGGCCGCCATGTCGGCATTCGCCCCCGTCTACATGATCCAGACCTCGACGGGCTATGTCAACAACGCATGGATTTCGTCGCTCAATGCCAAAGGGCTTTCGGTCTCGAACCTGCTCGACGACGAGGGCGCGGCCTTCCGCAACGGCAATACCGTCACGATGGACGGCTTCGTCGCCGCAGGCCTGCGCATGATCCAGTGCGACTACCCCGCCCTGATGGACGAATACCTGAGAGGCAAAGGGAAACGCTAAACCTTAAAATTTCAAAAAATCAATTTCAATGAAAAGAATACTATCATATCTGAGTATCGTGTTGCTCTCCGCATCGGTCGCATGTTCGGACAGCAGCGAGATGGACAAGGCCTACAACTCGGTCATCACCCCCGGCTTCACGTTCGGCGGAGAGGAGATCATCGCGGGCATCACTCCGGTCACCTTCACCAATACGACCACAGCGGAAGGGACGACCGTTTCCGAATACTTCTGGCACTTCGGCTTCGCCGGAGAGGGCAACTGGTCCGAGGAGGCCGCTCCCGACCCGATCGTCTACAACCGTCCGGGCGACTACACGGTCACCCTCACGGCATGGGGCGCCGACGGCAACCGCGCCACGACGACCAGAACGATCACCGTCCTTGCGGACAACGTGCTGCCGACGGCCGACTTCAGCTACTCGCCCCAGATGATCAGCATCGGCACGACCGTGACCTTTACGGACAAATCGACCGATTCCGACGGCGAAATCGTATCGCGCGAATGGCTCTTCCCCGACGGCACGACCTCGACGGACATCAACGCGACCTACACGTTCGAACAAATGGGCATGTTCAACGTCCAGCTGACCGTGACCGACGATCGCGGCGGCTCGAACAGCACCTCCAAGGCCATCAACGTCCGCGCAGGCGACGTCAACGCCTTTACGCTGCTCTGGTCCACTGCGGTAGCCTCCGCCGATGCGCTCTGCGCGGCGAGCGTCGTGGCAGCGAGCGACATGGGCTATATCTATTCGGTATCGGGCGACGGCAAAATGGTCGCGCTCAACACCGACGGCGCCAAGGTATGGGAATACGACGCCATGGCAAAAGACGGCGTATACCTCAAGAGCGAAATCTCCTATCCTTCGGTGGACACCGACGGCACGGTTTACTGGGTGGCGCACGGTTACGGCGGCTCCTCGTCGGCATCGCTCGTCTATGCGTTCGACGGCGCGACGGGTTCGGTGCTCTGGAAGAACACGACGGCCTACGCCCCGGCGGCGCGCATCGCCTTCTCGACGCCCTGCATCAGTCCGAGCATGGTCATCGTCGGCAGCCGCGGCACCAACGGCGCGATCCGCGGATTCGAGAAGGCCACCGGCAAGAACACCGCAACGGCCACCCCGGCCAACGGCGGCGGCACCTCCGGCACGATCGCGCTCAAGAACGGCGTGGTGATCTTCACCAACACAGCCCAGTACGGCTACGGCATCATGGTTCCCGACGCATCGTTCGTCTGGTCGCCGGTTCCGACCTCCGACACGTTCGCTCCCAACAAGATTCTCTCGGCCGGCCGCTGCCAGCCCTGTGTCGATGCCGACAACTGCGTCTACCTTCCCGGCATCGCCGAAGGATCGGGCACTTGGAACCTCGCGAGCTTCGACTGCACGAACCTCACCGCATCGTCGAAGAAAACCCCGAAATGGAGCGTGAACCTGCCCGACGGATTCCAGCAGACGGGCGCATCGCTCAGCGCCGACGGCACGACGCTCTACATCGTCGCCGACAAGGCCACCCCCTCGGTGGTCTACGCGCTGAACACCTCGAACGGTTCGACCCGCTGGTCGTACACGCTCGACGCGGCAAGCAACAGCATCCCGGCCGTCGATAATCTCGGCCAGATCCACCTCTGCACCAAAACGGGCGATTACGTCGTGCTGAGTGCCGAGGGCGAACTCCGCTACAAGGAGCATCTGGCCGACTCGGTGGACGGCTCGCCGACGATCTCCGAATGGGGCTACTCCTACTTCCTCGGCAAGGACTCGGCGGCAGGTGCGCTCAAGGTTTACTCCGTAGCGCTGCCCGGCGTCACCTCGCCCGCAGCTTCGGCGTGGTCACAGTACGGACAGAACGCACGTCACAGCAACTACCAGAAATAACCGAATGTAGAATTCCGGAGGGACGGCGGTCCGCAGGGCCGCCCCGCCTTCCGGGAAATATAAGGAACCTGAACATGAAAAAAACAATAATTCTCGCGATGTTCGCGGCGCTCTGCACCCTGACAGCCGGATGCGCCGACGATTTCAAAACGGTACTCAACGACAAGTACTACGAGGACGACACGCCCTCCCGCGAACCCGACATCACCGAGCAGACGCTCACGCTCGGCAGCTACAACCTCTGGATTTCGGGCAAGGGCACGGGCGACTACCTGTGGACCAACCGCCGCACGGTGCTGGCGCAGTCGATCGTCAAAAACAAATGGGACATCTTCGGCTTCCAAGAGGCCAACGGAACGATCCAGAACGAGCTGCCGACACTCGTCGGGCAGCAGGGCGGCAAATACGAATGGTGGTTCGTGGGCCGCGACTCGCAGGACGGCGTCAGCGGCGAAGCGCTGGGCATCGCCTACAACCCCGAACGTTTCGAGCTGACCGACAAGCACTTCTTCTGGATTTCGCCCACGCCCGACGAAATGAGCTACGGCTGGGACGAGCTGGGCTATCACCGCATCGCCGCCTGCGCCATGGTGACCGACAAACTGTATAACAAGCAGTTCTTCATGATGGTCACCCACGCCCCGCTGGGCGCCACGGCGCGCGCCGAGGGCGCCAAACTGCTGATCGAGCGCGAAAAGATGTACAACCCCGACGGCATCCCCTCGATTCTGGTCGGCGACATGAACGCCGCCATGGACGACGCCTCGTCGAAGACGCTCCGCACCCATTGGAACGACTCGTTCCTCACGGTGGAATCGGATTTCATCAGCGGTCCCGTCGGCACGTTCAACGGCCACAAAATCACAGCCGACCTCACGCAGGCCACGGCGCGCATCGACTACATCTACTCGCGCGGCGACGTGGAGCTAAAATCCTACAAGGTGGACAACACCGTTTACGGCAACATCTACCCTTCGGACCACTGCCCCCTGACGATTCAGTTCGACACCGACTACGAGAAACCCGCACCCGACGTGGTCGAGGGTTCCGGAACGGCCGCGGACCCGTGGCAGCTCAACTCCGTGAGCGACTGGAACACGGTCGCCGCGTCGATCAACCAGCAGGCCGAAGACGCCGTCTACACATCGTCGGCCTACTACCGCCTCACGGCCGACATCGACTTCGACAACAAGAACCTCACGCCGATCGGCTTTGCGGCCGACAACACGATCTATTTCGAGGGCGAATTCGACGGTGCGGGGCATAAGCTCCTCAACGTGAAGCTCGTCGCTCCGGGCAAATCCTGCGGCGTATTCGGCGCCAACAAGGGCACGATCCGCGATCTGGCCGTCGAAGGCGCGCTTTCGACCGAATTCGAGATCGCGGGCGGCATCGTCGGCATAAACGCCGGCGTCATCGACGGGGCGACCTTCAAGGGCGACATCACGGGCGGCGAAGGCGCCAAGACCATCGGCGGCATCGCAGGCCAGAACAAGGGTACGCTGGTCAACTGCGCCAACCTCGGCGGCACGATGAAGACCGACGCCCCGAAAGACCCCAACATGGGCGGCATCGTCGGACAGATCGCCAAAGGCGGCGACGGGCTGGGCCGCTATGTCATCAACTGCTACAGCCGAGTGGACAGACTCGAAGCGAAACACAACGACGTCGGCGGCATCGCCGGCATCGTCAGCGACGACAGCTTCGTCATCAACTGCTACTCGACCGTGGAAAAGATCACAGCCAACAGCTCCTACGCATCGGTGGTGGGTTACAGCAAGAAAGGCAACCTGCAGAACATCTACGGCAACTCGGCATGTCCGTCCAAGTCTGCGGCGAACTCCGCCGTCGGCAGCGACAAGGCGGCCGGAACGGTCTGGAAAAAGACGACTTTCGCCCTGCTCTCGCTCGACGAGATGAAGTCGGGCGCCGTCACCGTACCTTCGAGCGGCGAGTCGTGCGCAAACTTCGCCGCAGCGCTCAACGCCGGCGCGGCGCTCTTCAACGACACTCCGGCGGAAACGCTGCCGGGCAAGCCCGACGTCGTCCTGCGCAAGTGGACGGCATCGGAGAGCTATCCCGTACTGGAAAAATAACTCTTCAGGAGAACCGGAACTTTCCGGTTCTCCCTTTTTAAACCGAACGAAATGAAACGTTACCTACTCATCCTCTGCGCAACAGCCGGTCTGTACGCCTGTTCGCAGCCGGCGGCCGAAACGACGGACAAAGCCCGGTTCGTCCGCGCGGAACTCCACAACCCCTCCTCACGGTACGTCGTGGTGGTCTCGCACCGCGGAGACTGGCGCAACTGGCCCGAAAACTCCATCCCGGCGATCGAATCGGTGATCGGCATGGGGGTAGACATCATGGAACTGGACCTCAAGCTCACCAAGGACAGCGTGCTGGTCCTGTGCCACGACAAGACGATCGACCGCACGACCAACGGCCGCGGCCGCGTCTGCGACATCACCTACGACTCGATCCGGCGCTGCGTGCTGAAAACCGGCCACGGCGTGAAGACCTCGCTCAAAATGCCGACCCTGCGCGAAGCGCTCGCCGTCTGCAAGGACCGCATCGCGGTGAATATCGACCAAGGCTACGAATATTACGACCTCGCGCTCGCCATCACCGAGGAGCTGGGCGTCACGGATCAGGTGCTCATCAAAGGCAAACGTCCGGTGGAGACCGTCTCTGCAAAATTCGCGGAATACGGACACAACATGATGTACATGCCGATCATCGACATCCTCAAGCCGCAGGGCAGGGAGCTTTTCGAGGAATATGCCTCGAAGGGCGTCGTCCCGCTGGCTTACGAAGTGTGCTGGGACGACTATACGCCCCAAGTCGAAGCCTGCATGCGGCAGGTCGTCGCAGGCGGTTCGAAACTGTGGGTCAATTCGCTCTGGGACTCGCTCTGCGGCGGTCTGAGCGACGACAAGGCCTTCACCGAATCGCCGGACGAGGTGTACGGCCGCCTGCTGGACATGGGCGCTTCGATCATCCAGACCGACCGGCCCGAACTGCTGATCCGCTACCTCGAAGCGCAGGGACGGCGCAAATAACCGAGCGACATGAACAAATTACTGATCTGCATGGCCGTCGCATGCGTGACGGCCGTCAACGCCGCGGCGCAGAGTTTCTCGGCCGCGACCTACAACATCCGCCAGCTCAACGCCAAGGACACGGCCGAGGGCAACGGCTGGGAGCGGCGTCTCCCGGTGATCTCGTCGCTGATCCGGTTCCACGACTTCGACATCTTCGGAGCGCAGGAGGTCTTCCACAGCCAGCTGCAGGGTATGCTCGCGGCGCTGCCCGGCTACGATTACGTCGGCGTCGGACGCGACGACGGGGCCGCGGGCGGCGAATACTCCGCGATCTTCTACAAGCGCGGCCGCTTCCGACTGCTCGATTCGGGCCATTTCTGGCTCTCCGAAGACCCCTCGAAGCCCGGCAAGGGCTGGGACGCCAAATACGTCCGCATCTGCACATGGGGCCGGTTCTATGACAGACAGAGCCGTCAGCGGTTCTGGTTCTTCACCACCCACACCGACCACCGCGGCGAACAGGCTCAGGCCGAGAGCTGCCGCCTGATACTGGCGAAGATCGAAGAGTTGTGCCGCGGCGAGCGGGTCATCCTCACGGGCGACTTCAACGTGGGCGAGACGAGCCGGAGCTATGCGATCCTGCGCGACTCCGGCATCCTGTCCGACACCTACGACACGGCCGAAATCCGCTATGCCGAAACGGGCACCGAAAACTGGTTCGACCCCGACATCAAGACCTTCCGCCGCATCGACTACCTCTTCGTAACGCCGGGCTTCCGGGTGCTCCGCTACGGAATCCTGACCGACACCTACCGTTCGGAAAACCCGGACGGCGGGGAGCGGAAATTCCGGGCCCGGACTCCGTCGGACCACTTCCCCGTGCAGGTCGAACTGGAATTCACGAAGCGGTAACATTCCGATTAACCTGATAACGCAACCAACCTGCTTATGTCAATACTCTCATTTTTCAGAAAAAGCGCACCGGCGCCGCGCCTGCCGAAGGACGACGACGCCATGATGCGTCTCTACAAAAAACTCCGCTGGCAGAGCTTCATCGCCGGCACCGTCGGCTACAGTCTCTATTACGTCTGCCGCACGAGTCTCAACGTGGTGAAAAAGCCCATCCTCGAAAGCGGGGCGCTGGACGCCACGCAGCTGGGCGTCATCGGTTCGGCGCTGCTGTTCGCCTACGCCATCGGCAAATTCGTCAACGGATTTCTCTCCGACCACAGCAACATCAAACGCTTCATGGCCGCGGGTCTTGCGGTATCAGCGGTCGCCAACCTGCTGGTCGGCCTCCTCGGCTTCGCCAACGGAGGCGGCATCACCGACGAGC
>OGPN01000857.1_pt1 | contig 21080 bp, 15 predicted proteins | sample 1552941 | NCBI WGS metagenome assembly OGPN01 (sample SAMEA2580220, study PRJEB22360) | human gut metagenome | biome: human gut; feature: human-associated habitat; material: faeces | place: Denmark | collected 2008/2010
CTGCATTTTACACCGGAGCTTTTAGAGCAGGTGCGCGCCATGGGCGTGGAGATCGCGGAGGTGACGCTTCATGTGGGACTTGGCACCTTCCGTCCGGTCAAGGAGAGTGATGTGTTAAAACATCACATGCATTCCGAGTTCTACCGGATCGAGCAGTCGGAGGCGGACAAGATCAACCGGGCAAAACAGGAGGGACACCGGGTCATCGCCGTGGGAACGACAAGCACAAGGACCCTGGAAGCTGCTGCGGATGAACACGGCGTGCTTCATGAGACGAGTGGGTGGACGGAGATTTTTATCTACCCGGGCTATCAGTTCAAGGTGATCGATGCTTTGATTACGAATTTCCATCTGCCGGAGTCCACACTGGTGATGCTGGTATCGGCACTGGCTGGAAAAGAGCATATTATGGCAGCTTATGAAGAGGCTGTGAGAGAAAAATACCGCTTTTTCTCCTTTGGGGATGCCATGATGATTGAATAAAAAATTCGTTTATGACAAAAATACGATGCTGAAAGAAAACGACCATATAGGAACACCCGCGAAGCCCTATATGGTCGTTTTTTGTCCAGCGAATCTTCTAAATCTTTCTTTTTTCCTGCCGAAAAACAGAAGATTTTATTAAGGTTTCTGAAAACGAGCGGAACTGGGTTGTGTCAGGGAATGTTTTTGCGTATACTGATACGTGTTTGAGACAAGGGAGGACGGATTTTGAAGAGAGACGAGAGAAGAAAGTTTCCATACTATGGTATCCTGCCGCTAATTCTGACGCTGACAGCGAATTTTATCGCTTATTTTGGAACGCGGCCGTTTACCAGTTCGTGGAAACATTACAATATAGAAACGATGCTGGACCAGCAGATCCCGGTGATCCCGTGGACGATCGTGATTTATTTTGGCTGTTATCTGGTCTGGATTGTAAATTATCTGATTGCCGCAAGCAGAGAGAAAGAATTTGTCTGGCGGTTCTTTGCAGCAGATGTTCTGGCGCGGCTTGTCTGTATGGCATTTTATCTGCTGCTGCCGACAACGAACGTAAGGCCGTCGATCCCGGAACAGGGATTCTGGAATCATATGCTTGCCTTGCTCTACCAGATGGATGCGGCGGACAATTTGTTCCCATCGATTCACTGCCTGAACAGCTGGTTCTGCTATATCGCAGTCCGTGGCAGACGGGAGATTCCGCGCTGGTATCAGCGGTTCTCTTTCTGGGCGGCACTTGCCGTGTTTGTCTCTACACTGACGACAAAGCAGCATGTGATTGCAGATGTGATTGGCGGAGCGCTTCTGGCAGAAGTGACGTGGCAGATCGCGGGACGCACGCATCTTGGGGCCTGGTATGGCATGATATTGGAACGAAGGAGGTGGAAACGCCGTGCAGAGTAAGAAAAAAATGATCGTGAATACCGTTTTTCTCGTTGCGATTTTTGCGTTGACGATATACGGTGTTTTCCACGGCGAAGACCTTGGCGCAATGATGGAAGCAATGCGGCGCGCAGATGTGCGGTGGCTGCTGCCGGGACTGCTCTGTGTCGTGTTTTTTATCTGGGGAGAATCGATCATCATCTGGTACATGATGCATTCCTTCCAGATTCCGGTGAAGAGGCGGACGTGTTTTCTGTTTTCTTCCGTCGGATTCTTTTTCAGCTGTATCACACCGTCCGCAAGCGGCGGCCAGCCGATGCAGCTCTACTATATGAAAAAGGAGAAAATATCTCTTCCGGTATCGACGGTGATTCTGATGATCGTCACGATCACTTACAAAGCGGTGCTGGTCGTGGTGGGACTTGGGCTTGTTCTGTTCGGACAGGGCTTCCTGCACCGGTATATGACAGAAATCCTTCCGGTTTTCTATCTGGGAATCGGTCTGAATGTCTTCTGTGTCACAGCCATGCTTATTCTGGTTTTTCATCCGGCGCTTGCGCGGACGATTCTGGTTTTTGGACTGAAAATCGTGGAAAAACTGCATTTGATGAAACGAAAAGAAAACCGCCTGAAAAAACTGGAAGCTTCCATGGAAGTCTACCAGAATACGGCAGTGTATCTTGGCACCCACAAAATGGTGCTGGTCAATGTCCTTGCGATTACCTTTGCACAGAGGTTTGCTTTATTTGCAGCAACATGGTTCGTATACCGCGCCTTCCATTTATCAGGCATTTCCTTTATCACCATTGTGCTGCTGCAGGCGGTCATTTCCGTATCGGTTGACATGCTGCCGCTTCCGGGAGGAATGGGAATCAGTGAGACACTGTTCCTGAAAATTTTCCCGCCGGTCTTTGGAAGCGCGCTGCTTCTTCCGGCAATGGTGCTTTCCAGAGGGCTCGGCTACTACGGGGAGCTGCTGGTGAGTGCAGTCTTTACCATCGTCGCACAGCTTACGATCGGGAATACGAAAAGAGAAAAAAGAGGGGGAACTACATATGATAGGGTTCTATGATTATACCGTAATATTAACATATATCAGCTTTGCATCGTCTATCAGCGGCATTTTTCTTGCAACGCGGGGACACTTTAACTGGGCGATTTTTTGTCTTGCTTTTTCCGGACTGTGCGATATGTTCGATGGAAAAATTGCGCGGACGAAGAAAAACAGGACCGAAGATGAAAAGCGGTTCGGTATTCAGATCGATTCGCTCTGCGATGTGGTCTGTTTCGGCGTCTTTCCGATCGTGCTCTGCTATGAGCTTGGCATGACACATTTTTACAGCATTCCGATTCTTATTTTCTACGGTCTTGCGGGCGTGATCCGTCTGGGATATTTTAACGTGATGGAAGAGAAGCGTCAGAATGAAACTTCGGAGAACCGGAAATATTACCAGGGACTGCCGATTACCTCGATGTCAGTAGCTCTGCCGCTGCTGTTCGTCTTTGCACCGCTCTGCCGCGGATACTTTCTGATCTGGCTGCATCTGCTGGTGCTGGCGGTCGGCGTTCTGTTTATCACGGATTTCCGCTTCCGCAAGCCGACGAATAAAGAGCTTGCTGTGCTGGTAGCGGTCGTTGGAGTGGCTGTGCTCCGCGGACTTCTGATCTGGAAGGGAGGAAGAACGATTTGAGACTCTGCGCTTATCCTTACCGAAAACAGGGGAAAAATCATCCAAAGCTTGATCTGATCCGCGAGGAAAATGATCTGCAGGACCGTTTTCTGCACATGATGTACAGCCATGCCGCCGGAAGAGCCGCGATGCAGCCGCTGGTTCAGTCATTTGTATCTCGTGCGGCAGGCTGCTTTCTGGACAGCCGCTTATCGGTGCCGCTGGTTGCACCGTTTGTAAAGAAAAATCATATTTCACTGAAGGAATGTACCGCAAAGCAGTTTATCTCGTTCAATGATTTCTTTGTGCGGAAGCTGAAAATGGATGCACGTCCGTTTTCCAATGCGCCGCAGGATTTTATCAGCCCGTGTGATGCGCGGCTTACGGTTTATCCGATTCATGAGAACGGGAAGTTTGAGATCAAGAACACAGAATATACGCTGGAACAGCTTCTGCGCGACCGGAAGCTGGCAAAACGGTATGAGGGCGGAACGTTATTTCTGTTTCGGCTTTCCGTGGACGATTATCACCGGTATCTCTTTGTGGATGACGGCGTCTGTTCGACGGAACGGCGGATTGAGGGTGTGCTCCACACGGTCAATCCGGCGGCGAATGATTTTTGCCCGATCTATAAAGAAAATACGAGAACCTACACGCTGCTGCAGTCCGCAAATTTCGGCACACTGCTGCAGATGGAGGTCGGCGCGATGATGGTCGGAAAGATTGTCAATGAAAATGCCGGAGCGGCGAGACGTGTACAGCGCGGCGAAGAGAAAGGCTATTTTGCCTTCGGTGGTTCGACAGTGATCGTTCTGGCACAGAAGGGAAGCGCAGTGCCGGAAAAACGGATCTGGAATTATTCGCGGCTTGGAATCGAAACGCGGGTACGGCAGGGAGAAACGGTTGGAACGGCCGGAAGAACAGGGTAAAAGCAAAAAAATGGATTGTGAGGAAATGATCTTCACAATCCATTTTTTGTTTAAACGTTTTTTATGCCTGCAGCCGCGCCAGATCCTGGTAGAATGTCGGATACGAGATATCCACACAGCCGGCGCGCAGGATTTCCGTCGGTGTCTCTGCGGCAAGCGAAGCGATTGCAAACGACATCGCAATGCGGTGGTCGAGGCGGCTGTCGATTTGGGCGCCGTGGAACGGTTTTCCGCCCTCAATGATCATGCCGTCGTCCGTGCCTTCCAGGGAAACACCCATCGCGGTGAGTTCATTTACCATGATATCAAGACGGTTCGATTCTTTGACTTTCAGCTCCTCCGCATTCCGGATCACGGTTGTACCGTTCGCTGTGGCGGCAAGAACCGCGATGATCGGGATTTCATCGATCAGGGTCGGGATCAGTTCGCCCTCGATGACAGTGCCGGAAAGAGACGGCGTATAGCGCACGAGAAGGTCTGCAACCGGTTCTCCGCCGGAGTTCTGCTCATTCAGAAGTGTGATGTCAGCACCCATGGCGCGGCAGACGCGGAGCATACCGTCGCGGGTCGGGTTGATGCCGACATCTTTCAGGAGCACCTCAGAGCCTGGAACTATCAGCGCGGCGGCGATGAAGTAGGCGGCGGAGGAAATATCTCCCGGCACACGGACGAGATTTCCATGGAGATCCGGGTCCGGAAGAACCGATGCGGTCAGCCCTTCGGAGGCAACGTCGGCGCCGAAGAATTTCAGCATCAGCTCCGTATGGTTTCTGGAAAGAGCCGGTTCGGTAACGCTTGTTTTTCCGTCAGCATACAGTCCGGCAAGCAGGACACACGATTTGACCTGTGCGGATGCGACCGGCGAAAGATAGGAGATGGCGTGGAGCGGATGGCCGTTGATCGCAAGCGGCGCGCAGCCGTTTTCCGGAATACTGCGGATGGAAGCGCCCATCTGGGTCAGCGGATTGATGATGCGTCCCATCGGCCGTTTCTGAATGGAGGCGTCACCGGTCAGTGTACTGGAAAAGTTCTGGCCGGCAAGAATGCCGGAGATCAGGCGTGTCGTTGTTCCGCTGTTTCCGCAGTCGAGAACGGCGGACGGAGCCGAAAGCCCGTGCAGGCCTTTTCCATGAACGAGGATGCGCTCCGGCGTGTTCTCGATCTCAATGCCCATACTGCGGAAGCAGGAGATGGTGGAGAGACAGTCGGCACCCTGTAAAAAGTTTGTGACTTCTGTGGTTCCCTCTGAAATGGCACCGAACATGACGGCGCGGTGGGAAATGGATTTATCGCCCGGCACGGAGATTTCTCCGCGCAGAGGACGTACTGCTTTCTGGAACTGCATAACGTAACTTCCTCCTGTCAAGATATACGCGCTTTTAATTGCGGATATGAATGGTATAGCCATGGTCTTTTAAGACCTTCCGGGCAAGAATGCCTGCCTGCTCTTCATAAAATTCAATGCGGAGAGCACCCTCTTCGAACTCGCGGTTATGCGTAATGCCGATATTTTTAATACTGATCTGGTTGATGGCAAGAATTGTTGTAACGGCTGCGATTCCGCCGGCTTCATCGAGCAGGTCGCAGTAAACGACGTATTCTTTCTTTGTCGGTCCATAGGAAGAATCTTCCATGGAATTCCGGTATTCGCGGGAACTCTCAAACATATTGTAGAGCTCGTGGCCTTTTTTGTTGTCAACCAGGTATTTTGCCTGGACGAGAAGGCGGATATAGGAATCCAGCACATTCGAGAGCTGCTTCTGGTTTGAGAGACAGATCTGCTGCCATACCTCCGGGGAGGAGGAAGCGATGCGGGTGATGTCCTTGAAGCCGCCTGCAGCAACGGTTTTCATCTGCTCTTCCGGTGTGTCCAGGGATGCGAGTGCATTGACCAGGGTAGCGGCAACGATATGCGGCAGATGACTGACACCTGCGGTGATGTAGTCGTGCTCTTCGTATGTTAAAACCATCGGGATCGCCTTTAAGGACTGGACAAGATCAACGAAAGCGGAAACTGTCGCGATCTCAACATCTGGTCCGGGTGTAATCATATAGTAAGCATTTTCCAGCAGGTAATCGGTGGCGTTGGAATATCCCGTCTTTTCGGAGCCTGCCATCGGATGGCCGCCGATAAACTGGTGCGTCATGCCGAGGGTCTCAACCGCCTGATGGATTTCTCCTTTTACACTTCCGACGTCTGTGATGATACAGCCCGGTTTTGCGATGCCTTTCACGAACGGAAGATAGGAGATGTTGGTGCTGACAGGAGCACATAAGAAGATATAGTCACAGTCGGCAAAGCGGTCGTCCCGTTCTTCCAGCGCGATATCAATCACGCCTTCCTGAATTGCCTCTTCGATCGTCGCTTTGGTGCGGCAGTAGGCCATCAGTTTATACTTCGGGTGAACCTTTCTGAGGGTTTTTGCAATGGAGCCGCCGATGAGGCCAAGGCCGATAAAGCCGATACAGATTTTTTCGGATGTATCACACATAATTCAAGTAGTCCTTTCTGACAATTTTCGTAGGTAAATCGTATAAAAGACATTGTAAAGCATCTGAAATCAAATGTCAAAGATTTCTTGCTTTAAAGTGACAAAGTATTTTTGAAAGGCAGCAATTTTGCTTGTTTTGCAAAATCCGGCAGATTCCACAGAAAAGCCAGACAGAAAAGCGGAAGAAAGGCAGAATAACCAGCTAAAATACATATAAAATTTAAAAATTCAGAAATATATTGTGAAATATGAATAATATACTTGCAAAAAAGCAAAAACTTTAGTAGAATAGTGACTATGATAAGAGGAACGGAAGACGTGAATCTTGATAAAAAGCAGAAAGGCGAATAAGAGCGGCCTTGCAATCTGCAAATTTACTTACATGGGAGGTATTACATATGGACGTTTTTAGAACTGACCGAATCAGAAATGTGGTGCTGCTGGGGCACAGCGGCTCCGGAAAGACAAGTCTGACCGAAGCTATGGCTTATCTTTCCGGTATGACAAACCGTCTCGGAAAAGTGACAGACGGAAATACCGTCAGCGATTTTGACAAAGAAGAAATCAAGCGAAAATGCTCTATTTCCACAACGCTTGTCCCGGTCGTATGGGGAAAAAATAAGATCAATGTTCTGGATACTCCTGGAATGTTTGATTTCGTAGGAGAAGCACAGGAAGCCGCTTCCGCAGCAGATGCCGCTGTAATCGTGGTATCCGGAAAGGCCGGCGTGCAGGTCGGAACCCAGAAAGCATGGGAACTCTGCGAGAAATACAATCTTCCGCGTATGATCTTCGTAACGGAAATGGATCAGGACGATGTCAGCTACCGAGAAGTCGTTGAGCAGCTCACCGAACTGTACGGAAAACGAATCGCACCGCTTCATATGCCTCTGCGTGAAAACGGTAAATTTGTAGGATATATCAATATTGTAAAGAACAAAGGCCGCAGATATATCGAAAAAGATAAAAAAGAAGAATGCCCGATTCCAGATTACTCCGTAGAATATCTGGAGAAGTACCGTGAAACCCTGATGGAATCCGTGGCAGAAACAAGTGAAGAGTTTATGGACCGCTACTTTGGCGGAGAAGAGTTCTCGGTAGCAGAGATTTCCGCAGCGCTTGCCATGAACGTAGGAGACGGCACCATCGTTCCGGTATGCATGGGCTCCCCGGTCAATCTGCAGGGCGTATCGAACCTTCTTGATGATATCTGCGGATACTTCCCGGATCCGTCTGCCCGTCCGTGTGCCGGCATCAATCTCGATACGAACGAAATTTTCGAGGCAAATTACGACTTTGCGAAACCGAAGAGCGCGACCATTTTCAAGACGATCGTGGATCCGTTCCTTGGAAAATATTCAATGATTAAGGTTTGCTCCGGCGTTATTAAAAGCGATGATGTGCTCTATAATGTAGATCAGGAATCCGAAGAAAAACTGAGCAAGCTGTACGTGCTCGAAGGCTCCAAGCCGATCGAAGTACCGGAGCTTCATGCAGGAGATATCGGTGCCATCGCAAAACTCGGCGATGCAAGAACCGGCGATTCCCTTGCGACAAAGAACAATCAGGTCCGCTACGGAAAACCGGATGTTTCGACTCCGTACACCGCAAAACGATATAAACCGAAGAACAAAGCCGATGTAGATAAGATCTCCCAGGCCTTTGCCAAGATGATGCAGGAAGACCTGACTATGAAGGCAGTCAATGATTCTGCAAACCATCAGACATTGCTGTACGGCATGGGCGACCAGCACATCGATATTATCGTCAGCAAGCTGCTGGAGCGCTACAAAGTAGAAGTAGAGCTGTCCCGTCCGAAGGTAGCCTTCCGCGAGACGATCCGCAAAAATTCGGATGTAGAAGCAAAATACAAAAAACAGTCCGGCGGCCACGGCCAGTACGGTCATGTAAAAATGCGCTTCTCCGCTTCCGGAGATCTCGAGAAACCATACGTTTTCGAGCAGGAAGTTGTCGGCGGCGCCGTTCCGAAGAACTACTTCCCGGCTGTTGAAAAAGGTATCCAGGAAGCCGTACAGAAAGGCCCTCTGGCTGCTTATCCGGTAGTCGGCGTCAAAGCCGTTCTGTATGATGGTTCTTATCATCCGGTAGACTCCTCCGAGATGGCATTCAAGACCGCAGCGATCCAGGCGTTCAAGAAAGGCTTTATGGAAGCATCCCCGGTTCTCCTTGAGCCGATCGTTTCGATGAAGATCACTGTAGACGATAAATACACCGGCGATATCATGGGCGATCTCAACAAACGCCGCGGCCGTGTGCTCGGCATGAACCCGGATCACAAGGGCCATACGATTATCGAGGCTGATGTTCCGGAACTTGAGATCTACGGATACGGCACAACACTCCGCTCCATGACAGGCGGAAGCGGTGATTTCTCCTATGAGTTTGCGAGATATGAGCAGGCTCCGTCCGATATCCAGGCAAAAGAGATTGAGGCAAGAGCTTCGAAGGTTGAAAAAGCAGAAGAATAAAGCTTTATAAAATAGTGTGATAAAACAGAGAAAATCCGGTTTCGGGAGCAGAATTCGCCCGGAAACCGGATTTTTCTGCTGTTTTTGAAGAAAAACGGAGGATATAGGAAAAAATAAATTGTAAAAACAGGGAAAGAGTGATAGAATACAGCTATATGTTCAAATGTGCATGCTGTCCTATGCGGCAGTGTGAGAAAAAAGAACTTTGAACTTGAACATGCAGGAGGTTACCCATGAGTAAAAGATATGAGCCACAGAACATTGAGAAAAAGTGGCAGAAGATCTGGCAGGACGAGAAAGCCTTTGCCGCCACAGATGATTATACAAAACCAAAATACTATGCACTCGTTGAGTTCCCGTATCCGTCAGGACAGGGACTTCACGTAGGCCATCCGCGTCCGTACACCGCACTGGATATCGTAGCCAGAAAGCGCAGAATGCAGGGCTACAACGTACTGTATCCGATGGGATGGGATGCATTTGGTCTTCCGACTGAGAACTATGCGATCAAGAACCACATCCATCCGAAGATCGTTACCAAAAGCAACGTACATCACTTCAAAGATCAGCTTCAGTCCCTTGGATATTCCTTTGACTGGGACAGAGAGATCAACACCACCGATCCGGAGTACTATCACTGGACCCAGTGGATCTTCCTCAAACTCTTCAAAGCAGGTCTTGCTTACAAGAAAGAAATGCCGATCAACTGGTGTACTTCCTGTAAGGTAGGTCTTGCAAACGAGGAAGTTGTAAACGGCGTGTGCGAGCGTTGCGGAAGCCCGGTTGTCCGCAAAGTAAAGAGCGAGTGGATGCTGAAGATCACCGAGTATGCAGACAAGCTGATCGACGGTCTGGACGGCGTTGACTATATTGAGCGTGTCAAAACTTCCCAGAAAAACTGGATCGGACGTTCCCACGGAGCAGAGGTTGATTTCTCCCTGAAAGATAAACCGGAGAAGCTGACCATCTACACCACACGTCCGGATACCCTGTTCGGTGTTACGTACATGGTACTCTCCCCGGAGCATCCGTACATCGACCAGTACAAAGATGAGATCAAGAACTGGGATGAGGTCTGCGCATACCGTGAGATGGCAGCCAGAAAATCCGATTTCGAGCGTTCCGAGCTTGCAAAAGACAAGACCGGTGTCATGATCGACGGACTTTCCGCAGTCAACCCGGTTAATGGAAAAGAGATCCCGATCTGGATTTCCGATTATGTACTGATGAGCTACGGCACCGGCGCCATCATGGCAGTACCGGCACACGATGAGCGTGACTGGGAGTTCGCAAAGAAATTCAACATGCCGATCATTCAGGTTGTAGAAAGCTCCGAAGGTCCGGTGGATGTAAACGAGGCTGCTTTTGTAGACGTTGCAACCGGAAAGCTGGTAAACTCCGGCTTCTTAAACGGCATGGAAGTAGCGGAAGCGAAAAAGGCGATCATCGAATATCTCGAAAAAGAAAACATTGGCACACAGAAAACGAACTACAAGCTGCGTGACTGGGTATTTTCCAGACAGCGTTACTGGGGCGAGCCGATCCCGATCGTTCACTGTGACAAGTGTGGCTATGTGCCGCTTCCGGAAGATCAGCTTCCGCTGGAGCTGCCCGATGTAGAAAGCTATATGCCCACTGATAACGGCGAATCTCCGTTAGCTGCCATGAGAAACTGGGTAGAGACAACCTGTCCCTGCTGCGGAGGTCCTGCAGAGAGGGAAACCGATACCATGCCTCAGTGGGCTGGTTCTTCCTGGTACTTCCTGCGTTATACCGATCCCCACAATACGGAAGCACTGGCAAGCCCGGAAGCCCTCAAATACTGGATGCCGGTTGACTGGTACAACGGCGGCATGGAGCATACTACCCTGCATCTTCTGTATTCCAGATTCTGGCATCGTTTCCTGTATGACGAAAAGGTTGTTCCCTGTCCGGAGCCTTACCAGAAGAGAACCTCTCACGGCATGATCCTGGGAGAAAACGGCGAGAAGATGAGTAAGTCCCGCGGCAACGTGGTAAACCCGGATGATATTGTCAACGAGTTCGGTGCAGATACCCTGCGTACCTATGAAATGTTCATCGGCGCGTTCGAACTGAGCGCTGCCTGGAGCAATGAAGGCGTAAAAGGCTGCAGAAGATTCCTGGAGCGTGTCTGGAAGCTGCAGGAGATTGTAACCGATGAAGCCGGCTATTCCAAGGAGCTGGAAACCAGGATGCATCAGACGATCAAGAAGGTTTCTTCTGACTTCGAGACCTTAAAGTATAACACTGCAATCGCTGCGATGATGTCTCTGATCAATGATTTCTACAAGGCTGGCAAGGTAACCAGAGATGAGTTTAAAACTCTGCTGATTCTGTTAAACCCTGTAGCGCCCCATATGACAGAGGAGCTGTGGCAAATCATGAACTATGGCGGACGTCTGTATCAGACCAGCTGGCCGACTTATGAAGAAGCAAAGACGGTAGAGTCTGAAGTGGAAATCGCAGTTCAGGTAAACGGCAAGGTTCGTGCGACCATTAAGATCGCTGCAGATATCTCCAAAGAGGATGCGATTGCAGCAGGTAAAGCTGCAGTAGCAGACAAGCTGACCGGTCAGATCGTCAAGGAAATCTATGTTCCCGGACGTCTGGTAAATATCGTTCAGAAGGGCTGACCGCGATTGCCTGCTGAAGCGGACAGGCACTGCTGAAAAATAGCAGATGTGCGCTGCACCGATCGGTTGTGTTAAAAATAGAATTCCCGACAGATGTGGATGAAAAGGATTCATGTCTATCGGGAATTTTTGTTTTATAGGAAAGAAAAGACCTCTGGGCGGGATTGGGATTGCACTGCATCAGGATCGTGCTGCGTTTTAGCTAAATTGTGCCGTTTTTTGCGTCGCTGCAGCTAAAACGCCTCGTGCAGAACACATTTTTTCCATTTTTTAAACACACTTTTCTCACAGAATCCTCCTGAAATGAACACATAATTCCGATAAACTTAAGAAAGTGTAAAATTTGAAAGGGAGGATCTCACTATGATTGAGATTTCGCATCTGGTCAAAAAATATGGCGATCACTATGCGGTCAAGGATCTGAATGTCCGGATTGAAGAAGGACAGATCTACGGATTCTTAGGACCAAACGGAGCCGGAAAATCGACCACCATGAATATGATTACAGGATATCTGGCACCGACTGCCGGAACCGTAAAGGTGGACGGCTTTGACATCGTCAAAGAGCCGGAAAAGGCAAAGGAACATATCGGTTATCTGCCGGAAATTCCGCCGCTGTACAGTGAGATGACCGTTGAGGAATATCTGAAATTTGCAGCAGAATTAAAGCGCATTCCGAGAAAGGAAAGAGCAGCGCAGATCGAAAAGGCGATCAAAACCGCACAGCTGGAGGATGTCCGGAAGCGTCTGATTAACAACCTTTCCAAAGGTTATAAACAAAGAGTCGGTCTGGCACAGGCAGTGCTCGGCGATCCTGAGACGATTATTCTGGATGAGCCGACTGTCGGTCTGGATCCGAGACAGATGATCGAGATGCGTGAGCTGATCCGCAGTCTCAAAAAAGACCATACAGTTATTTTGAGTTCGCATATTCTGTCCGAAGTCAGTGCAGTGTGTGACCAGATCCTGATTATTTCCAAGGGTGAGCTGGTTGCAAGCGATACGCCGGACGGACTGCAGGCAAAGCTAAAGGGCGCAGGCGAGCTGGAGCTTTGCGTAAAGGGGACTGCAGCGCAGTTAAAGACGCTGCTGTCAAATCTGGACGGTGTAGAAAGCTTTACGACGACAGAAGCAGAAGATGGAACCGTGCTTGCACAGGTTTCGGAGAAGGCGGACTGCGATATCCGCGAGCCGCTGTTTTATGAGCTGGCAGAGAATCGGATGCCCCTGCTTGGCATGGAGAAAAAGACGGGATCGCTGGAGGATATCTTCCTGCAGCTGACCGATAAGCCCGAGGAGGAGACGAAACAATGACAGCAATTTATAAAAGAGAATTAAAAACATTCTTTACGACGGTAACCGGCTGGCTGTTTATTGCAGCACATATCTGTCTTGCCGGACTTTACTTTTTTGCAATCAATCTGCTGTCCGGCTACAGTAATGTCGGACAGAGCTTTTCCAGTATCCTGTTTTTGCTGCTGTTATCGACACCGATTCTGTCCATGCGTATGCTGGCAGAGGAGCGTAAGCAGAAAACGGATCAGTTGATTTTGACTTCTCCGGTTTCGATCGGAGGAATCGTAGCGGGCAAATACCTTGCGATGGCGACCGTCTTTACCATTCCGGTTGCGGTGATGGCGCTGTTCCCGCTGATTTTAAGCCGCTACGGAACCGTTCCGATGGGCGAAAGCTATACGGCGCTGCTGGCTTATTATCTGTTTGGTCTGACCTGCCTTGCGATTGGCCTGTTTATTTCCTCAATCACAGAAAGTCAGATCATCGCAGCGGTGCTTTCCTTTGCCCTTTTATTTGTCGGCTACATGATGTCCTCCATTACCGGACTGATTTCCCAAACCGGCAACCTGCTGACAAAAATTTTAAACGCTTACAACTTCACCGACCGTCTGGACGCTATGGTGGAGGGAACGCTGAATCTGAAATCCGTCCTGTATTTTGTAACCCTGATCGTCGTATTTTTATTCTTAACGGTTCAGTCGATCCAGAAGAGAAGATATCAGGTTTCGGTAAAAACGCTGCAGATCGGCGCTTACAGCAGTGGTATGATCGCCCTTGTCGTAGCGATTGCGGTGTTCTTAAACCTCGGATTTTCCGCCCTGCCGGATCGCTATACGAAGATTGATGTAACGAGCCAGAAGCTGTATACGCTGACACAGACGACGAAAAATCTCGTCAAAAACCTGTCTGAGGATGTGACGATTTATGTCATCAATTCGGAAAGCAGCCAGGATGAAACGCTGCAGCAGACGCTGAAAAGCTATGCAGAGCTTTCCGATCACATCAAGCTGGTTTACAAGGATCCTGTCGTTTCCCCTGATTTTTATAAGGATTATACCGACAGCATTTCCGTAAACTCCATGATCGTGGAATCCGCACAGCGATTTAAGGTAATCAATTACAACAATATTTACGAATATGACTATGACTACAGCAACTATTCCAGCTCTGTCAGCGGCTACGATGCAGAAGGACAGCTGACAAGCGCGATCGCCTATGTAACGAGCGATTCCACCTCCGTTGTTTATGAATTAAACGGTCACGGAGAAGCCAGCCTGGACAGCTCGTTTGAGGATGGCGTGAAAAAGGAAAATGTCGACCTTGCGGAGCTGACACTTTTGACAGAGGACAGTGTTCCGGACGATGCAAATGGAGTCCTGATCCTTTCCCCTACAAACGACTTAAACGCAGAGGATGCCGATAAGCTGATTGCATACTTAAACAACGGCGGAAAGGTTCTGATTTCTACCTCTTATATCGATAGCTTCTCTGAGGAGATGCCGAACCTGACAAAGGTGCTTTCCGAGTTCGGACTTTCCATCGGGAACGGTCTGATCGTGGAGCAGGATAATGCGAGAATGTATCAGAATCCGATCTATCTGCTGCCGAACGTTTCCTCCGACAGCCTGACAAACGGCGTTTACGGAAAGAGCTATGATTATATCATGATGCCGTATGCCCAGCCGATTCTGACAAAGGAGAAGGATGGCGTTACGCTGACCACTCTTTTGACAACCTCGGAGAAGGCGTACAGCAAGACCGATTTGAATCAGTCCTCCGACGTCAAGAAAACAGAGGACGATGCGCAGGGACCCTTTACTGTCGGCGTAAAAGCGGTGAAAACACTTGCTTCCGGCGAAGAAGCACAGCTGATTTTATGCAGCTCGTCCTATCTGTTCACAGAGTCGGCAAACCAGTACACGATGGATAACAACCTGACGCTGTTCACCAACGCGATCAGCACGATGGCAGGAGAGAGCGAAAGTATTTCCATCCCGACCAAATCAATGGCGTCCACCTATGCGACCGTGCCTACGGCATCTGCTGTCCGCTATGGAATCCTCCTGATGGGCATCCTTCCTATCGGTCTGCTGGCAGCCGGTATTATCATCTGGGCCAGAAGGAGAAAGAGATAAATGAAAAAACAGAAAATTCAAATTTTGATTTTACTTGTATTATGTATCGTCTGCGTCGGCGGATATTTTATCATCCGGAATCATACGTTTGAAACGGAGGAAGAAACCGTTTCCGTTGACGTTACCAACTTCAATAAGGATGATGTGACGGAGTTGATCCTTTCCGGCGACCACGAGGTTCATCTGGTGAAATCCGACGACGTCTGGACGGAGAACAGCCTGCCGGATGAAACCATTAAGGAATCGACGGTTAACACGCTGCTGAATGAAATCGCCAACATCACGACGACGGAAACTGTTGTGGAAGCGCCGGAGGATCTTTCCCAGTACGGACTGGAGGAGCCTTTCCGGACGATCACGGCAGTCCTTTCCGATGGAACACAGGTTGTGATTTATGCCGGAAATAAGAGCGATCTGCTTTCTGAGTATTACATCAAAGTGGAAGGCGACGACAATGTTTACCTCGTTTCCAGCAATATCGTGACGGATTTCGATAAGGACCCGGAGGACTTCATCGACGAGACGGAGACCGAAACGGCGACAGAGGAAACGGCAGAAAGCTCCGGGGACTGACGGATCACAGAAGGTTTTGTTATCTGCAAATTTTGAACCACGGAAGGTTTCCTGAAAACGCCCGGAAGGCGGGAGATTTACTCCCTCTTTCCGGGCATTTTCTTTGCCATCAGGCGGACGATCTGATTCATTTTCAGCTGTTCCTCCGGTGTTGCATATTTGCGGATCGCCATGAGAATGGAAGAAATTTCCGTGTCGGAAAAGCTGATCGATGCTTCTCGGCTTTTCTGTGCCAGCGCCATCAAAAACGGCAGTAGTTCTTTTTGCGAAAGCGAGCTGCTTTCAAAGACGAGCTTCTGTAAAAAATGCAGCTTTTCTTTTGGAATGCTCTGGACGCAGTCTTCCTTCATCCAGTTTGGTTCCGAAGTGGTGTTTGTATCATTATTTTGTTGACTGGTCATAAAAACCTCCGTTTTGAAAATATTCTGGAAAAAGCGGTATTTAGAGCCCATCGCGGAACGCCTCGAACATCGCCTGCTGTTCCGGTGAGAGCATGCCCTTTAAAAATGTCATGGGGTCGAAATTGTCGGGAAAAGTAGTTGTTCCTGTCAAAGATGCTGACGCGGAATCGAAAGCGGACGTTGCCTGCCCGGCGGCAGTATCCGTTTCGCTACCTGCTCTTGCAGCTGCTTTAGTATAACCGGCAGCCGGATTCGTGCCAAAACAGTCTGCATCTGCCGCAGTATCGGCATCTGCGTCGGGCGCACTTTCCCGCAACGTTTCAAATAGCTGCATCATTCCTTTCATTTCCTCGAACAGCTCGAGATTTTTCTGCAGGTTGAGAAGTTCTCCAAACAGCGCTTTTTCCCGGGGAGAACAAAAGTTTTTGATCTGCTCAAACAACACGGCAAAGTCCGGCGAGGATGTGCCGGAGGTTTGATTTTTGTATGGAGGGGACGGATGCCTGGAAACATATTCCAGGGTGTAGCGCAGCTCCAGATATTTGATCCAGACCGCGAGATGTCTTTGACCATATGGGTCAAAATATGGCAGCAGGATTTTTAAAATCTGGATATGGTTTTGGGTATAGAGCGTATCAAAGGCGATGACAGCTTCGTTTTCACAGACGTTCATTAAAAAGCTTCCTTACGGTGTTTATTCTATTCCTATGAAACAGTCAGATAGAATAGGACAACAGGAAATTGCTTTTGTCAGAGATCGTCTGTGGGACTCGAAAAATCGTTTGCATCGTGAAGGGGCATTGCCCCTGGAGGAAGCAATGCCCTTTGGAATGGGAGCCAGATGCGCTCAGATACCTATGGAATCAGCATCCACAGCCATTGCTGCATCCGCAGTTATTGTTTCCGCACAGGCACAGAAGGATGATGATCCAGAGGATATTACAGCAGGAATTATTTCCGCCTGAAAGTCCCCATCCACTGTTACATCCACATCCGTTATTACATCCGCAGCCATTGTCGCATCCGCATCCGCTGTTATTAGCGCAGCCACATCCGCATCCTCCTCTGTCCTCACATCCGCAATTTGTAGCAGCTAAGTCGCTCATATTAAATCCTCCGTTTTTTTTCTTTACAATCCTATCATATGTGGAACCGCAAAAAGTGTTACAGTTTCATCATTGTTCATTATGTTCACAGTAACCAATAACCTTAAGTTCGATGCGAATTGTTGCTTTTCACAAGTTGACAATAATATATGAATCCGATATAATATACCACGTAACAAATCTGTAATGATTGAGAAAGAAATGCAACGATAACCCAATTAAAACGTAAAACAATACGTATAAAAAGAGAGGAAACGGAGAATAAGAATGAAGAAACATGGGAAACTATTGTTAAAGTATCTGCTCCTTTTTGTGATGACCGTTTTTGTAATGGGCTGTTTTAGTGTATCCGCGGCAACAAAAACAGGATTTGTCACTCAGAAAGGGAAAACCTATTACATAAACAAAGACGGTTCCAAACAGAAAGGCTGGCTGGAACTTAAGGGTAAGAAATATTACTTTAATAAGAAAACAGGAGTTCAGGTAAAAGGCTGGGTAAAAGACTCCGGCGGACAGGCGATCCGATACTTTACCAGCGGAGCCGGATATATGGTGACAGGATTTATCACTGATTCCAATGGAAATACCCGTCATTTTGATGAGACAACAGGCCTGATGACAAGAGGCTGGCTCACAGATACAGATGAATATAAATATTATTTTTACAGCGGTTCCGGCGTTATGGCCAAAGGCTGGGTGGAGAACAAAAAAGAACAGAAACGCTATTTCAGTCAGGCCAATGGACGTATGTGTACAGGCTGGGTGAAGAGCAGTGCCGGAAATTACAGATACTTTAAGCCGTCAAATGGAATAATGTATACAGGTCTGGAGAAAATTGACTCAGACTATTACTATTTTTCAAAATCAACTGGTGTTCGTTATCAGAAAGGTTTCGGAACCGTAGGAAGTAAGAAATATTATTTCAACCCTTCAGATGGTAAGGCGAAGACAGGCTGGCTTGAGCTTGATGGAAAGAAATATTATTTTGATACATCAGGAGTGATGCTGGCAAATACCATCGCTTCCATTGACGGAACTACATACAGGTTTGATTCTGACGGTGCTGCAACAAAGACTTCCGGTAATGATTACACAGTAGAGGGCAAATATGTCAAGGTCTTTGATGCGAAGAATAATAAATACTACTATATGGAAGAAGAGTTCCTGGAACATCCGGGAATTGCAGACGGAAAGGTGTCAGATCTGGATCTTCTGGCAGCAGTGTGTGATGCAGAAGCAGGAGATCAGGGAGTCGTGGGAATGGAGGCAGTTGCGCTTTGCGTATTAAACTGTACCATTGACCAGTATAAAGAATTTCCGTCACAGATCCGTTATGTGGTATATCAGGGAAAACCTACCCAGTATGCGGTTGTCACAGACGGAGCACTTCTTAAAAGACTGAAAGGCCAGTTTGAGGACAGGACCAATGCCTATGCGGCAGCAAAGGCAGCCATGGAAGTGTTCAGTAACTATGTGAATCATGGCACAAAGAGAACACTCCCGGGATTTAAGACAAAGGATTTCAATTACAAATTCTTTATGACTCCGGCAGCATTTAAGGCACAGAACCTTAATTTCGGCAAGCTGGAATATGAACAGTACAAAGGACATGTATTCTTTGTGGACTGGATTTCAGGGTGAGTACATTAATGCTTTAAGTTGGTGAAATATGAAGAGGATTGTTATAAATTCCTTGACAAATAAATTTTGTATTTGTATACTTGCAGATATATGATATAAAAAAGCACAGATGGGAAAGAGTAACATAGGGAAAACAGACAGAGAGTTGCCGGCAGGTGAGAGGCGCGTGGGGAACTTATGTGAATACCTCCCGGAGCTCTGCACCGAACACCTCAGAGATATTGTAAGGTAAGTAGGCTGCAGCGGAGTGGCATCCGTTAACATGCTTAAGTAACAGAGAGAACCGTTGTTTATCATAATAATGGCATGGTTTGTTACTTATTGAGGCAGAGAATGCGAGTTTTCTGCGAATTTAGGTGGTATCGCGGGACCCGGTTCTCGTCCTAAAGGGACAGGAACCGGGTTGTTTTATTTTATTACGAGGAGGAAACAAACAATGACAGTTTGGGACGAGCTGAAAGCCCGTGGTCTGATTGCTCAGGTAACAGACGAAGAAGAGATCAAAGAAATGGTAAATAATGGAAAAGCCACATTTTACATTGGCTTTGACCCTACCGCAGACAGCCTTCACGTAGGACATTTCATGGCGCTCTGCCTGATGAAACGTCTGCAGATGGCAGGAAATAAACCCATCGCATTATTAGGCGGCGGAACCGGTATGATCGGTGATCCATCCGGAAGATCTGATATGCGTCAGATGATGACAGTGGAGACAATCCAGCACAACATCGACTGCTTCAAGAAACAGATGGAACGTTTTATCGACTTCTCAGACGGCAAGGCATTAATGGTAAACAATGCAGACTGGCTGATGAACTTAAATTATGTAGAGGTACTTCGTGATGTTGGACCACATTTCTCTGTAAACCGTATGCTCTCTCACGAGTGCTACAAACAGCGTATGGAACGTGGACTTACATTCCTTGAGTTCAACTATATGATCATGCAGAGCTACGACTTCTACATGCTGTATCAGAAATACGGCTGCACCATGCAGTTCGGCGGTGATGACCAGTGGGCAAATATGCTTGGCGGTACAGAGCTGATCCGTCGTAAACTTGGAAAAGACGCTTATGCCATGACTATCACACTTCTTCTGAACTCCGAAGGTAAGAAGATGGGTAAAACACAGTCCGGTGCTGTATGGCTTGACCCGGAGAAGACTTCTCCTTTCGATTTCTATCAGTACTGGAGAAACGTGGATGATGCAGATGTTATCAAATGTATGCGTCTCCTTACCTTCCTTCCGTTAGAAGAAATCGATGAGATGGCGAAATGGGAAGGAAGCCAGTTGAATAAAGCAAAAGAAATCCTTGCATACGAGCTGACAAATCTGGTTCATGGCGAAGAGGAAGCAAAGAAAGCGCAGGAAGGCGCAAGAGCACTTTTTGCAGGCGGCGCTGATACAGCACACATGCCGACAACTGAGCTTGCAGACGAAGACTTCTCAGAAGAAGGAACAATCGATCTGATCTCCATGCTTGTAAAAGCAGGAATGGTTCCAACACGTTCCGAGGGACGTCGTGCCATTGAGCAGGGCGGTGTTTCCATTGACGGTGAGAAGATCACAGATGTGAAATACACAGTTGCCAAAGATGCACTTACAGGTGAAGGTGTAGTGCTGAAAAAAGGCAAAAAGAAATTTAATAAAGTTCTGGCAAAATAAAAAATTCATTATAGAAATATCGGCGGATACTGCTGAACCGGTGCCGCCGATTTCAGGAGGAAAAGATTATGAAGAAATACGGAGTAAACGAACTTCGTCAGATGTTCCTCGACTTCATGGAGAGCAAAGGACATCTGGTAATGAAAAGCTTTTCCCTGGTACCACAGGGAGATAAGAGTCTTCTGCTGATCAACGCAGGTATGGCTCCGCTGAAACCATATTTTACAGGTGCTGAAATCCCGCCAAGAACAAGAGTAAGTACCTGCCAGAAATGTATCCGTACAGGTGATATCGAGAATGTAGGTAAAACTGCACGTCACGGTACATTCTTTGAGATGCTTGGTAACTTCTCCTTTGGTGACTATTTCAAGACAGAAGCTATCCACTGGTCCTGGGAATTCCTTACAGAGGTAGTAGGGCTGGATGCAGACCGTCTTTATCCTTCCGTATATCTGGAAGATGATGAAGCATTTGACATCTGGAACAAAGAAATCGGAATCCCTGCTGACAGAATTTTCCGTTTTGGAAAAGAAGATAACTTCTGGGAGCATGGCGCAGGTCCCTGTGGTCCATGTTCAGAGATCTACTATGACCGTGGAGAGAAATACGGCTGCGGAAAACCTGGCTGTACAGTAGGATGGGACTGGGACCGTTACATGGAAG
>OGPN01000868.1_pt1 | contig 20931 bp, 8 predicted proteins | sample 1552941 | NCBI WGS metagenome assembly OGPN01 (sample SAMEA2580220, study PRJEB22360) | human gut metagenome | biome: human gut; feature: human-associated habitat; material: faeces | place: Denmark | collected 2008/2010
TCCGGTCATTCCATTGTAAAAATTCATAGAACCCTGAGAGAAAAGAACTTCCGTATTGTCTTCCGACAGGAATATTCTGGCAGAATCCCGGGCGGACATGTGGTAAAGCCGCGTATCTTCTTTCAACAGCTCTTCAGCTGTCAGAGCTGCATTATGCCAGTCCTGCATATAAAGATATACCCGGCTGAGCAATAATTGTGCAGCTTCTTTGGAAGCCCTGTGTAAGGGGCGTTTTTGCGGACTTTCCGTCAAATAATTTACCGCTGTCTTCAAATCCTCTACGATTTGTTCATATATTTTTGCGACGGGAGTACGTTCAAACTGGGTTTTCTTATCTTTGTCGTGTTCTACATATTCCGTTAATTTCAAAGGAACTCCGTAGTCCGTAGCCGAAGTAGCCTTATTATAGGCTTTCCCGTACAGATTGACCAGAGTGAAATAAAGGGAGGCCCGTATAAAATGACACTCTCCTTTTACCCGGATCCGATCCAGTTCTTCAGATGGAGAACTGACAGAGATGTCGTCGATTTCCTTCAGAATAACATTCATCACATTGATGCGCCGGTAAAAATCGAGCCAGGTCTGACTGTCATCCCGTAATACATCTCCCGTGGGATTACGTCCTACTTCTAATTGCCAGGCATAATAGCCGAACAGATTTACACTACAATCCGGCCAAAAGAAAACGGCTAGTCCGCTTCCTCCCACCGTAGTGACATCGTCATCCATGATATTCAGGAAACCGGCATGATCCGTTGAAATATAAGCTCTGTTTTGGGCAGGTAAGTATCCGTCCCCCAACAATACTTCATCGAAATGAGAGACTTTTTTGGCAACCGTCTGCGATTGCGAATACTCTTCCAGGAAATTATCGCATCCGGAACAAAACAAGGCGACTACAATTCCGTATATTATTTTTTTCATATCCATCATTTTTATCAGAATGAAACATTTAGTCCTATCGTATAATTCGGACGTACCGAAAGATTCGGTTTAGCAAATCCGGCTTGTGAAGGGTCCTGGCCTTTCAGGGCCTTGGCGGAGATGGTAAACAGATTCTGTGTACTGAAAGAAACTGAAGCGGAAGAAAACGGAGTCTTTTTCAGCAATTTGGGTTGTAAGGAATAACGTAAAGTCAGTGTCTGCATTTTCAGATAATTACCGCTGACTACCCGGATGTCGGAATTGTCATACATATCCCAGAGGTTATAGGCAAAAGTTTTGGTTTTATTACTTTGCTCCTGCGACCAATGGCGGTTATAGTAATCGTACATCTCGTCCGAACGATTGATAATGGCCGGAATACGGGTACGTTTTTCATCTCCGGGCACTTGCCAACGGTTGACAAACTCTTTCCGTACATTATTTTCCGCACTGACTCCCGAAATGATCGGTTCGTACAGAGCGAACAGACGCACTTTGGAACCCAGACTATAGGCCAGGTTGAAGGATAAAGTGATTCCTCTCCAGGTAAATGTATTGAAAAGATTACCACTAAAGACCGGTTCCCGGGTCCCGCTCTTCGTCATCACCATACGGACTACATCTTCCAGACTTTTGTCTTCCAGTAAATGCCGGCGGTCGGTATAGTCATCGAATACCGGTGTTCCGTTTTGTGCGTTCAATCCCAAAAATTCATAGGAGTAAAACGTACCGACGGATTCTCCGCTAATGATAGCCGTACCTGCCAGATAATCTTCCAGTTCGTATTTTTCGACGGCATCCGTTTGTGTCTTGTTCTTATTCGCTGAATAACTGGTAGAAATTCTCCAGGCAAAATCATTGATTTTAACTGGAGTTGCCGACAAAGTGACCGAATAACCGACATTTTTCAAACTCCCGTTATTCATCAGATAAGAAGTCAATCCATTGGTAGGAGCTACATTTACCCAAGAGAAGACATTTTCAGTCTTTTTGTAGTAAAAATCTCCACCGATATTCAGGCGTCCGTTAAAAAAGCTCATATCCAATCCGATATTGGTTTGCTTCGTTTCTTCCCATTTCAGGTTGGGGTTCGGGAACTGATATACATTGGAGACGTTCTCGTTGTAATAAGAATTTATCGGTTGTTGAGTGATCAGCATATTCGGAGTCTGGCCGTCCAGCATATTTCCCTGCATACCGTAAGACATGCGTAAGCGCATTTCAGACAACCAGGAAGCCTCTTTCAGGAAAGTTTCCTGTATATTCCACATGCCGGATACCGACCATACCGGCAATAAACGTTCGTTACTCCGGCTTCCGAATTTATTGGAAGCATCCGTACGTCCGTTTACATTCAATGTAAAATATTCCCGATAACCATAAGTCAGGGATAAGTATAAACTCAACTGATTGGTCAATCCCCGGGTTAGGGTCAGGTGATTTTGCTGGAGCCATTCCTTATATAAAGGGTAGTCGTCGAGGTTCAGCGAACTCATATCGGCAAACTGCATCCCTCTTTCTTTCAAATAGCCTCTCACTTCATTATTCATCGATTTGGAACGTAGCATATTAACCTCATATCCTAACAGGGCTGTAATCAAATGCTGGTCATCTTCTCCGAACAGTTTACGGTAATTGGATTGTAAACGGAATGTCAGATTTTCCGTATCTGAATTCTTGGTTTTCAAAATACCTCCATAGGGAAGAATACATTTTCCGTCATCTCCCGGTATCGGTTTATCTTCGTATTCCCCGTTTTTCAAAGCAGCGACATAGGCTGTTTTATCGCCCCACCAATCTTCTTGTAAGGTGCTGCTGACAGAATATGAACCGGTAGCTGTGACATCCCAGGTGGGCAGAATGTTGTATTTCAGGTTTAAATCGACCTGAATACCCTTACCGTCATATCCGCTGGAGCTGTTGTCAATTTCGTTGACAATATTATAATGCAGGTATTTATTTCCCTGTCCTCCGTATCCTCCTCTATAACGTTCGTAATAAAACAGGGAACCATCTTCGTTGAAACAAGGTAATGCCCGGGTCGTATTGTAAGCATAATCCATCGCATCAAGGGTGGAGACCAGGTGGTTTTTCTTTTGTACATTACCGTTCAGTTTGATTGCCATCAGCATTTTGGAAGTCATCTGTACATCCATTTTGGCAGTTACGGTGTATCTTTCCGTATAAGTTGTATTGGAAACCCCGTTATCCCGGTCGTATCCCAGGGAAGCATAATAGCGAACGATATCCGAACCTCCGCTTACATTCAACGTATGGGAATGGGAATACGCATCCCGGGTCAGAATATCGAACCAATCGGTATTGACCTGTTCGTACCAGGTTACCTCGTTGAGGAAAGTATCGTAGTCTGTCAGACCGCTCTGTAAACGATAAAGAGCACCTTCGTACCCTACCAACGGCATTTGGGTAGGAAATATATAATGCTGGTCTGCCAGTTCTTTCCCGAATCGTACCCGTTCCTGAGAATTCATCAGATTGATATTCCGGTCGGTATAGCGTGGACGGCGGGTGATTTTAGAAGAGTGGGAATAAGAAAGAACCGGTTTTCCGATCCGTCCTTTTTTGGTAGTTACTACAATCACTCCGTTCGCTGCACGTGTTCCGTATAAAGCCGTGGCAGAAGCGTCTTTCAATACATCGATCCGTTCGATGTCCTGAGGATTGATACCGGCAATGGCATTACCGATAATATTCAGGTAATCGGGATTATTCAAATCGTCGGGATCGACATCGACAGGGTCTGTCATCACGATACCGTCCAATACCCACAGAGGCTCCCGGTTTCCCAGCAAAGTAGAAGTTCCCCGGACACGTAAACGGGGAGTAGCTCCCACTTCTCCGGAATTCAGCATAAAGGTCATTTCAGGAATACGTCCTTCCAGCATCTGGTCAATGCTCGTTACCCCCGGAATCATAATATCCTCTGCTTTAACCGTTGTAATGGCACTGGTCTGGGTCCGTTTATCCAGTACCTGGTAACCGGTCACTACCACCTCGTCCAATTCCTTCTGATCTTCGTAAAGGATCACATCGATCTCTTTCTGACCGGCATATTTTACAGAAGTTGTCTGCATGCCGACAAAAGAAAATTCCAATACAATCTGTGCCTTGTTTTTGGGATAACTGAACCGGAATTTGCCATTAGCATCGGTGGAAGTTCCGAAACTTGTTCCGGAGATCTTCACCGTTACTCCCGGTAGTGGCATTTTTTGAATATCGGTAACTGTTCCGGTAAGCAGAACGGTTTCCTGCTCCTGGGCTTGTGGTATAGCTGTGGTTTCCGGACCAGCCTGGGATATCAGAATCAGATCCTCCTGAATCTTCCAGGTCAGACCGGTCCCGGTCAAAATACGATCCAATAAACTCGTCACGCTCTCATTATGGGCTTCTACAGAAATCTGTCCCAATTGTTCGGTTTGTTCGGTGTTGTAAATAAAACTCAAACGGGTTTGCCGCTGAATTTCATTCAACACCTGTCTGACCGTAGCCTGCCTGAAATTTAAAGTTACCCGCTCGTGTTGTGCAAAAGCAGCGGCAGATACAGAAAAAGTCAGGGCACACATCAATACTGAAAACATTTTTGTTATCTTCCAGCTTTTCCTCCAATATCCCCGGGGAACCTGGAAACACCATCGACTTTTTTTCATAAATTTGTAATTAAGTTGATATCTAGCGTATTAGAATTATTTGTCCGTTCATCCGGAATTCCACTCCTGTCACGTCGGTAATGGCCGACAAAATCGTTTCTATCCGCTCATAACGTTTGATATGACCGGAAAAGTGAAGAGTCCGGCTTCGTTTTCCTACAAAAAGAAACTCTTTATCGTACCATAGCGACAGGGTGTGCATGATCTCTTCCAGGGGTTCGTCTTCAAAAACGAAATATCCCTCTTTCCAGGAAATATAGGAAGTGACATCCACTTCCTTTAAAGTAACCTCTGTCGTGGTGCGGTCAAAGTCAGCTAATTCTCCGGGTTTCATCCGGATTTCTTTTTGATCACCCCATTCAAGCGCTACAGCACCTTCGACCAGTACGGTCCTTACCCCACGGGTGTAGTGGGTATTCACATCGAACACCGTTCCCAATACTCGTGTTTGTAGTTGCTCGGTGCAGACTATAAAGGGGCGGGAAGCGTCTTTGGCTACTTCAAAACGGGCCTCTCCGCTTAGTTTGACACTGCGAATGGTATCTGTAAACTCCTTTTGATACTCCAGACGGCTGTTTGCGCTGAGCAATACCTTGCTTCCGTCGCTTAATTGAACGGAGGTAATGGTAGCGGGCGGGGTGCTTACAATTATCCTTTTCCCTTCTTCCCGAAAAGTAATTTCCTCAGGAACTTCCAGTGAAGTGAAGACTTCCACTTCCTGCGGCTCAGGTTGCAAAAAAGGCTGGAATACAAGTACCAAGGCGATGACAGCGGCGGCTATACCTGGTATCGTTATCCGTCGGATAGATTGGTGTCTGATACGGTGACGACGGATGAATGTCTGCCAGGCTTTCCGGGTTTCGTCTGCGGTGGGAATATCCCCCAATGCTTCACCAAAGAGTTGTTCCAATTGATGGTCATTCCAAGTTCCGTTTTGGGGGGAGTCTTGGTTATGGGGATTCTTTCCGTTGTCCGGATGGATGTGGTCATTTGTTGAAAACTCCTTTTTCATTGTTTCTCCTCCTTTCCCAGCATCGCTTCGCGTAGAGTCCGCAATGCTTTTGATATATGTTTTTTCACGGTGTCGGGGCTGATTCCCAATTCGTCGGCTACCTGTTGATATGTTTTTTTCTCCCAATAGCAGCTTCGCAAGATGGTGCAAGTCGGTTCGGGCAAACTGTGGGCTATGTTTTCCGCTTGCTGCAACAGTGCCTCGTGTGCGCGGTAACCCTGATTCATTTCCGCACGGGTGGCTTCGATGAGGCGGTCTATGTGTTGCTGTTCCACATTCAAATGCTTCAAACGGTTGAGACACCCGTTACGCACGGCGGCATAGAGCCAAGCGCTACGGGTGTTTTCCTTCAGTTGGTCGAACTCCTTCCAGGCTTGTTCCATGGTTTCGCTTACTATGTCCTTGGCTTCTTCCGTATTGTCCATCAAGGTGGTGGCAAAACGGACGAGGCGTGGGTACATCTCTGAGAACAGTCGTTCGAAGTGCTCTTCTTTATGGTTTCTTCTCCTGAATAAAATCTGCATGTTTCTTTGTCTTCCGTGAACAAAGGTACGGAAATTTCCTTTTCTCCGCTGGGGTTACAGACGATTCTTTTCGCTTTGTCCGGCTCCGGTTCCTTTATATTTGCTCTTGGTGGCATTGAATTTATAGGATACTTGGAGGCCGAAGCGTTGGAAATCCCGGTAAATCCGATTTTCCATATAGGCATCTATGCCGTATAAATCAAAATGGAAATACCCTGTTCTAAGAATATCATTGGCGGTGAATGTTATGGTGAGTGTCTCTTTTAAAAAGGATTTGGAAAGGCGTGCATTGATTTGTCCTTCCGTGCGCGTTACAAAAAATCCTTGCCGGGAAGCGGTGGAGAGATATCCTTCTATATTGAAGAACCAGCCTTTGGGAAGGTTGAAGTTGTTGTCCAGACTGATATAGAAACGGGGTTGGTTCCGGTGTTCGGTGATTCCTATTTTATTCGCATTCATGTCCAAAAAAGCCATATTCACATTGAGTTGCGGTTCCCAATACCCTAGCTTGGGAGAGGCGTTGAGACTAATGCCGTAATTATGGGTTGTAGGAATGGTCTGTGTGGCAAATAAGAGGACGCCCGGATGTGTATCTTCCTTGTAGGGCATAATTATATTGGTATACATATTGAGAATACGGCTGAAATAGGCTGAGAAATAGAGCCAATTCCAAGAGGCGCCGGCCGAAAAGCGATGCGTCTTTTGGGTTTTCAGCAAAGGGTTTCCTTGAGAATACTCATATTTGCTGCGATAGCGGATGGAATTGGTCAATAAACTATAGTCGGGATTATTTTTCCTTAACCGGTAAGAGAGGCTGAAACTTTTGCCATTGTGTGACCAACTGGCGGCCAATACAGGAATAATATCATTATAGGTAGGGCTTTGTGCATCTATCCTTATCCCTTTTTCATAATAATCTGTTTGTTGATGTTCATAACGTATTCCCATATTCAGTTTCCAATGGCGGATGGATTTTGAATAGTCAGCAAATGTGGCATATACGGATTGTTTGATGTGGTCGTCGGCATCGGCAGAGAAACCGTTTTGGGTAAAGATATCATGGCGGTTGGTAAAAGTTTCTTCCGTACCGAATGAAAAACGTCCGTTCCATAAAGGGGCACTGACTACCAGCTTGGCGGCATAGAGGGAGCTGCGCATGCGACTGTCTGCTTGCACGGTTGCATCGTCATTATTCATGGCGTTCTGGTCGGAATGTGAGCGTTTGAACAGGTAATCGGCGTTGAAGTCAATATTCCATTTGCCCAGTTCTCCTGCGTAGTAGGCGTTTGCCGCGTGATCCCAACCTGTATGTATTTGTTCTGCTGTAGTAAAGTTTATCCGGTCGGTTTCTTCATCGTTACGTCTGGTGACGGTTTTACCGGATGAATTTCTGTCTGCATTCCCTATTCCGGTTTCGGGCATATAGCGCAGACCGAAAGAATGGTGTTCATCCGGTTCATAATTGAATCCCAGCTCACCGGAAAAACGTTGGCTCTTATGGGTTTGCACATCATTTTTGTTGGTTTGCCAAATGGCGGAACCCTTGATGCGGTTCATATTTGTGGTTTTTCCATACGAGTTTTGCTGTGCCATATATCCCTTTACAAAGAGATCCAGACCGCCGGTGCGATAATTTAATGCCATATATTCGTTGGCGTTGGCGGAATGTCCTTGTGAATAAGTCGTATTGAAGTGGCCGCTCAACCCTTGTCCGCGCCGGCGGATGGTGTGGAGGCGGATGACGGCTGCTACGTCCGAGGCATATTCGGCTCCGGGAGTGGTGATGACTTCTGCGGATAAGATTTCGTTGGCCCGGATACGGTCCAGTTCTGTCATGTCACGTACTTTCTTATTATTTATATAGATTACAGGAGAACCGCATCCCATTACATTGTATTCGCCGTTACGGCCGGTGACGAAAGGAAGATGGGGCAACATTTCTGCGGCAGACCCCATTCGGGCCAGGGAAGTTCCTGCCACGTTGGCTTTTAGTCCGTTGGGACCCACTTCTATCATGGGGCGTCGGGCGCTGATGGTGACTTCCTGCATCAGTTGGGTGTCGGGAAGCAGGTGAAACGTAAGAGTAGGGTGGCAAGGTTGCACTTCCGTCTTATAGCCTATATAAGAAACCCGTATCAAGTAAGGTATCCCTTCTTCCGCTATCATCAGGAAACTTCCGTCTTCACGGGTGACACATCCGTTTACAAAGGTGGAATCGCCGGGTGTCAATAAGAGTACATTGGAGTAGGGCAGCGGTTCATTCTTTTCATTGGTTACTTGTCCTCGTATTTCGGTAATGCGTATGTCTCTTCCCTTTTTCTGTATGGCGAAGTATTCTTCCCGTTCTTTACAAATGAAAGGAATGCCGTTCAGGACAGTGCCGATGGCTTCAAGTTCGGTCTTTTGCCGGATGGAGGCTGTAACCCGGTAGCTTTCTGTTTCGTTATAGGAGAAGATAATATTCTTTCCGCCTTCCTTTTCGATTAGTTTAAGGGCGGCGGGAAGTGGTTTGTCCTTTAATTCTATAGAGAATTGCCGGGGTGTTTGTGAATGAAGCGGAAGGATGATGCTGAATAATACGGTCATGATCCACGCTGTTTTCAAATAGCCGTCTGGTCTCATTTTACTAGTGTTTAATTGTTCTTTATAATTAGTACAACCAAGGTTTGTAATCGGGTACGGTAAAATAAGGAAAAAGATTCGATGGGTTGCCGGAATGGATTCCCGTGGTTGGTTCATGCGAAGGGAACGGATATAACTTTATGAAGAATTTATGAAGGATTGGAATAAGAATGGTTCATTGTAATGACTTGAGGTTCAAAACATTGCCCGCGTATGAAGAATTTGAAGGGAAAAAGGTGGAAAATGTGTTTTGAAGAGATGGTTGGGGCAGATACTTGTGTGATACTTGTTTTATGAAAATTGTAGATGGCAGTAGCTATGAAGAACAGAGGGAATAAAAACAAGGTGGCTGAAAACAAATCCAGCCACCTTGTTTTTATTGTTTAACCTGTGTTTTATTCTATCTCGACGCTATGTTTTACCGGAGTCAGGATGAAAGTAAATTCATAATCACCGTAGGGCAACATATATTGAGGCAACGGCAGAGCTCCCCAGCTGTTTACACAACCTAATCCCATCTGAGCCTTGTCGATGATCAGGTTGGTCAGGTCTGCTTTCTGTACTTCGGGTGAGTGACGCTGGTCTTTTTGTTCGCCATCATCCAGTGAACAGATGGTATAATGCAAAGCGGATGCAGAGAATGGAGCATCACCTACTACCTTCAGTCCGTTACCGCCGGCATTCAGTTGCTTCCACCAACGGATATCGGTCTTGGTTCCTGTTTCCTGCGGACGGATATAGGAATAGAATTGTTCATCCACACTTTGGCGATAAATACCCAAGTCTGTGCTGTGGTTGCGGTCACTGTAGTTTTCTACCGGACCACGACCATAATATTCTACGGTTTCAAAACATTTAGGCATCTGCATTTGCATACCGAAGCGGAACATCGGAGATACTTTGGCATTCTTGTCGGCTGTCATCTTTTGGGTCACTTTGATGGCTCCTTCGTTGTTGATGACATAAGTCAGATATAATTTGGCGGAAACATTCTTCATGTCATATTCCGCATTCACTACTATCTGGTCATTTTCTGTCTTGGAATTCAAGGAAACCAGTTTCAATCCCGGGTTTTTCCATGCGGCATATCTGTTTTGCAGGCCGGCTCCCATATCATTGTCTGTCGGGGCACGCCAGAAGTTAGGGGTCAGGGCTGCGCCTTCTTTCAGCATTTCCGTTCCGTCCACTGCATATTTGCTTAAGTAACCGTTCTGTTTGTTGAACTCGGCTACGAAGTTATTGCCTTTTACGATCAGATAATGATATTGGTTGTCGATGATTTGCGGAACAACGGTGGCTACATTGGGTGTTTCCACGTTCTTCAAATCCATAGACGGTGCTTTGTAATCATTCAGTGTCAACTGATTCTTGGCGACGGTGAAACCTGCGGGCAGCAAACCTTCGCGGTTTTTCAGTTTGTAGGAAACGTTCAGCAACCATTCCTTGCAGGTGCAGGTCTTGCCGATATTCAACGTAATCTTGGCTGTTTCCTGAGGAGCGACTTTTAAATCATCCACGCGTCCGGTGCGGATTACTTTTCCATCTTTCAGTACTTGCCATTCCATATAGTAGGCGGACAGGTCACGGAAGAAGTTCTCATTGAATACATTTACTTCCCCTTTGCTTAAATCGGCGGGAGTAGTCCAGATATTCTGGTAAAAGTGACCTACTTCATACATGTGCGGATTAGGAACACGGTCGGGGCTGATCAAACCATTGTCACAGAAGTTGTTGTCAGAAGCGTCAAAGCGGTTGAAATCTCCTCCGTAAGCATAAATCATCACGCCGTCTTTTCCTTTCCAGCGGCAGGACTGGTCAACGAAATCCCAGATAAATCCACCTTGCAGATTCGGATATTTACGGATCAAATCCCAATATTCTTTGAAACCACCCTGCGAGTTACCCATTGCATGGGCATATTCACACTGAATCAATGGTTTGGTAGCATCGGTACGTTGACCATATTTTTCCATGCCGTTATAATCATAGTACATCGGACAGAAGATATCGGTATGTTCTTTCTGGCGTGCTTGTTCATATTGGCAGGCACGGCTGGGGTCTTCTGCTTTAATCCATTTATAGCATTGTTCGAAGTTGGGGCCGTCACCGGCTTCATTACCCAATGACCAGAAGATGATGCTCGGATGGTTGAATCCGCGTTGTACATTGCGCTGGTTACGTTCCAGATGGGCTTTCTTATAAGAGGGGTTCTTGGCCAGCGTCTTGTCGCCGTAGCCCATACCGTGAGATTCTATATTGGCTTCGGCCACGACGTAAATACCATATTGGTCACATAAATCGTACCATAAGTTGTCATCCGGGTAGTGGCAGGTACGTACAGCGTTCAGGTTGAATTGCTTCATTATCTGGATATCCTGTAGCATACGTTCGGGAGATACTACATAGCCTCCGTCCGGATCCATTTCGTGGCGGTCGGCCCCCTTGAACAGGACTGCCTTACCGTTAACCAAGATCTGGTCACCTTTCAATTCAATCTTGCGGAAACCTACTTTGACAGGAATCACTTCATTGCTGCCCTGCATGCTGGCACGCAAGGTATATAAATAAGGTGTTTCGGCACTCCACTTTTTGGGGTTCTCTACGTTCATGGTCACCAGACCGGATTTGTTGGCGGTAGCGGTTGCCACTTGCTTGCCCTGTGCATCCACCAGTTCCAAATCGACTTTGCCACTGCCTTTCAAATCCAGATTGACAGCCAGGCTGCCGTTTTGGTAAGCTGCGTCCAAGTCGGGAGTTACACGGATATCTTGAATGCGTTTTTTGTTGCGGGCATATAGATAGCAGTCACGTCCCACGCCGCTATACCGGAAGAAATCCTGATCTTCCAGATAGGTACCGTCGCACCAGCGGAATACTTGGAAAGCGATCAGGTTTTTCTGACCCGGTTTTAAATATGGAGTCAGGTCAAATTCGGCTTCCAGTTTGCTGTCCTCGCTGTAGCCTACATAACGTCCGTTTACCCACAAATACATGTTAGAGGTAACCGAGCCGAAATGAGCGATAATATCTTTTCCATTCCATGAGGCAGGAACTACAATTTCACGTCGGTAAGAACCAACGTGGTTGTTTTCTGTCGGCACTTCGGGAGGGTTGTTCTGGAACTGGTTGCGCCAGGCATAGCCTACGTTCACATAAATAGGATCACCGTATCCGTTCAGTTCCCATACGGCGGGCACTTGCAGGTCATCCCAGCCTTTGTCGTTGAAACCGGTTTTCCAGAAATCAGTGGGGCGGGAATCCGCATCCTTCACCCAGTTGAACTTCCAGGTTCCGTTCAAAGTCATGTAGTTGGTTGATTGTTTTTTGTTCGCTTTCTTAGCTGCATCTGCATTTTCAAAAGCAAAGTAGTTCGTGTGCATCGGCGCACGGTTTACCGCATTTATTTCCGGGTTGCGCCATTCTTGGAAGGTCTGTGCGCCTGCTGTAAGGGCGAGGACTGTGAACAGACCTGTCATAAGTTGTTTCTTCATGCTATTATTTTATTGGTTTTGTGCAAATATAGTGAAAATAATAGTTACCGATGGGACATAAATCGGGCAATATTTGTTATAATTGTGAATGATTTGTGTTCTATCCTAAAAAATTATGGCATTTCTGAGGCGTATTTGGAATAAATGGCAGAATTTACTGCATGATGAGAAATTAAAGCATAAAATATATGTGATTATTTTTGAAAGCGACACACCGATGGGAAAGTTATTCGATGTGGCGTTGATAGGGTTCATTGTCTTGAGTATTCTGGTGGTTATTGCCGAGAGTATCAAGAGTTGGGATACCGTTATCGGGCCTTATCTGCGGGTGTCGGAGTATGTTTTTACTTTCTTTTTTACGTTAGAGTATGTGTTGAGGCTTTATTGTTCTCCCCAACCGCGGAAGTATGCTCTGAGTTTTTTCGGTATAGTGGATTTGCTGGCTACCTTACCTCTATATATAGGCTGGCTTTTCGGCACGGCACGTTATCTGCTGGTGATCCGCACTTTCCGGTTGATTCGTGTGTTCCGTATCTTTAAACTTTTCAATTATCTGAATGAAGGTAATTTCTTGTTGCGTTCCTTGGTGTTCAGCAGTCGGAAGATTATTGTTTTTTTCTTGTTTGTACTGATATTGGTGACTTCGATCGGTACATTGATGTATATGATTGAGGGACAGCGGCCGGGCACTTCTTTCAATAATATTCCGAATAGTATTTATTGGGCGATAGTGACGATGACGACGGTAGGTTATGGGGATATCACTCCGGAAACTCCGCTAGGGCGCTTCCTTTCGGCCATTGTAATGTTACTGGGCTATACCATCATTGCAGTCCCCACAGGAATTGTTTCTGCGTCTATGATCCAGGAACATAGACGCAGGGTGGCCCTGAAATGTCCGCATTGTGGTAAGGACGGACATGAGGACGGGGCTGCTTATTGTAAATACTGTGGAGGAAAACTGGTAAATTGATTATGGAATGCTGTATGATAGAAAGTTATTCTATCACCCATCGCTTATCATGCGCCACCGTCTTTTTCGGATCATAAGTCATTCCTTCTTTGGTAGGGATTTTTATCACGTAAGTCCGCCCGCTGTGGTTGGACAAGGATGTTTCCCGCAACCAGGGATTCATATTCTTTAATATGGCCAGATTGATTCCTTTGCTGCGTGCGAAACGTGCCAAGTCTGCAATTCCTTTCGTCACAGTGATTTCCGTATAAGGAATAGGCGGATACAAATCCGATGCACGCAGGCGGAAACCGAAAGTAGTGGGGGCATTGAATAATTGTTTGGCGGCAAGAATGCGGTACACATACCGGGCAGTCTCTTCTACCAGTTGCAAATCCAACGAGTCGTCCACATCCTGTTTGGCCAGTTGGCTGGCAATGCGTGCCTGACCGGCATTGTAAGAGGCGGCGACAGCCACCCAGTCCTTATATTTTGCATACGCGTCTTTCAGATAGCGGCAGGCGGCACGGGTCGCTTTCTCAATATGGTAACGTTCATCCACATTGTTGTTAACCTCCAGTCCGTAATCCCTTCCCGTACCTTGCATGAATTGCCATAGTCCGGCAGCTCCGGCAGAAGAACGGGCGGTGGGATTCATATTACTTTCTATTACCATCAGGTACTTAAAATCATCAGGTATTCCGTTTTCTTTCAGTATGGGTTCTACAATGGGGAAATAGCGGTTGGCTTTTTTCAGCATTTGCAAGGAAGTACTGTGCATATAGGTGAATGCCAATAGTTCACGGTCCATACGCTCGTGGCGGTCAAAGCGGCTCAAATCAATGGTTTTGCCACAGAACTCAATACTGGTGGGAACTTCGGGACTACTGTATTTCAATGCCGTAATACCTGAATCTTCCCGTATGATAGTGGTATCTTCCTGCTCCGTTTTTGGAGTAGCGCAACTGCTGCTTACTAAGGCCGGTGATGCAACTACAATGCAAAAGGCTGCCACAGCAGCCAGATTGATGGTTATTTTTCTCATTTTTTCTTTATTCGTTTTCATTCTCTTTTTCTTTTCCTCCCCGTCCGAAGTTACGATATTCGGTAGGGGTGAAGTTGGTACGTTTTTTAAATACCGAGAAAAAGTGTTCAGTAGAGGTATAATTCAATTCATAACATATCTCTTTCACTGACATGGAACTTTCAATCAACAGCTGCTTCGCTTTGCGCAGTTTCAGCTCTTGGAAATACTTGGCGGGCGCATAACCGGTGTATTCTTTGAATACTTTGCGGAACCAGGAATAACTGATTCCCAATTTCATGGCCAGTTCTTCCGGGTCTATATCCTTGTACACATTTTCGTGCATGATGATTTTGGCACTTTCTATTTTTTGTGCCGCATTGTCCACCTCATAGCGTTTGTTCTGCGAGATAGCAAGTACAGCTCCCATAATGTGTAAAACAATGCCGGACAAATATTGTTGCGCTGCGGTCTTGTCTGCTTCCGCTACTTCCAGTGCACGGGCAAAAAGACTGGCCAGTTCTTCATTGATACCGATATCCAGAATCTGGCTTTCTTTTGAGATAAAGCTGTTTTTTACCAGATTGTCTATAATCGGGCCTTCAAAACCGATGTAATATTCGTTCCATCCTGTCTTTTGCAGCGGCGCATAGGTATGCCACTGTCCGGGAAACAGGAAAAGTATCTGCCCTTTGGATATGTCGACAGACGGGGTTGTGTCGCTGGCGAAAGTTCCTCGTCCTTTAGTGATATATACCAACTGATATTCATGCAGCACACGTCCTTTCTGGGCCGTGAAATAATAAGCGTCCGGGTGGTTGCGTGGTGGATAAACGCTTCCGGCCCTGATAGCCTGGAATCCGACGGTAGTCACCGACAAGCCGAAACGCTTGTCACGCTCATTGACAATTAGGTATTTAAAATCAGCGCCTTGGTCGTTGTAATGCATGTTTCTCTGTTTTAAAATTAGGTCACACTTATCGGCAAATATACAATTTTTTATCTTAACTGCCTCTAACCTTTTTGTCCTAAGTGTTTCTGGAGGTATAATTTTAGTTTCTTATGTATGCAAATGGGGGAAATTTAGAACAAATCTTATGGAATATTTGCTTAAAATGCTTTTTTTTGCGAATATTGCATCAAATCTTAAAGTTGAATCTATGCACTTGGCACACCGTAACTGCGAATATATTCTTGGAGTAATATATCTTTTGTGTTTTCCCGTTTGGCTTTGGGCTGATAACAAGGTCAATACCTATCATTTTAAATCTATTTCCACTTCGGTGAATTTTCCGACTAATGAAGTCCGGAAATTATTTCAGGATAGCCAGGGGTATATATGGATATCGACTTACAATGGCCTTTTGCGCTATGATGGGTATTCTATTGTGGTGTATAAACCCGATGAAGTGAATCATGGACGTTCCATTGATAGTTTTGTGAATATGGTGGCCGAAGACAAGGAGAATAATTTGTGGATAGGTACGCACAATGGATTATATGTATTGCATAAGGAAACGGATGAGATAGAAAAAATAATCAGTCCTTTGTTACAGGTAAGCAATGTGGAGAGTATTCTTTATGCAAGCAACGGGGACTTATGGGTGGGAAGCAACAAAGGGTTGTTTCGCAGGAAAGCCGGAGGACGTACTTTCGATTGTGAAAAGAACATGGACATAAAGTCCGTTATCGAAGACAGGGAAGGACAAATATGGATTGGTACTTGGGAACAGGGGCTGCTGCGTTATAGTCCTCAAGAGGAATTGTATTATACTTACGACGGGATTAACCCTGGTAATTCGGCGCATGTCATATTTCAGGATGAAGCCGGGAATATTTGGATCGGTACCTGGCGGTATGGATTGGTGAAACTCATTAATCCGTATGATCCGGAACATTTCTCATTTAAAACATTCCGGAACATCAAGGGAAATTCTCATTCTCTGTTGGATAATATTATCTACGCCATTGCTCAGGATAAAAATTCCGGAAAGCTCTGGATCGGTTCACGCAGTGGAGTCAGTATTTTGGAAGATGAATCGGGGGACGGGAATTTTACCAATATTGTTCCGGGTAACCTTCAAGGAGATTTACCTTTTAATGAAGTGAATTCTCTGTTGTGCAGTAAAGACGGGCTGATGTGGCTGGGTATGTTGGGGGGAGGTGTTTGTACTGTAAATACAAATAAGTTCCGGTTTAATTATGATTCTTTGGAGGCTTTGCGTGAGCATTGCCCTACCAGCTCTGTCCGCAGTGTCTATCAGGAGGATAATGGGAATCTGTGGATGGGAATCATGGGATTCGGTCTGGTATTTTATGATATGAAACAGCATACCATTGTTCCTTACCGCTCTCATCCTGTATTGAAGAATATGGGATATACATCGACGGTCAATGATATTATTTATCGTAAAAGGACAAATGAATTGTGTTTTGCCACTTGGGATGACGGTGTGTGGTTCTATAACGTCAAAGCCGGGAAAGCACACGTGATAAATACCGTTACCAATCCGGAACTGAGTGATATTTGTATTTATTCTTTGTTGGAAGATTCGAAAGGGAATCTGTGGTTGGGGACACGTTCGGGAGTGTTTATCTTGGATACGGAATCAAGACTTCATTCTTTGAATGAACTGGTGACTTTGACAAATCAGGCATTGCCCCAAATTTCTATTTTCAAAATGGCGGAAGATCAAGATGGCTTTATCTGGATAGCGACTAGTAATGAAGGGGTATGGCGGATAGATACATCCGGAGAAACATATAAGGTTAAGTTTTATACGCCTTCGGATGGTACATTATCCACTATCGGGGCGATGAGTGTTTGTGTGGATGGATACAATAGAGTATGGGTGGGGTCGAATGGTAATGGACTCGATTTGTATGACCGGAAGAATGATCGTTTTGTTTCAGTCTTGAATGATTATTTCCGGAATGGAGATGTTGTTTTCAGCATGCTGGAGGATGATGAGCATACTTTATGGCTTACTACCAATGCGGAAATGTATCACATTGATATCCCTTTGGATGGTGCTGCACCGAAAATACATACTTACACGGTAGATGATGGTTTGCAAGACCACATGTTTAACCGGAATTCTTGCTTCAAGGGGGCGGATGGGAAACTTATCTTCGGAGGATTCCGTGGATTGAACAGTTTTTATCCTGATAAAATAGTTCAGGATACTGCCTATTCTCCGGTAGTAATTACAGATATAAAGGTACATAATGTATCGGTACGTACCTACCCTCTTTCCATCAGAAAGGGGATTGTTGCAAACAGGGCTATTGATTTTATTGATAAAATTGTATTAGGATACCGGGAGAATAATTTCAGTCTTGATTTTTCAATATTGAACTATATCAATCCTGAGTTGAACCGTTATTTATATCGGTTGGAGGGATATGACAAGGAATGGTTGTCCGTTGAGGCTGGACGTCGGTTTGCCTATTATAACAATCTTCCGGCAGGTACTTATACTTTTTGTGTAAAGGGAGCCAATCAGAATGGAATCTGGTCTCCGGATATGAAATGTCTGCGTATAACTATTCTTCCGCCGCCTTGGTTATCGTGGTGGGCTTATTGCCTTTATGTCTTGTTGTTCGTTTCATTGGCATGGTATACTTATCGGATTGTCAGAAACCGTATCCGGATGAAACAGGCCATAGAGATGGGGAAGATAGAACGGCAGAAAATGGAGGAAATCAATCATGCTAAATTACAGTTCTTTACCAATATCACTCATGAGTTGCTGACTCCGCTTTCTATTATATCGGCTTCGGTGGATGAACTGAAACAAGAAGTACCGGCAAGTTCGTCGGTTTGTTCTGTAATAGCTGATAATACTGTGCGGTTAATCCGGTTGATTCAGCAAATCTTAGAGTTCAGGAAAGTGGAGAATGGCAAGTTGCGGCTAAAAGTTTCGCATGGAAATGTCAGTATGTTCTTGAAAAAATCAGTGTCGGCTTTCGCACCTTTGGTTAAAAAGCAGAAATTGTCCATACAATTTGATTTGTCTGAAGAATATTCGGGATATTTTGATGTGGATAAATTGGATAAAGTGGTGTACAATCTGCTTTCCAATGCCGCTAAATATACTCCTGAAGGAGGAACTATTGTGGTGTCGCAGGCTCATGATGAGGAAAAGAGGACTTTTAAATTGAGTGTGAACAATCCCGGCGAGTTGATTCCAAAAGAGAAGTTGGATCATATGTTCGAGAGATTTTATGAAGGGGAGTATCGCAAATTCCATACCATAGGGACGGGTATCGGTTTGTCGCTGACTAAAGATTTGGTATTGTTGCATCATGGAACGATACAGGTATTTAGCGATAAGGAGGAAGGGAATACTTTTGTGGTTGAAATTCCTATAGGACGTGAGGCTTTTGCTGAAGATGAGGTAGACGAGAATACTGAAAATGTGGACTATGCTGTTTTATCGGCAGATGAAATGGAGAATGTCTCGGAGATTGATATGTTGGAAGAGAAACCGGCAGCATCGACTATTTTGTTAGTGGAGGATAATGAGGAATTATTGGCTTTGATGGTTCGTCTGTTGCATGGCAAATACCATATTCTGAAGGCCGCTAATGGAACGGAAGCTTTGGAGATCCTTGCCAAACAGGAAGTGGATTTAATTGTTTCCGATGTTATGATGCCCGAAATGGACGGTATGGAATTGTGCCGCCGGGTGAAGACTCAATTTGAGACCTGCCATATTCCATTGATTTTGTTAACGGCCAAGACTAGTGATGAAGACCATGTGGAAGGGTATGAGTCTGGGGCCGATGGTTATATCTGTAAACCGCTCCGCCTCTCTGTCTTGTTTGCCAAGATAGATAACTTGTTGAAACGGCGCAAACGTATGGGAGTGGATTTTCGTAAGCAGTTGGTCTTTGAAGCCAAAGAATTAAATTACACCTCGATGGACGAAGCTTTCATTCGGAAAGCGGTGGATTGTGTGAATGCCCATTTGAGTGATTGTGATTTTGAACATGCACAGTTTATGGCGGAGATGGGTATGGCCCGGACTACACTAGCAGATAAATTGAAACTGTTGACCGGACTTACTCCCTCTGCATTTATCAGCAATGTCCGTTTGCAAGCGGCTTGTCGGCTGATAGACGAGAAAAAGAAAATCCGTATAGCCGATTTGGCGTATGCTGTAGGTTTCAACGACCCTAAATATTTCAGTTCCTGCTTTAAGAAGAAATTCGGACTTTCTCCTACAGAGTATATGATGAAGTATGATGGCTGATTATTACCGGAAATAGGCTCTATAGGGAATAAACAGCCTTTTTCCGGTAATAATTCTCCCTGTTTCTTTTCTGTTCCTCTTACTTTTGCTGGCAAATAAAACGAATTATCTTTATTTGTTAGACCTTTAAAAAAAGTATTATGAACATGAAAACTCTGACAGAAACCAGTACATTCCGGGTACTGAGCCTATTGCTGTGTTTCTGCTTCTTCATCCCTGCGATGAATGTGAGCGCTTCCAGTCTGCAAGCAGACAAGTTTAAAGTTTCCGGTATTGTAAAAGATGCCACAGGCGAACCGGTCATCGGTGCTAGTGTGGTTGAAAAAGGAACAACCAATGGAACGGTAACTGACTTGGATGGTAATTTCAATCTCTCGGTGGCTTCTAATTCTACTATTGTCATTTCTTTTATAGGATATTCCGATCAGGAATTTCATATTTCGAAAGACAATATGGTACTGAATGTAAATCTGAAGGAAGATACGGAAATGATTGACGAAGTGGTAGTAGTCGGTTATGGTGTGCAGAAGAAGGAAAATCTGACGGGTTCTGTTGCTGCTGTAAATTTCAAGGATGTAGCTTCTATGCCGGTAGCGAATACTGCCAATATGCTTCAGGGTCGTTTGCCGGGTGTTATGTTGACCAACAATGGTGCCCAGGCCGGTCATGACAGTCCCGAAATCCGTATCCGTGGTGTGGGAACTTTTGAACACAATGATCCGATGGTCCTGATCGACGGAGTGGAAAGCTCGGTGAGCCAGATTGCGGAAATTCCTGCTGATGATATTGAAAGTGTTTCTGTATTGAAAGATGCGGCTTCGGCTTCTATCTATGGTGTGCGTGCTGCAAACGGTGTTATTTTGGTGACTACCAAACGAGGCGGTGAGCAGAAACCTACTATTACTTATTCTGGTAGCATCGCTTTGCAGGAGGCTACCGTGTTGCCCGATTATGTGAATTCTTATGAGTGGGCGAAGATGTATAATGAATGTTGGCCTTCCAAGGCATATACGGATGATATGTTACAGAAATTGCAAAATGGATCAGATCCCGATCATTTTGCCAATACCAATTGGGCTAAGGAAATGTTCCGTACGGCAGCTATGCACCAACACCATTTGTCAGTGAATGGAGGTAGTAAGGCAGTACATTACATGATTTCCACTCAATATTTCCAGCAAGATGGTATCTTGCGTGAGACAGCTAACCAACGTTTCAATTTCCGTTCTAATCTGGATGCGCAGTTGGGTATTGTAAAATTAGGATTGAATCTTTCGGGAAGCCGCCAGAACATTGATGAGCCTACGACCAGTGTTACCGGCGAAGGTTTGATGCGCTACCTTACTTGGTTTACCCGTCCTACTGTTCCTGTACGCTATTCTAACGGACATTATGGATTCCTGGATGGAAATCCCAATATTTCCCAATCCGTATTCAAAAATCCGATTGAAGCTTT
>OGPN01000878.1_pt1 | contig 20855 bp, 19 predicted proteins | sample 1552941 | NCBI WGS metagenome assembly OGPN01 (sample SAMEA2580220, study PRJEB22360) | human gut metagenome | biome: human gut; feature: human-associated habitat; material: faeces | place: Denmark | collected 2008/2010
CATAACAACTGAAATAAAATATCCATATTGTATTTTGAATTATAAAATGTCAATCAAAGATTGTAAAATCATCGAACTCCCCAAATTCTTAGATATGAGAGGGAATCTTTCGTTTGTAGAACAGAACAATCATATTCCGTTTGAAATCAAGAGGACATATTGGATTTATGATGTTCCGGGAGGAGAATGCCGTGGAAGTCATGCATTCAGGAATACGGAAGAATTCATAGTTGCACTTTCAGGCGGTTTTGATGTGATAGTGGATGATGGTGAGAGACAGAATAAGTTTACGCTTAATCGTTCTTATTATGGTCTTTATATTCCGAAAGGGTTGTGGAGAAGAATAGACAATTTCTCTACAAATTCTCTTGCATTGGAATTTGCTTCAACTAGTTATATTCCAGATGACTATATTAGAAATTATGACGATTATTTACAGTTAAGGGGCAATGGAGAAATATAGTGTATTTGATTGTTCAATGATTGAGCTGGACAAGCATCACAGTGATCGTAAGGGTAACCTGACTGTAGTGCAGAATGGCGACACTCTTCCTTTTGATGTGAAGCGTGTATACTATCTGTATGATGTCCCAGGAGGTGAGTCTCGTGGAGCACATGCTCACAGAGATTTGAGCCAGTTTATGGTTGCCGCATCCGGTTCCTTTCGTGTAACCTTGGATGATGGCAAGGTTAAACGTTCTTTTTTCTTGAATCGTCCTTATCAAGGCTTATATGTAAAACCGGGTATATGGCGTGACTTGGATGATTTTTCTTCTGGTGCTGTTTGCATGGTTTTGGCTTCTGATGTATATAAAAAGGAAGACTATATTCGTAATTATGATGAATTTCTTGAATTTAGGGAGATTAGTAATGATACATCCGTTAAGCGATTGTAAGAATCAAAATATTCCGGCTTCTACTAATATCTGGCAGTACTGCGTAGTACTTCCTGAGGCCAGGATTGGCGAGAGATGCAATATCTGTTCTCATTGTCTGATTGAGAATAATGTGGTGATTGGTAATAATGTTACTATTAAGTGTGGTGTCCAAGTTTGGGATGGTATTGAGTTGGAAGATAATGTAATGGTAGGTGCTAATACGACTTTTACCAATGATATGTATCCAAAGTCGAAGAATGAGGATTGGGTTCTTCTTAAGACAAAGGTGTGCAAGGGTGCATCTATCGGTGCTGGTTCTACGATACTTCCAGGGATAACCATTGGTGAGGATGCCATGATTGGTGCTGGCAGTGTGGTGACAAAGAATGTGCCTGCCGGAGAAATCTGGGTAGGTAATCCTGCGAAATTTCTTAGAAAAATAGCTGATAAATAAAGAAAAACAAAATGATACCTTTTCTTTCATTAAAAGATGTGACCGCTCTTCACGGAGCTGAGATAAATGAGGCTGTAAGCCGTGTGGTTAACGGAGGGTGGTACCTTCAAGGCAAGGAGAACGAACGCTTTGAGGAGAATTACTCAAAATTTGTTGGAGTACAATATACAGTTGGTTGTGCCAATGGCTTGGATGCACTGATTTGGATTTTCCGTGCATACATTGAGATGGGTGTAATGCAACCAGGTGATGAGGTCATTGTACCGGCAAATACCTATATTGCAACTATTCTTGCTATCACAGAAAATGGTTTGAAGCCTGTTCTTGTAGAGCCAAGACTGAATACACTTGAGATTGATGAGGATAAGATAGAGGAAGTTATAACTTCTCGTACAAAAGCTATAGCTCTTGTGCACCTCTATGGTCGTTTGGCTTGGAGTGAGAAAATTGCCAATATTTGCAAAAAATATAATCTGAAGTTAGTAGAAGATAATGCTCAAGCGCATGGCTGTTTGACAGCTGATGGTTGCATGACAGGTTCGTTAGGTGATGCTGCTGGACATAGCTTTTATCCGGGAAAGAATTTAGGTGCATTAGGTGATGGTGGTGCTGTGACAACTAATGATTTGGAACTGGCCATCACTGTGCGTACTTTGGCTAACTATGGTTCACAGAAAAAATATATATTCAAATATAGGGGACGTAATAGTAGACTTGACGAGGTTCAAGCAGCTGTACTGAATGTGAAATTGAAATATCTGGACCAGGATATTGCTTTACGGAGAAAAGTCGCCGGATATTATATACAACATATAAAAAATTCCCGGATTGTTTTACCTGTAATTAAAAATTGGCAATCCCATGTCTTTCATTTATTTCCTGTTCGTTGTAAAGAAAGAGAAGAATTGCAGAAATATTTGAACGACCAAAAAATTCAGACCATTATCCATTATCCGATTCCACCGCATAAGCAAGCATGCTATAAAGCTTGGAACGAGCAGTGTTTTCCGGTGACAGAACAAATACATCAGGAGGAATTAAGTTTACCTATCAGTCCTGTAATGACGGAAGAAGAGGTGAAGACAGTTGTTGAGGTTTTGAATCAATGGAAATGACGGAAGAAAAAACGGGAAAAAGAATATGGCTGGTAAATCAGTATGCCATGCCTCCCCGACTTGAGTCGCGTTTAAGGACTATTAAGTTTGCACATTATTTGCAAAAAGCCGGGTATGAAGTGACGATTTTTGCTTCAAGCATTATGCATAATATGGACATCGATTTGATTGAGGATGATTCTCTTTATATCGAACGTCAGTATGGTGATTTGAATTTTGTACATATTAAGACAGCAAAGTATAAGGGGAATGGCCTGAAAAGAGTGATCGGATTAATCCAATTTCCCCGTAGATTTTTAAAAATTGCTGAAAAATTTCCGGCTCCGGACTGTATTATCCAAACGGCGACAGTACCTTTCGGAAATATCATTTATCGCTATGCTAGAAAAGTAAAAGTAAAATATATTGTTGAAGTCCTGGATCTGTGGCCGGAGACTTTTGTGGATTTAGGCATATTGAATAAAAAGAATCCCATTGTTCCCTTGTTGTATAAATCTGAAAAATGGTTATATACGAAAGCTGATCAGGTAGTATTTTCTATGGAAGGTGGACGGGATTATATTATCGATAAAAAGTGGGATACCGATCATGGAGGGCCAATCGATTTAAAAAAGGTATTTTATATCAACAATGGCGTTGATCTGGCTGATTTTAATCACTTTAAAGAACAGTTTAAGTTGCAGGATGCTTCGTTAGAGGATGAATCTGTAAAGAAAGTGATTTATTTGGGTTCTATCCGGTTGGCGAACAATTTAAAAAAACTGATCGATGCAGCCGCTTTGCTGAAAGAGCATAAAGATGTCGTATTCTTTTTGTATGGAGATGGTGACGACCGAAAAGAGTTAGAAAAATACTGTAAGGAACAGCATATCGATAATGTTGTTTTTAAAGAAAAATGGATCGACCCTCAATATGTTCCCTATGTATTGTCTAAAGCGACTGTAAATATTCTGAATTATATGCCGGGAAATTTTGGTAAATATGGGGGAAGCCAAAGTAAAATGTTTCAGTACATGGCCAGTGGAAGACCGATTTGCTCTAATTTGAAAATGATGTATTGCCTGATTAATAAATATAAGCTGGGTATTGCCAGGGAATTCGATTCATCTCAGGAATATGCAGAAGCTATATTAAAACTGCTCGATTTGGAACCGGATGAATATAATGCGATTTGCAAAAGAGCCCGGGAAGCAGCGATTGAATTTGATTATAAAAATTTGACGGATAAATTAATAGCATTATTGTAATGGGAGAATGCGTTCAGGTTCGATTGTTAAAACAGGGTGATTTATCGGATATTGTAAGTATTCACATGCATGCTTTTGAAGGTTTTTTTTTAACTACTTTGGGCAATTCTTTTCTGAAGACTTACTATAAATCTGTATTGAAAACTAAGGATTCTATTTTAGCCGGAGCTTATATCGATCAAAAATTAGTGGGTTTTGGGGTTGGTGCTTTCCTGGCTAAAGGATATAATAAAAGATTAGTCCGGAATAGTTTGTTTCCTTTTCTATGGGAAGGGGTGAAACTCCTTTTTTATAAACCGAAAGCTATCGTTCAGTTGAAGAATAATTTTAGAAAAACGGGAGAGCAGAAGGATGACGGAAGATATGCTGAATTATATTCTATTGCGGTAGAACCGGATGTCGGTATCCGGGGTATCGGATCTGCCATTATCCATTTTTTTGAATGTGAAGCTAAGAGTCAAGGAGTCGACCGGGTTTCATTGACAACCGATCTCTATGAAAATAAGAATGTTTTAGCTTTTTATAAGAAAAACGGATACGAAGTGTATTATGAATTTATGGCTTACCCAAACAGAAAGATGGTAAGACTGATAAAAAAAATTTGATAGGATGAAAGGTATTGTATTAGCCGGTGGTTCCGGGTCTCGTTTATACCCGATTACAAAGGGTGTAAGTAAACAACTATTACCGGTATTCGATAAACCGATGATTTATTATCCTTTGTCGGTTTTTATGCTGGCCGGTATCAGGGACATTTTAATTATTTCTACTCCTTATGATTTACCTTCATTCAAACGGTTATTGGGAGATGGAAGCGATTATGGTATACATTTACAGTATGCGGAACAGCCTTCACCGGACGGTTTAGCCCAGGCCTTCATTATCGGTAAGGAATTTATCGGTAATGACGCTGTATGTCTGATTTTAGGAGACAATATTTTTTATGGTCAAGGATTTACTCCTATGTTAAAAGAAGCTGTAGAAGTTGCGGAAGTAAAAAATCAGGCCACCATTTTCGGATATTGGGTAAAAGATCCTCAAAGATATGGAGTGGTGGAGTTCGATGCTGATGGGAAAGTATTGACTATCGAGGAAAAACCACAATGCCCAAAATCCAATTATGCTGTAGTCGGACTTTACTTTTATCCGAACAAGGTTATTAAAATAGCTGAAAATATTCGACCTTCGGAAAGAGGTGAATTGGAAATAACCACTGTCAATCAGGAATTTTTGAAAGACAATAATTTGAATGTTCAGCTTTTAGGACGTGGATTTGCCTGGTTAGACACGGGCACGCACGATTCTTTATCAGAAGCTTCTACTTTTATCGAGGTTATAGAAAAACGACAGGGACTAAAAGTGGCATGCTTGGAAGCGATTGCCTATCGTCAAGGTTGGATAACTGAAAAGAAAATGCTGGAAATAGCCGGACCTATGATCAAAAATCAGTATGGCCAATATTTAGTGGAGGTGGTGAAGGAGCAGAATAAATAATTGAGAAAAGAGAGGGTCGTAATTATACCACTCAAATTGAAAGTTTGTAAACTGATAATTTATGAAGATCGTTACCATTATCGGGGCTCGTCCTCAGTTTATTAAAGCGGCTGTAGTTAGCCGTGCATTTGCTTCTTGCGGTGAAATGGAAGAAGTGATTGTACATACGGGACAACATTACGATGCCAATATGAGTGAGGTGTTTTTTGAGGAGATGTCTATACCGAAGCTATATTATAATTTGTCGGTAGTATAACTCTGTATCCCAGACTTGGGGTAAATTGATAGCACTGAATTACGATTTTTCCAATAGTAAGATTTGTTTTATAGATCCTGTCGGATATCTGGAGATGGTGTGGTTGTTGAAGAATTGTAAGATGGTGATGACAGATAGCGGAGGATTGCAAAAAGAAGCTTATTTTTTCGGGAAGTATTGTGTGACGATGCGGGATGAAACGGAATGGGTGGAATTGGTAGAAAACGGATTCAATCTGTTGGCAGGGAGTGATCACGATCGGATATTACAAAGTGTAAAAGAATTGCAGGAAAAAGGTCAGGCCTGCTTTGAAAACCGTTTGTATGGAAAAGGGGATGCGGGGGAGAAAGTACTAAAGGTGTTACAAACGGCGTAAGGAACGAAGTTTTTATCTTCATTCATCATTTTCGGTTCCGGAATTCTCCGGAATATCTTACCTGTGTTTCCTTTTTGTAAAGGGACTGACAAAATGATATAGCCTTAATATATAAATTTATATAATATGAAAATCCCTTTTTCCTTACCTGTCATCGATGATGAGGTAATAGCAGAAATGCATGATACCCTGACTCATACGGGATGGCTGACGACAGGCCCCAAAGCACGGGCTTTAGAAGATGAGATCCGGCAGTTCACGGGAGGTGAAGCTGTTTTGTGTGTAAATTCGTGGACCTCCGGGGCGATGCTAATGCTACGGTGGCTGGGAGTAGGTCCCGGTGATGAAGTGATTATCCCCGCTTACACATACAGTGCAACGGCTTTGTGTGCCATGAATATGGGGGCAAAGGTGGTGATGGTAGACGTAAAAGATGATTTTACTATCGATCCGGACAAGATAAAAGCCGCAATCAATGAACATACCAAAGTGATATTGCCTGTCGATATCGGAGGGTATCCCTGTGATTACGATGCCATCCGGGCAGTAGTGGACGACCCGGAAGTGAAGGCATTGTACCGGCCTGCCTCCGGGAGGCAAAAGCAATTGGGCCGGATAATGCTTTTGGCCGATGCCGCCCATTCCTTAGGGGCTTTTTATAAAGGAAAGGCTTCCGGGACAGTGGCCGATGTCACTGTTTTCTCCCTGCATTCTGTTAAAAATATTACGACAGGGGAAGGCGGTGCGATTGTATTGAATTTACCGCAGCCTTTCAACAACCAGAACGAACTGACTTTCCTGAGGGCCTTGGCATTGAACGGACAAAACAAGAGTGCTTTCGAAAAAAATCAGGTGGGTGCGTGGCGGTATGATATCATCGATCAGGGACTGAAAGTGAATATGCCGGATTTATGCGCTACTGTCGGTTTGGCACAGATACGCCGGTATAAATCCACGTTTCTGCCCGAAAGGAAAGCCATTTTTGAATTTTATGTCCGGGAGTTTTCAAAACGGGATTGGGCTGTTATTCCCCCCTATCATCACCGGGATACGGAGAGTTCTTATCATCTGTTTCTGCTCCGGATCAAGGATTTCGATGAGGCGAAACGGGATGCCATGATTCAATATATCAGTGAAAAGGGTGTCGGGGTGAATGTACATTACATACCGATGGCTATGCTGACTTTGTTCAAGAACCGGGGATATAAAATGGAAGATTATCCGAATACATACCGGTTGTATGCCAATGAAATCAGTCTTCCGGTTTATAATCATTTAACCCGGGAACAGCTGCGTATCATCGTAGATACCGTTGCCGAAGCCTATGAAGCTGTAAAATAACATTTCTTTCCTTCTTTTTATAATCCGAATTTATGTACAAATTTTTGAAGGTTGTCTTTGACGTACTGCTGGCACTTATTGCCTTGGTGTGCGTGTCGTGGCTGTTGTTGCCCTGTATGCTGATTCTGTGGTGTACGGGGGAACATAAGGTATGGTATCTGCAAAAAAGGGTTGGGTACAGGAACCGGATGTTTTCTATTTTTAAGTTTGCCACCATGCTGAAGAACTCCCCCAATATGGGGACAGGCAGCCTGACCACCCGGAATGATCCGCGTGTATTGCCTTTCGGCCGTTTTTTGCGGAAGACGAAGATCAATGAATTGCCGCAGATATTGAATGTGCTCAGTGGAACGATGAGTATTGTAGGGCCGCGTCCGCAGATGAAGGTGGATTTCGAACGTTTTCCGGAACATGTACAACGGGTGATTTATAATGTGCGGCCGGGAATCACGGGGCTCGGCTCGATTGTTTTCCGGGATGAGGAGCGGTTGTTGTCGCAACCGGGGATCGATCCTGTCGTGTTTTATACGGAGAAAATCGCTCCGTACAAAGGTGAACTGGAAATCTGGTACCAACAGCATGCTTCGTTATGGCTGGATATAAAACTGATCTTTCTGACGGCCTGGGTGATCGTGAAGCCGGAAAGTGAGCTGCCTTTCCGTTGGCTGAAAGGACTGCCGGAGCAGCCGGAGTATTTGAAATAATTTCTTACCTGAATTTGAAATCAAATTAAAATTAAGCAGATGTTGAATGTCAGTCAATTTATAGCCGACCACATAACGGGCCGGCAAAAGAGCATGTTCGCAGCGGACATTGAGGCGAACCGGGATAAGCTTCGCGCGGAAATAGAAGGTAAACGTGTTTTGGTGATCGGCGGTGCCGGGACGATCGGTTCGTCGTATATCCGGGCGGTGCTGCCTTTCCGTCCTTCAAAGCTGGTGGTTGTGGACATCAGTGAGAACGGGCTGGCGGAACTGACGAGGGATCTGCGCTCGACGTACGGGATGTATGTGCCGGAAGAATACCGGACTTATCCGCTCAGTTTTGCCGATCCGGTCTTTGAAAAGATTTTCCGGGCAGAGCAGGGATTCGATATTGTGGCCAATTTTTCAGCCCACAAGCATGTACGGAGCGAAAAGGATAAATATTCCGTTCAGGCGTTGCTGGAGAATAATGTGCTGAAAGCGCGGAAATTGTTGGATTTGTTATCTGAATTTCCGCCGCGTCATTTCTTCTGCGTGTCGACGGATAAGGCTGCCAATCCTGTAAATATCATGGGAGCCAGCAAGAAGATCATGGAGGAAATGATCATGGCCTATTCTTCGCGGTTCAAAATATCGACGGCCCGTTTTGCCAATGTGGCTTTTTCGAACGGAAGTCTGCTGGCCGGATTTATCGGCCGGCTGATGAAGCGTCAGCCGCTGAGTTCTCCGAACGATGTGAAACGCTATTTCGTTTCTCCTGACGAGAGTGGACAGATCTGTATGCTGGCCTGCATTCTGGGGCAGAACCGGGAGATCTTTTTCCCGAAACTGGGAGCAGGGCAGATGATGACCTTCTCCTCTATCGCCGACCGGTTCCTGCATAGTCTGGGATATGAGGTGAAGCAGTGTGCCTCGGAGGAGGAAGCCCGGCGGTTTGCCGCGGAGATGCCGGTGGATAGTAAAGTATATCCGGTGTATTATTTCGCCTCGGATACGACAGGAGAAAAAGGGTTTGAGGAATTTTACGTGAAGGGGGAAAAAATTAATCCGGAACGCTTCGGATCGCTGGGGGTGATTGAGGACCTGGAGGCCCGCCGGATGGAAGAACTGGATACTTTCCTGGAAAGATTGCAGGCGGTATTGAACGACCAGAAAACAGAAAAAGAAGATATTGTCGGAACGATGAAAGCATTTATCCCCAATTTTGAACATATGGAGAAAGGGAAAAATTTGGATCAGAAGATGTAATCTTTTCTTGATGGGAATTACTCCGCAATTGTTTAGAGAAATCTGGAAATTGCTTAACGATTAAAACATTCATCTATGTCCGACATTAAATTCATCGAAGGAGGTATTTTTACCGATTACCGGGGGCAGATTTCTCATGTGAATGACCTCGACATGCAAGAAATCAAGCGTTTTTATATTATTCATCAAAAGACTGCCCGTGTATTCGGATAAAATACTGTCGGATGCGGTACATGACAGCTGGAGATATGACAAGGATATGTGGATGGATTGGAATTTATGGTAGACTTATTCCGGTAGTTGTTCGTGTCCGGTGCCCCGGTCGCTTCTGTCGGTCATCTTGCTTTTTCTTTCACTGACCGGCGGAACTCCTCACTGCACAAAAAACTTTACGTTACGTTTCCGTCAGACACCATCGGTCGGGCATTCAGAAAAAGCAAGACGACACTCGACAGAGCTCCCATGGTCCCCGAATACGATCACCTTCGATTCCCGTTATCACTGCATGGCAAACTAACCTCGATCTGGAAAACAGGAACACCATAAAACAGAGGTCTTCTGATTCCTTACCTTAGGAATCAATTTAGAAATCAGTATTTTTCTTCCCCTTCCTTTGGCCCGTAGTGCTGACGGCATAAAAACCGAAACAGAAAGAAAAAAACTAAACCTACAGTTCAGGAGATTTTTTTCATTCGTTTAATCGGGATGGTATGCGCCTGCTTTTTTGAAGATACGATCTGAGAAAAGATAGGTTGAATCAGCACAAAACCACAACCGACGAATAATCCCAGCAATAAAGAAGCCAACACAATCAATGCACGCTGTGGTTTAGAAGGAACGGTCGGTTCTACGACAGGTTCGATTACCGTCAGTACCGGCATATCTTCTTTCACCTGGATTTTCGCCTTCTCCCGTTGCTTTACAATATCGGAATAAAGTCCGAAAAACAACTCGTAATCGTTGGTCAGTATTTTCTCTTCCGTTTCTAATTGCACGGATGTCCGGTCCGGATGTTTTTCGCGGAATTGTACTAAAGCCTGTTGCTTTTTCTCCAGTTCGTTTTTCACCTCCGTATAACGTTCCTCTACAAAATCGAGAGCAGCCTGAGCTTTGGCGATACGAAACCGCGCAATGTATGTCTGCAGCATAGCCTGTGCCCGATTCGTCAGATAAGCCGAAAGTTTCGGATCGGGCAGATCCAGAGTAATTTTCAGATTACCGTCTTTGTTATTTACTTTTACAGAAAAAGCATCTTTTAAATAAGCCAGACATTTACTTTCTTCTTCTGTCAGCTGTTCCACCTGTGAAGGATCGGCTACCAAAGCCAAACGTTCCGGACCGGACACCAGATAGTTATAGAAAGTAACCGTATCTCCTCTCTCATCGATGTATAAAGGAGAATAGATCAACTCTTTCTGAAAAGGCACGCTGAAAAAAATATCCGGATACATAGCCGGCGAAACAATACGCGTATTCCGCATATCTCCCATCGGCATACTCTGAAAAGGCGACATTCCTTCGACACTGATCCGCGTTGTCCGGTCTTCCATTTCCAAACCCAGGGTACATTGAGCGGTATATTTCCTTGGTAAAAAGAAAGCTAAAACCAAACCACCCACCAGAAAAAACAAGGCAATATACATTATTGTCCTTTTGCGATGCCACAGCTTCGCCATGACTTCGATTAAATCGATTTCTTCATTTTCCATCGTTATATTTACTTAGTCGTTCAATCCTTTAAGTTTTCCCGCTTTAAAGGATACCACAAAAGTATAAAAATATTCGGACCTCCCGCACAATAAAGAAAAAAGCTATCGAAATTTATTATTCGATAGCTTTTTTTATAAAGTCTTATGGAAAATTATTCTTTTTCTTCAGGCAACCATCCTTTTAAACGCTTACAACCGGAAACCTGAGCCAGGAAAGGTAAAGTCAATACCAAACCGATACCGATAAAACCACCTAAAAAAGTAAAGGCGATACAAATCAGTCCTCTTTTGGGTTTTGAACGTTCGGTCGGTATAGTTACCGGTTCTACAACGGTAAATACCGGAGTCGTTTCTTTTACCTGAATATTGGCTTGCTCGCGCTGTTTGGCCAGTTCACTGTATACGCCGAATAGTAGTGTATATTCGTTATTCAAACGCTCCTGGGTAGTTTTAGCTACATTGGAAACCAGATTACGATTGGCATCGTTAAAAATAGCCAGCTCTTCCTGTTTCTTTTCATATTCTTTTTTAGCCTCTTCATAGCGACCTTCCACAAACTCCAGATTCGCCTTCACCTTCTGAATTTTAAAGTCGGTTACATAACGCTGCAATAATTCCTGTACTTTGGCAGCCAATTGAGCTGCAGCCAAAGGTTCAGGCATATCGACAGATAAAGTAATATACCCGTCTTTATCGTTGAGGTTCATATTGATCTTATCTTTCAAGGTCTTGATACATTCTGCCTCGTCTTTAGACAGGGATTCCAAAGTAGCAACAGCCCCTTCTCCATATTGAGGTTCCGGTTCTTCCCCACGAATAGCCCCGATAATCACTCCGGGCAAACCGATCGTATATTTCAGTATTGTTCCTCCTAAAGAAAATTGGGCATATTCATCGGCAGTATAGTAATCCAGCAATTTCACCGGCTGATCGTATTCCTCAAATTTGATCGCCGTCTGCATAATTTCCTTTTGGAAAGGTACACTAGCCAATATTTTAGGATAAATCTTCGGCGACAACACATCTCCGGCACCTAAAGATCCGATGTTTATACCTGCTATAGCAGCTAAGCCACTTAAACTTCCCCCAGTCGTTTTTTCACCTGTCTGAGGAACAATCGTACAGGAAGCGGTAAAAACTTTAGCACTGAACAAAGCGACCAATACCCCGAGACATGCACAAACGACAGTCACCTTGAGAATGAATTTCCGCTTTGCCCATAATTTCTTTACAACCTCGATCAGGTCTATTTCATTTTCCGGTTGAACCGGTTGATTACTCGTCGAATTTGTAGCCATTACTTCGTGCTATTAATAATTGATGTAACTAATGCAGCCATAGACGTGGTAGAGGAAGCGATACTCATGATTTCAGCCAAACCGACACCTTTTCTAGGCGGTTTTACCGGTACAATGATTTCACAACCGGGAGCAGCCTTGGCCTTAGAGAAAGTCTTGGATTTCTGCACCGTACCGTTCATATACACGATAAACACCCTGCGTTTCTTCGCCCGTGAAGCGAATCCTCCGCCCTGTTCTATATAATAATTCAACTTCGCATTCTTTTTGTATACGACAGTATTCGGATACATCACCGCCCCACTGATCTTCACCGTTCCTGTATACTGAGGGACAACGAGCTGGTCCCCTTCCCGTAATACGACATCATAATCCGATCCGGGATTTTCGATCGCTTTCTTCAGCTCGATACCGACATAATAGGTATTACCGATATCCAGACGGTTAATGGCGATCGAATCTTTATCCGTTTGTTTGGAAAGTTTCAATACAGATTCCACCCGAGCCTTTTCATCCGGTGTCATCTGTCTGAGCAAACGGGCCCCTTTTGCATATGCCTCCGGCATCAGTCCACCTGCTCTTTTCACCAAATCCGAAAGCCGTTCTCCTTTCTGGGATAAGACATAATTTCCTTCAAACAATACCTCGCCGGTAACTGTTACATTTTGCTGTACCTGATATCCCGGAGAGTTACGGACAAATACTTCATCATAGGGTTCCAAAGTAAAGTCCGGTTTACCATCCACAATCAATCCATCCTTTAAAGTAAAAGTAAAGTTTTCAGCCAATTTAGTCACTCCGGTCAAGCTCTTCGGATTTTTAATCCGGCGAGCCACATCGACTTTCACTGTCGAAGCGGACTCCAATAAACCGCCGGCCTGAATGATCAGGTCTTCAATTGTGGCATTATCGGCATATTTGTATATGCCCGGTACCCTTACAGCCCCTTTTACGGACAATGTATATTCTTCCTGCAAATCGAATATCGAAGGAATATACAATTCATCGTTTTTTTGCAAAGGCAGATTGGCAGCCGAACCACTCAATATCCCGGTTACATTGAGAGCGACCACTTCCTGAGTTAAATCGGGTTTCTGGCGGAATAATACAGCCCGGTTAACAAAGGCATCTTCAGTAATTCCCTCTGCTTTTTCAATCAATTCCTTCACTGTAGTTACTTTTCCTAAATCGTATAATCCGGGCCGGTACACAGCTCCCCGAATCTGAACCCGATTTTCAAAACGATTCAACATCGGATCTACAGAAATAAAATCCCCATCTACCAAAGGAAAACTTTTAAACTCTCCTTCTTCGACATTATATACCTGATATTCCCGTCCACTTTTTCGAATTACCCGAATAGCATTTTTATAAGCATCTCCCTTAAAACCTCCGGCATACTCCAACAAATCGCCGACTGTCTCCGTATCTTTCATTTCATAGATCATCGGACGCTTTACCTTTCCTGTCAGGGAAACCAAATTGGCATAAGGTGCAACGAGCACCACATCCCCGTCATTCAGGCTGATGTCCAGATCGCTTCTCCCTTTTAAAAGATAATCGTATACATCTACATCGGCGACAACTTTTCCTTTGCGATTTACCGTAATATTCCGCATGGAACCGATCTCACCGACTCCTCCGGCATTATATAAAGCATGAAACAAAGTAGCCAAAGAAGGTAAGGTATAGGTACCCGGCATCGCCACTTCCCCCATCACATTCACCCGAATACTCCGCACGTTTCCTAAGGACACTTTTATAAAAGTATCCGGCTCATCACTATTTAATGAAGCATATACCTGAGACAACGCATTCTTTACCCGTTGATAAGCTTCTTCTATCTTCAAGCCATTCAGATAAACCGGTCCGATCTCTTCGATCGTGATATTTCCATCCGGTGCAATATACTGCCGAATAGTCTTTACCGATCCCCCCCAAATATCCACAATAATCTCATCTCCGGGACCAAGCACATAATTTTCCGGCGTAGCTATATTGAGGTTAGGTTCGAAAGTCAATTGTTTGTTATTAAAAATATTCCGTCCGAAAATCCTTATTTCAGGCAATGAATCTTTTGAGAAAAGAAGCTCTTTATCTTCCTCCAGATTCAAAGAATCCAATATATTGACTGCAGGAGGATTTTCTTGCCTCAACCGGCTCATTCCGTTCCCCGTTTGTTCTCCGGCCGTACTTTTTTTACCGGTATAGTTATTTTTTATACGAATCAATTGTTCCTGGGTAACTCCTTTTTGTCCCAGCATCATAATGATTTGTTGTTGAGTTTTTCCCTGATTCTGAGCCTCTTTAACTATAGCTACAACCTGGTCGTCCGACATCTGAGCAAATGTAACAGCTATAAATTGCACGAACAATATGAGTAAGAATAACTTCTTCACCTTTATTTTATTATTAATTTTTATTCTATGTTATTTCAATGAGTCACAAAAATAAACAAAAAGCCCCAAACATACCCCTTCTTAGAATAATTTTTCACTTTTTCAACACAACTGGCCGCTACCGTAATCAAAGCACACCCTAATTTTTCCAAACGTAAAACAATCCGGTATTTATCCCGGATCTGCACCATTTCTCCTTGAAATCCAGCTAATTTACCCCGAACAACTTCTACTAAAGTACCTGCAGGAATATCCTCGTAAGAAATTTCCAGCGGTTCGTCGGCCTGGTTTTCGACAAAACGTAAGCGTTCGATCTGTTCAGCCGGAATAGCTACCGCTTTTCCCTTTTCTTTCAGGAAAGTAACCACCCCCGGAGTTGTCAGCACAGGAACAAAGGTTTCTTCTTTTATATGTACAAAAATATATCCGGAAATCAAAGGTACCGATACTTTTTTTTTCCGGTCACTCCACACCCTGTATTCAGTCCTTAACGGAAGATAATTTTCAATACCAATCTGATCGAGTCGTTCTTTCACTTTTTTTTCAGCCCTGGCTGCTGTATACACAGCATACCAGGAAAAAACACTCTCCATAAACAATAGCTTAGCACTTAATAAACTTTCAGCATAGTCACTTCCTTCGGAGTAAGGAAACGCCATGTTCCCCGCGGCAGATTTTTTTTCGTAATACCGGCAAAATATACCCGGTCGAGCTTTATGATCTGGTAACCGAAATGTTCAAATATACGTCTGACGATACGATTTTTTCCGGAATGAATCTCTATCCCCACTTCAGTACAATCCGGAGAGGTATAACTGATCTCGTCCGCTTTGATAAATCCGTCTTCCAGCTGGACTCCATTCGCTATAGCCTGAAAATCTTCTTCAGTCAATACACGATCCAGAAAAACATGATATATCTTTTTGTGATCGTATTTCGGATGGGTCAATTTCTTAGCCAGATCGCCGTCATTCGTAAACAACAACACTCCTGTCGTCTGCCGGTCCAGACGCCCTACCGGATAGATTCTTTCTTTACAAGCACCTTCGACCAAGGCCATAACCGTCTTACGTTCCAACGGATCCTCGACGGTTGTCACATAATCTTTCGGTTTATTTAAAACGAGATATACTTTCTTTTCGGGGAAAATCTGAACGTCGTCCACCTCCACCTTGTCTTTCTTCCGTACTTTCAAACCGACGGTCTGAACTACCTCTCCGTTTACCTTCACCCGTCCGGCAACGATCAATTCATCCGCATCCCTACGAGAACATACGCCTCCCATTGAAATGTAGCGATTCAGACGCAATTCGGCGTTCTCATCTTCATTTTTCAGCCGATGAGCCAACAATTTCTTTTTACTATAGTGTTTCTGTCTCAGTCCTTCTTTCTCTCTCCCGGAAATCTTTTTCCGATCGCGGTCGAAAGGACGATTATAATTCGAATGATTGTTCCCGGTGGTCTCCTCACCTCTTGGCCGGAAAATACGTGGTCTGCGTGGATTATCCGTATGAGAATCACGTTTCACCAATACCTTCCGTTCCGAACGTTCGGTCCGGTCCTGCCGGTCGGTTGCCTCTGTACTAGGACGGTAATCCCGGCGGTTACTGAATTTAGCCGGACGTTCTCTGTAAGTATCTTTCTCCCGGTTAAAATTCCGTTCTCTTCTTTCTCCGTTGTCCCGTTCAGAAGTCCTTTCAAACCTTCTGGCAGTGTTACGGTTCCCCACAGATCCGGCCGTATGTCTTTCTCCTTGCTCTGCTCCATATCCTCTACGGTTTTCAGACCGTTCGGAACGAAAAGAACGCCGATTTTTATTATAATCTCTTTCCATCCTAAATAATATTAATTCATTGATTTTAATTTTTTTCTCGTTTACACGTCTCTCTCACTCAGGTATTTCATTCAAACTATTTGGGCGCCGTCCTATACACAAACACTCCGATAATGGCAAACAAAATATTAGGCAACCACACTGCTAATAACGGATTCATATTTCCATTTGTTGCAAAAACTGTTGAAAATTGCATAAATAAGATATAAGAAAAGCTGATCAGCAAGCCTATTCCAAGATGTAGTCCCATTCCGCCCCTGATTTTACGTGACGAGATACTGACACCGATGAAAGTCAATATAAAAGTAGCGAATGCATTGGCAATCATTTTATATTTTTCAATCTGAAACTCGATCACATTCGAACTCCCCCGCATTTTCATCCGGTCGATATAACGATCCAGTTCCGGAAAAGTCAATTGTTCCCGGATTTTCTTCGGATTCTCTGAAAATTCAGAAGGTTGGAAAGCCATGACAGTATCCAGTTTCTGTCCCGTCGTATACGTTTCTTTATCTCCCTCTATTTCCCGGAGTTTCCAGTTATGGATCACCCATTTTTTATTTTCCTTATCCCAGGTAATCCGCGAAGAGGTCAGCTTATTGATCAAGGTATCCCCCCTGAAATTTTCGATGGAGAAATCATATCCCACATTCGAAGCCACCGAATAAGACGACATATAGATATAAGTACCCGGAGCTATCTGACGATGTATATTCTGTTCCTTATTGGCATATCTTTTACCCATATATTGCTTTTCGAATTCAATCCGTTTCTCATTGGCATTCGGGATAATAAAAGCTCCCAGCAAAAACGACAAAATAGCAATAACGGTAGCCGACATCAGATAGGGGAATAAAAAACGCCTGAAACTGATCCCGGTACTCAAAATAGCGATAATCTCACTGTCATAGGCCATCTTCGAAGTAAAAAAGATTACTGAGATGAAAGTAAACAGCGAAGAGAACACGTTCGCAAAATAGGGAATAAAATTCTTATAATAATCGAACACAATCGCTTTTACCGGAGCTTCGTTTTCCAAAAATTTTTCCAGTTTTTCGGAAAGATCGAAAACGACGACGATACACAGAATCAGGACCAATGAAAAGAAAAAGGTCCCCAGGAATTTGCGTATAATATATAAATCAAGTTTTTTCATCTAAAGTCTTCTGGTTATTTTCGGAAGCAGCTTTGTCTTCCATGCTACGAAATCTCCTTCCTGAATATGTTTCCGGGCTTCTCTCACCAACCACAAATAAAAAGAGAGATTATGGATGGAACAAATTTGCAACCCTAATATCTCGTCGGATTTAATCAAATGCCGCAAATAAGCCTTCGAATAATCGGTATCGACATAACTCAATGCAGCAGGATCTATAGAAGAAAAATCCCGCTCCCATTTTTGATTTTTAATATTGATCGTCCCTTCGGTTGTAAAAATCATACCATTACGTCCATTACGGGTAGGCATCACGCAATCGAACATATCTACTCCCCTTTGTATACCTTCGAGTATATTTTCAGGCGTCCCGACTCCCATCAGATAACGTGGTTTATCCTGAGGCAATATACGATTGACGACCTCGATCATGGCATACATTTCTTCAGCAGGTTCTCCGACAGCCAGACCACCGATCGCATAGCCGGCTCTGTTCAGGGATACGGCATGTTCTGCGGCTTTCTCTCTCAAATCCCGGTAAGTACATCCCTGAACGATCGGAAATAAATTTTGCTCGTAACCGTATAGCGGTGCAGTTTCGTCAAAACGCGCGACACACCGTTCCAGCCACCTCTGAGTCAGCCCGAGTGAATGCCTGGCATAATTATAATCACTGGTTCCCGGCGGACATTCGTCAAAAGCCATCACGATATCGGCGCCGATTTGACGCTGGATATCCATGACATTTTCCGGCGTAAAAAGATGTTTAGAACCATCTATGTGTGATCGGAAAGTCACTCCTTCCTCTGTAATCTTCCGTCCGGTACCGGTCAGTGAAAACACCTGAAATCCGCCACTATCGGTCAATATCGGCCGGGCCCAGCCATTAAAACGGTGCAATCCTCCGGCTGCCTGCAGAATTTCGGTTCCCGGTCGTAAATAAAGATGGTAGGTATTCCCCAGAATAATCTCAGCCCGGATATCCTCTTTCAGTTCTCTCATATGCACTGCTTTCACAGATCCCACCGTTCCCACCGGCATAAAGACAGGGGTATGAATCTCCCCGTGTGCTGTGGTCAAAACACCACACCGGGCTTCACTGTTCTTATCTTTCGCTAAAAGAGTATATTGCATATTATTATTCCGAGCTATGTATTTTAGTGCGCAAAGGTAATAATTTCAGGTTAAAGGTAAAAGGTTAAAAGGTAAAAAGTATTCAGACACTTTTAGTTCAGGATAATTCTGCAAACATTTGCAAAACAAAGATTTTTTTCAAACCTTTGGGACTGCAAACTAAAAAAATAAAAATTACAGAACGATATGAGAAATTTTTTCGGAATCTTTTTACTTATGTTTATCTTTTGCAGCCAGTTATCTGCACAAAAACAATTAACCCTGGAGGATTTTTTTGTCGACGGGACTTTCCGTACCAAAGGAGTTTACGGATTACGTTCCATGAATGACGGCGAACATTATACAGTTTTAGAGAACAATGGCACACGTATAGTCAAATACAGCTATAAAACGGGTCTGCCTGTCGCTACTTTACTGGATTTGAAAACACTGGAGGATTCTCCTGTCAGCCGGATCGACGATTATACCTTCAATGCAGATGAAAGCCGGATACTGATTTGTACCAATAAGAAACCGATTTACCGCCGTTCGTTCACTGCCGATTATTATCTTTTCGATTTTAAAAATAAAGAAATCAAACCTTTGTCGGAAGGTGGCAGCCAACGGTTGGCGACTTTTTCTCCGACCGGTTTGCAAGTTGCTTTCGTAAGAGATAACAACCTGTTTATCCATGATATCCGTTTCGGTTCAGAACGTCAGATCACCAGAGACGGACAATACAATCACATCATCAACGGCGCACCGGACTGGGTTTACGAAGAGGAATTCGCATTCAACCGCGCTTTTGAATGGGCCCCCGACGGATCGGCCATCGCTTACATCAAATTCGACGAATCGGATGTACGCGAATTTCAAATGAATATGTTCGAAGGACAAAGTCCTGCTTTAAAACAAAACGAACTGTATCCCTCGAATTATGTTTACAAATATCCGAAAGCCGGAGAGAAAAATTCCAAAGTATCCGTTTATGTTTACGATGTTTCGGACCGGACAACGACCAAGATGGACACAGGAGAAGAAGACGACATCTATCTTCCGCGGATACGCTGGACCCAGGACCCTAAAAAACTGGCTATCATTCGCCTGAACCGTCACCAGAATAAAATGGAAGTCCTCTTAGCCAATGCCAAAGTCGGAACGATTGTTCCTCTTTACCGGGAAGAAAACAAATATTATATCGACGAAAGCAATCTGGACAATCTGGTCTTTCTGGATAACGGTACACAGTTTGTCATTACAAGCGAGAAAAGCGGCTATATGCACCTCTATCTTTACGATCTCAACGGACGGGAAAGACAAGCGATTACCAAAGGAAATTTCGATATCATCGATTTCTACGGTTATGATCCTGTTCGCAAACTCTTCTACTATTCTTCCTACGAAGAATCTCCACTTGAAAAATACATTTATAGCATTAACGAAAAGGGATTAAAAAAGAAACTGACCCCGGTAAAAGGCTGGAATGAAGCTAGTTTCAGTAAGAACTTCAATTATTATATCAACGTTGTTTCGAATACGGATACTCCTCCGGTCACCGCTCTTTATAATGCTAAAGGCAAACAGGTCAGAGTGCTTGAAGATAATAAAGCGGTGAAAGAGGCGGTGAAAGCATATAATCTGGCAAAACCTGAATTCATTCAAATTCCGGCAGCAGACGGTAAAACGATGCTCAATGCGTGGATCATGAAACCGGTAAATCAGGAAACCGGCAAAAAATATCCGCTGCTGATCACCCAATACAGCGGGCCTAATTCACAACAAGTAAAAAACAACTGGAGTCTGAGTTGGTTGAATTATCTGGCCCAGGAAGGGTATATCGTTGCCTGTATCGACCCGCGTGGTACGGCAGCTCGTGGAGAAGAGTTCCGGAAATGTACGTACATGCAACTCGGTAAACTGGAAAGCGACGATATGATCGCAGCTGCCAAATGGCTGGCCACACAACCTGATGTAGACGTTAAAAATATCGGTATTTGGGGATGGAGTTACGGAGGGTTTATGTCTTCGCTCTGTATCATGAAAGGAAATGACATTTTCACGACAGCGATTGCAGTAGCTCCTGTCACTCATTACAAATATTACGATTCGATCTATACCGAACGCTATATGCGTACACCGGCAGAAAACGAACGGGGTTATGAAGATAATGCCCCCTTGAACTGGGCCGATAAATTAAAAGGCAACCTGTTGATTTGTCATGGTACTGCCGATG
>OGPN01000880.1_pt1 | contig 20844 bp, 14 predicted proteins | sample 1552941 | NCBI WGS metagenome assembly OGPN01 (sample SAMEA2580220, study PRJEB22360) | human gut metagenome | biome: human gut; feature: human-associated habitat; material: faeces | place: Denmark | collected 2008/2010
CTCCCAGCCATTGCCCTTCAAAATGCACGTCCTGACCGATTTCTACAAAAAATACAGCCATTCCGGTATCCTGACAGATAGGAATCATTTCTTCTCCCGCAATTTTAAGATTTTCCTGCAGCTGCAGAAGAATTTTTTTTCCAAGTTCGGATTTTTCTTCTTCTGCAGCCTTTTTCATGGCATGTTCCATATCTTCCGCAAGAAAATGATTCGCTTCAATGCACATTTCTTTTATATTTCTTGTGATTTCTTCTGTCTGTATGGTCCGAATCATGATGGATCACCTTCCGTCTCATTTTCTTCTGTTGCTTCCTCTTCCGGTGGCATCAGTGATTTATCTTCTACGACTCTTGCAATGCTTGCAACCGTCACACCACTTTTGAGATCAATCAGTTTTACACCAGAGGTTACACGTCCCAGTAATGCCGTATCATTTACGCGAATTCGAATGATGATTCCTTCTGTTGTAATCAACATCAGTTCATCATCTTTTACGACAGACTTCACTCCGATCAGATTTCCAGATTTTTCTGTGATTTTATAGCATTTTACACCTTTTCCACCACGGTTCTGTGTTGTAAACTCATTGATCCGTGTACATTTTCCAAGACCGTTCTCCGATACGATCATGACGGACTCTCCCTGGGAAGCCATCTGCATGGCAATTACTTCATCTCCGGCAGTAAGGTTCATTCCAATGACTCCCATTGTCGTACGACCGGTTGCACGGACATCGGCTTCTTTAAACCGGATACACTGTCCATACCGGGTAAATAACAGAATTTCTTCATCATCCCCGGTAATTTTTACTTCGATCAATTCATCATCATCACGCAGACTGATCGCTGCCAATCCTGTTTTCCGGATGTTTTCATAGTCCAGCACGGAAGTTTTTTTCACTATTCCGTTTTTGGTTGCCATAAACAGATATTTATCCTTCTCATAATCCTTGATTGGAATCATTGCGGTAATCTTTTCATCCGGCTGTAACGGAATGATATTGATAATTGCAGTTCCACGGGAAGTCCGGCTGGCTTCCGGAATTTCATATGCCTTAATCCGGTACACACGTCCCATATTGGTAAAGAACATCAGGTAATGGTGGGAGGTTGTCATAAGCATTTCCACGATATAATCATCCTGAATGGTCTCCATTCCCTTAATTCCCTTGCCTCCACGGTGCTGGCTTTTGAAATTGTCGGTTCCCATGCGCTTGATATAGCCAACTTTTGTCATGGTAATGACCGTATTGGTTTCCGGAATCAGATCTTCCATGGAAATATCAAACTCATCGTATCCGATCTGGGTTCTTCTGTCATCGCCATATTTATCCGCAATTTCCAAAATTTCTGTACGGATAACTGCAAGAAGTTTTTTCTCATCTGCAAGAATTGCCTTAAGTTCCGTGATCTGTGCCATGAGGTCTTTATACTCGTTTTCGAGTTTCTCCCGTTCCAAACCGGTCAGGGTCTTCAGACGCATATCAACAATTGCCTGTGCCTGTGCATCGGATAATCCAAACCGCTCCATCAGGGAATTCTTTGCGTCTGCAGTTGTACGGCTTCCGCGAATAATGGAAATCACTTCATCAATGTTGTCTAATGCAATGATCAATCCCTGTAAAATATGCGCACGTTCTTCCGCCTTGTTCAGGTCAAATCTGGTACGTCTTGTGATAACCTCTTTCTGGTGAATGAGATAATAGTTAAGTAATTCATATAAATTCAGAATTTTTGGCTGGTTATCCACAAGCGCAAGGTTGATAACGCCAAATGTATCCTGCATCTGTGTGTGTTTATATAATAAATTCAAAACAACACTTGGATTTACATCTCTTCGAAGCTCAATAACAATGCGCATGCCTTCGCGGTCAGACTCGTCCCGAAGATCTGTAATTCCATCAATTCTTTTATCTTTGTGCAGTTCTGCAATTTTTTCAATCAGTCTGGCTTTGTTGACCAGATACGGAAGTTCGGTGACAACAATACGGTTTTTTCCGTTATCCATCGGTTCAATATCTGTCACAGCGCGTACACGGATTTTACCACGGCCGGTCCGATATGCCTCATTGATACCGGCAGTACCCAAGATCACACCTCCGGTTGGAAAATCTGGTCCCTTGATGATGTTGATTAATTCATCAATGTCGGTCTCTTTCTCCTCAATATCGTTGTCAATTAATTTCACAACGGCATGAATGACATCCCGCAGATTGTGAGGAGGAATATTTGTTGCCATACCGACCGCAATACCTGTCGTTCCGTTTACCAGAAGGTTCGGGTAGCGGGCCGGCATAACAACAGGCTCTTTTTCGGTTTCATCAAAGTTCGGGGCGAAGTCTACGGTGTCTTTGTTGATATCCGCCAGCATCTCCATCGAGATTTTGCTTAAACGTGCCTCGGTGTATCGCATAGCCGCAGCGCCGTCGCCGTCGACGGAACCGAAGTTTCCATGGCCGTCCACCATCGGATAACGGGTTGCCCAGTCCTGTGCCATGTTGACGAGTGCTCCGTAGATAGAGCTGTCGCCGTGCGGGTGATATTTACCCATCGTATCACCGACGATACGCGCGCACTTACGGTGCGGCTTATCCGGCGTATTGTTCAGTTCACTCATGGAGTACAGAATACGTCTCTGTACCGGCTTTAAGCCATCGCGGACGTCTGGAAGTGCACGGGATGCAATTACGCTCATCGCGTAGTTGATGTAGGATTCCTCCATCGTGTCTTTCAGATCGACCTCGTGAATTTTATCAAAAACATTATCTTCCATCTTTTCCTCCACTTCAGTTCACAGGACTTTTTAGATATCCAGGTTGTTTGCGTATTTTGCTCTCTCTTCGATAAAGTCACGGCGCGGTTCTACCTTGTCGCCCATGAGCGTATTGAAGGTAAGATCAATTTCAGAAGAATACTCTTCATCGAACACAACGCGGCGCAGAACACGGCGTTCCGGGTCCATGGTGGTCTCCCAGAGCTGCTCCGCATCCATCTCTCCCAGTCCTTTGTAACGCTGGATCTTATTATCTCCGCGTCCGATCTCATTGAGGATCTGATTCATCTGATCGTCATCGTATGCGTACCATACTTTTTTGTTTTTCTCAATCTTGAACAGCGGCGGCTGTGCCAGGTAAACGTGGCCCTGTTTGATCAGCTCCGGCATGAAGCGGTACAGGAACGTCAGCATCAGTGTGTCGATGTGCGCGCCGTCGACATCGGCATCGGTCATGATGATGATCTTGTCGTAGCGCAGTTTGGTGATATCGAAATCATCGTGGATTCCGGTTCCGAATGCCGTAATCATCGCTTTGATCTCGGCATTGGCATAAATTTTATCGAGACGTGCTTTCTCTACATTCAGGATTTTTCCACGCAGAGGCAGGATCGCCTGCGTTGCACGGCTTCTCGCGGATTTTGCGGAACCGCCCGCGGAATCTCCCTCGACCAAGAAGATCTCACAGTTTTTCGGATCCTTGTCGGTACAGTCTGCCAGTTTTCCAGGCAGGGACATACCGTCCAGTGCGGATTTTCTTCTCGTCAGGTCACGCGCTTTTCTTGCAGCCTCTCTCGCACGCTGGGAAAGCAGGGACTTTTCAACGATCGTTTTTGCGACAGCCGGGTTCTGCTCCAGGAACAGCTCGAGCTGAGTGCTCACGATATTGTCGACTGCTCCTCTCGCCTCGCTGTTTCCAAGTTTCTGCTTTGTCTGGCCCTCGAACTGCGGCTCCTCGATTTTGATGCTGACAATCGCCGTCATACCCTCGCGGATATCCTCTCCGGTCAGGTTCGGTTCGCTGTCTTTTAACAGTTTATTTGCTCTTGCATATTCATTAAAGGTTTTCGTCAGCGCATTCCGGAAGCCCACGATATGGGTACCGCCCTCCGGCGTCGTAATGTTGTTGACGAAACCGTACGTATTTTCCTGATAGGAATCGTTGTGCTGCATCGCAACCTCAACGAGAACGCCGTCTCTTTCTCCCTCGCAGTAGATGATGTCCGGGTAGAGCGCCGTTTTGCTCTTGTTCAGGTAGCTGACAAACTCTTTGATACCGCCCTCATAGTGGAATGCTTTTTCCACTACCGGATCCGTGCGCAGATCGCGCAGAACAATGCGCAGTCCCTTGGTCAGAAATGCGGTCTCGCGGAGTCTTGTTTTTAAAACATCGTAATCATAAACCGTCTCCTCGAACATCGTGTCATCCGGCAGGAAACGGACCTCGGTACCTGTTTTTTCGATCGGACAGGTATCGATAACCTCCAGCTTATTCATGGTTTTTCCGCGTTCATACCGCTGGAAGTAAACCTTTCCATCGTGATAAACGCGCACCTCAAGCCAGTTGGACAGCGCATTTACAACGGATGCACCAACGCCGTGCAGACCGCCGGATACCTTGTACCCTCCGCCGCCGAACTTTCCGCCTGCGTGCAGCACCGTAAAGACAACCTCAACGGCCGGAAGGCCCGACTTATGATTGATGCCGACCGGAATACCACGGCCGTCGTCGATGACGGTGATGGAGTTGTCCGGGTTAATCGTAACGTCAATATTTTTGCAGTATCCTGCCAGTGCCTCGTCTACCGAGTTGTCGACAATCTCATAAACCAGATGGTGAAGTCCCCGTGCGGAGGTACTGCCGATATACATACCTGGGCGCTTCCGTACGGCTTCCAGACCCTCCAGAATCTGAATCTGGTCTGCACCATACTCTGTCTTTTCCATGTTCTCTGTACTCATTTAGATTCCTCCTGTTTCTTTGTGAAACACAGATCCCTCGACCACCTGGAATACGCTGTTTGCCTCAAAATGATTTTCGACAAACTCGTCCAGTCCGGTACAGGTAATCAGTGTCTGTATGCTGTGAATGCTCTGCAGAAGATAATTCTGCCGGCTGCCGTCCAGCTCCGACAAAACATCATCCAGCAGTAAAACCGGTGTATCGTGAATTTCCTCCTCGACCAGACGGATCTCCGCCAGTTTCAGCGAAAGCGCCGCCGTCCTCTGCTGCCCCTGGGAACCGTATTTACGGATATCAATGTCGTTGACCCGCACACAGAAATCGTCCCGGTGCGGCCCGGTGTAGGACTGTCCGAAACGCAGATCACGCTCTCTTCCGGCTTTTAACTCTTCGGAAAACCCTTCCTCGGACACATTCGGTTCATAGGTAATCAGAATCTGCTCCTTTCCTCCGGTCAGATTCTGATGGATCTCGGATAAAATATCATTCAGGCGGCTGATAAACTTTTTCCGCTCGGAAATAATGCTTGTTCCATAGCGGACCATCTGCTCATCCCAGATCTCGAGCGTATCCGCCATTCTGCCGGAAAACGAAATCTCTTTAAGCAGCTTGTTTCTCTGCGCCACCACTTTATTATAATTGGCAAGCTCGATCATGTATAGTCTTGACAATTGACAAATTTCGCTATCCAGGAAACGCCGGCGCTCCGCAGGACCGTTTTTGATGATATTCAGGTCCTCCGGAGAGAAAAACACAATATTTACAATGCCAAAAAGTTCCGACGCTTTGCGGATCGGAACTCCATCGATGGCGATTCCCTTGGATTTATTTTTTTTCAGATGCATATCGATTTTATGCGTGCTGCCGTTCCGCTCCACCATCATCCGGATATGGGCTTCCTCCCGGTCAAACTGGATGATTTCGCGGTCCTTGCTGCCACGGTGCGATTTTGTCGTACCCGCGAGATATAAAGCCTCGAGAATATTCGTCTTTCCCTGGGCATTGTCGCCGTAGAGAATATTCGTTCCGGGGCTGATATTTATGCATAAACTCTCATAATTCCGATAGTTCTTCAGTTCTAAAGATTTGATATACATGAGCACTCGTCCGTGAAAAATCAGCTTAAGTTTTTAAGCCTTATTTTTTAATTTGTATCTCATTTCCATTGTAGCAGACAACATCTCCGTCATAGAGCTTGCGGCCGCGGCGGGTATCTACTTCACCGTTTACGGTCACTTCGCCGTCCTTGATGACGAGCTTTGCTTCCACGCCGTCTTCTACCAGAGCCGCAGCTTTTAATGCCTGGCCCAGTTTGATGTAATCTTCACGCAGCGTAATAATTTCCATTTTTTCCTCCTGCACTGCCGTGCCTTTTCCTCACGTAAGTTCGCAGTTTTCAACCTGTGTGGCTGTAAAACCGCTGAAAGTTCTTTCAGAAAAGGTTCCGGCAGATTTCAAACTTATGTGACTTATCTCACGGAATTGAAGTTTACCGGCAGAATCAGGTAGATATAGCTCTCTTCTTCGTTCCGGATAAAACATGGAGCCTTCGGGTTGACCAGATAAATCGAAATCTCCTCGTCGTCAATAACACGAAGTGCATCGATCAGGAATTTCGGGTTAAAACCGATCATAATATCCTTGCCTTCTTTGTTGATATCGATCTCTTCTTTCATGGAACCCATCGCGGAGTTGATCTGCAGTTCCATCGCTCCATCCTGGATGTCGATGATGATCGGTTTTTTGTCGCCTTCTTTGACAAGAAGCGTCGCACGGTCGATACAGCTTAAGAATTCTTTTTTGTTGATCGTCACTTTTGTCTCGTAATCACTCGAAAGCATCTGGTCGATGCGGAAATATTCACCGTCGATCAGTCTGGAAACGACCGTTGTATCATCGAACTTGAACATAATGTGGTTTTCCGAGAAGTAAATATCAATCTGATCATCCATCTCACCGGACAGAATTTTGCTGATTTCGTTCAGGGTTTTTCCCGGAACAACGACTTTTCGGTCCGGATACGAATCTTTCAGCTCAATTCTGCGGATCGCAATACGGTGTCCGTCCAGAGATACGACGCGAAGTGTGTTATCTTTGATTTCAAAAAGCTCACCGGTCATCAGTTTGTTGTTCTCATTGGCTGCAATGGAGAAAATGGTCTGACGGATCAGTTCTTTTAAGGTGAACTGGGAAATGGAAACACAATCGGAAGTTTCGAGAATCGGCAGATAGGAAAAATCTTCTCCTGACTGTCCCGGAATGTTAAATTTTGCTTTTTCACACGTAATCGTGGTTACCAGATTTTCATCTGTTTCTATTGTAACCTGATTATCCGGAAGTTTTCTTACGATCTCAGAAAAAATCTTTGCATCCAGAGCAACAATACCGCGTTCCAGAATCATACCTGTGACGATGGTTTCGATTCCGAGTTCCATATCGTTGGAGGTAAATTTGATCACGTTGGAAGATGCATCAATCAGAATGCATTCCAGAATCGGCATGGTTGTTTTACCGGAGACAGCTTTCATAGCGATACCAACGCTTTTTACAAGGTCTGCTTTGTCAAACACTAATTTCATAATTGTGGATAACTCTCCTTTCCTCACTGCTTGGTGAGTCTGCTTATAAAGAAAAAATATAGTAAAAATCCGTAGTCTTAGTCGTAGGGGCTGTGGATATGTGGAAAACCCCGTCAAGAATGCGGAAATACTGGAAAAATCGATCTGTATAACTCTGTGAATAATCGAACGTGAACCTGTGTATGAAATGTTGATAACTTCAGGCCCCAAATTTGTCCACAATTCATCCACAGGCTTTCCACATCGGTTTGTGTATAAATAAGGGCCTGTCAACCGATGAGTTTCTTCTTATATAAATGTAAATCGTTTTTAACCGTTTTGACAGAGTTACAAAGGCTCCGCCTATTTCGACGGGTTGATCTTCTTCTTTAAGATGTCTACCGTGTTGCGGACACTGTCTTTAGCACTCATTTCCTTTTCGATCTTCTCAATGCCGTGCATGACAGTGGTATGATCGCGGTCGCCCATCATTTTTCCGATTCCGGTCAGCGGGGCATCGAGCATTTCGCGGCACAGATACATTGCGATCTGGCGCGGGAATACGATTTTGCTGCTCCGCTTGCTGCCGACAATGTCGGACGGCGTAATATCGAAGTGATCTGCAACGGTGTCGATGATAAATTCCGGCGTGATCACCTTCTTCTCGTTCGGGGAGATGATGTCGCGCAGCACCTGCTCTGCAAGATCAATGTTGATTTCACGTTTTTCAAGGTTTGCGTATGCAATGATTTTGTTGAGAGCGCCTTCCAACTCACGGATGTTCGATTTAATATTGGAAGCGATGTATTCGATCACATCGTCGCTGACGGAATAGCCGTCTAATTCCTGTTTCTTTCGGAGAATGGCGATTCGCGTCTCATAATCCGGGCTCTGGATGTCGGCAAGGAGTCCCCATTCGAAACGGGAACGGATGCGGTCTTCCAGGATATCCATGTCTTTCGGGGGACGATCCGAAGAAAGGATGATCTGTTTGTTGGCGCCGTGCAGCGTATTGAAGGTATGGAAAAACTCTTCCTGCGTGGATTCCTTTCCTATAATAAACTGCACATCATCGATGAGAAGTACGTCGATATTGCGGTATTTCTCACGGAATTTGGTCATTGCGGTGTTGTTGCTGTTTCGGATGGCCTCGATGACTTCATTGGTAAATTCTTCACTCGTTACGTAGAGAATCCGCGAAGACGGGTTCTTCTGAAGAATAAAATGTGCGATCGAGTGCATCAGATGGGTTTTGCCCAGTCCAACACCACCGTATAAAAACAGCGGATTGTAGATTTCTCCCGGGGATTCGGCCACGGCGAGAGAAGCTGCATGGGCAAATTTGTTATTGCTGCCGACCACGAAGGTATCAAAGGTATACTTTGGATTCAGGTTCGGCACATAGAGATTTTTCTGGACGGGAGCAGGCGCTTTTTCCTGTTTCACTTCTTCCGGAAGAATAAAGCGGATCTCATAGTTGACACCTGTGATTTCCGCGATTGCCACTTTAATAGGAAGAGTATATTTTTTGCTCACGTAATCGAGACCCATTTTTTCGGATGGAACCAGGATTGTGATCAGATTGTCCTCAACCGAATGGATCGTAAGTGGTTCAATCCATGTAGTAAAGGAGATCTCAGATAATTCGTGCTCGTCCCGCACTCTCTGCAGTATTTCTTTCCATTTATCTTGTACGATTTCCATGCTTTTTCTGTCGCTCCGCTTCTATAATCATTGCTTTTTGGGGATAACTTGTTACAGTTCACAGCTACTCTGTGAACTGTAACATTCGCAGCCCTCATTTAAAGTTTTGCTATGCAAAAGGAGGGCTGCTCACACCTGAATCATTTTCTTACGCAGCGAAACAGCAAGTGTTTCACTGCTGAGTGAACAGTAACGATAACTTCTGTGTGGAAAACGAAATTTTCCCCGAATAGTCGCATTTTTACTTCTATATGATATAATAAAATGCCGTTTTATTCAACCCAAAAATGTGGATAATTATTTTTTTATCCACAGAATGTGTAAAAAATTTTCCTGTTGATGAAATGGAGGATAGTTTGTGGATAACAGGGAATCTTATGTTGATAAAATTGTGGATAGAGGGCTGGAAAAACCGAAATGTGTAAAGTCTGGAAAACTTATATACACATTATACATGGCGTAAATACTGGAAAAATTGGAAATGCCCACAGGTTGTACACAGCAAAACCGAAAGTTATCCACAAGGTTATCCACAGATTGTGGATAATGTTGATTACGGTTACAAGATATCGTGTGGAAAGCGCAAAAATCGAACTGGTATTTGTACGCGTGCGGCGGACAGTGTGGATAAGTTGTGGATAAACCGAAAATCAGCACACGGAAGGCACGGGCAGCGGCAGACCGGAAAACCGCGTCAGAGCGGCATTTTTCCCGAAAAAACTGCGAAAATTATTGATTTTAGGGTTGACGAAATGGGGGTTTATGAATATAATTGAAATGATGTTTTCTGTCATACATGTAGTGAAATACTGCCTTGCAGGCAGTTATTGATTAGAATTTAAAGGAGGTGCCTTATCTTATGAAAATGACATTTCAGCCGAAAAAAAGATCCAGAGCTAAAGTTCACGGATTCAGAGCAAGAATGAGCACAAAAGGTGGAAGAAAAGTTTTAGCTGCAAGAAGATTAAAAGGAAGAAAAAAATTATCAGCATAAAACCAAAGGCCGCATAAAATTTATGTGGTCTTTTCTTCTATCTAAAGCTATTTATGGAAAGAAAATTTAGACAAATCATGAAGGAAAGAATGGATTCATGAAATATTCGGAAAGCCTGAAAAAAAACAGAGATTTTCAGCTGGTTTATAAGCAGGGAACATCGTTTGCAAACCGATTTCTGGTCATGTATGTGAAGAAAAATCAGCTGGGACGGAACCGGATTGGAATTTCAGTAAGTAAAAAGGTGGGAAACAGCGTTGTGCGCCACCATCTGGCGAGACTGATCCGGGAGAGTTATCGTCTGCATGAAGAGGAATTTCAGTGTGGAATGGATGTAGTTGTGATCGCAAGAGTTAATGCAAAAAACTGTACGTATTTCGAGATAGAGGGAGCACTTTTGCATCTGGGAAAACTACATCATATATTAAAGGAAACAGAAAAATGAAGACGGTATTGATAAAAGGTATCCGGTTTTATCAGAAGTACCTGTCTCCTCTGAAGAGGGTGCACTGCCCTTATACGCCGACCTGCTCGCAGTACGGGCTGGAAGCGATTCAGAAATATGGTGCTTTCAAAGGAAGTCTGCTGGCATTATGGAGAATACTGAGATGTAACCCGTTTTCACACGGAGGTTACGACCCTGTGCCGTAGATAAATAAGGAGGAAAAGACGTTTTGGATATCGTACTGAGTAAGTCAACGTGGCCGATTATCGGGTGGGTATGCCAGATCCTCGGCTGGCTGATCAATGGAATTTATTTTTGCCTGGAAAAAATTGGAATTCCGAACATCGGTATTGCGATTATTCTGTATACGATTATCATTTATCTCGTTCTGACGCCGCTTCAGATCAAGCAGCAGAAGATGTCGAAGATGATGAGCGTAATGCAGCCGGATCTGCAGAGAATTGAAAAGAAATATCAGAACAAAAAAGACCAGGCTTCTCAGATGAAAAAATCTGAAGAAACCATGGCAGTTTATCAGAAATACGGTGTCTCCCCGACAGGAAGCTGCAGTACACTGCTGGTTCAGATGCCGATTCTGCTTGCACTGTACCAGGTTATCTATCATATTCCGGGATATATCGGAAGTGTCCGCAATGTATTCCAGGGACTGACAACACAGATGATGGGTGTATCAGGATATTCTGACATCCTGACACAGTTTATCACAGATAACCGTGTTACCATGTACAGTAAAGTAAGTGAAACATTAACCGAAAATAACCTTCTGGACATGTTTTATGTGCTGAAACCGTCCCAGTGGACGAAGCTGGCCGATATCAGCGAGTTCTCCGGTATTGCGGATACCATTACAAAAACCGCCGCGGAGTCCAAGCATATCAACATGTTCCTTGGATTTAATATCACACAGTCTCCGATGGATGTCATCCGCGAGGGTATGGCAAACGGATCTGCTCTTCTGATTGTAGGAGCAATTCTGGTGCCGGTTCTGGCATGGTTTACCCAGTGGCTGAACTACAAGCTGATGCCGCAGGCACCATCTTCCAACAACGGAAATAAGACAGCAAATTCCATGGAAAATTCCATGAAGACCATGAACACGGTAATGCCTGTTTTCTCCGCATTTATGTGTTTATCGTTCTCCATCGGTATTGGTATTTACTGGATTGCAGGTGCGCTTGTTCGAAGCGTACAGCAGGTTGTGATCAACCGTCATATGTCCTCGATTGACATGGATGAGGTGATCCGCAAAAATCAGGAAAAAGCGGCCAAGAAGAGAGAAAAAGCCGGCCTTCCGCCGCAGAAAATCACACAGGCTGCAACGCAGAGTGTGCGTAATATTCAGGTACAGGAGAACGAAGAGCCGTCTGCTGAGGAAAAAGAGGCAGCAAGAAAGGCTTCGACTGAGTATTACAACAGTAATCAGGAATACCGCGCCGGAAGCATCGCTGCGAAAGCAAACATGGTAAAACAGTTTGATGAAAAGAACAGCAAAAAGAAAAAATAGGGGGTAAATCTTTATGGAGTTTATCGAAGTATCCGCAAAAACAGTGGACGACGCTATTACAAAAGCCTGCATTGAGCTTCAGGCTGCCAGCGATAAACTGGAGATCCAGGTCATCAGCGAAGGCAGTTCCGGATTCTTTGGAATCGGAAGTAAACCGGCTGTGATTCGTGCCGCTGTAAAAGCCGCACCGGAAAAAGAACCGGAAGCACCCCAGAAACCAGAGAAAAAAGAGGCAGCTCCTGCACCGGTAAAGGAAGCGCCGAAAAAAGAAGCTGTAAAGAAAGAAACGGAAAGAAAATCTGCTCCGCGTCAGGCAGAAACTGCAAGACGCTCCGAGCCAAGAGAAGAGCGTGAAGTAGTTCAGAGAACAGACGAGGAAATCGCCCAGATCAAGGCAACGGCACTTGAGTTCTTAAGCGGTGTATTCAAAGCCATGGAGCTCCCGGTTGAGATCCAGATGGAGTATAATGCCGAGAACGGTTCTCTGGAAGTTGATTTCGCCGGTGAGGATATGGGTATCCTGATCGGAAAAAGAGGACAGACACTGGATTCCCTTCAGTATCTGACCAGCCTTGTGGTCAACAAAGAGCAGAAGGATTACGTTCGTGTCAAACTTGATACGGAGAACTACCGCAAACGCAGAAAAGAAACACTGGAAAATCTGGCAAGAAACATCGCTTACAAAGTGAAAAAGACCAGAAGACCGGTTTCTCTGGAGCCAATGAATCCTTACGAGAGAAGAATCATCCACTCTGCACTGCAGGGAAATAAATTCGTGGAGACCTACAGCGAGGGCAGCGAGCCATACCGCCACGTAGTTGTAGCGCCGAAACGATAAGAAAGCGTAAAAAATATGCAAAAAGACGGTACCTGTTGAAAATACGGGGTACCGTCTTTTCTGGTTTTCTGCTAAAATGGAACTATTCAGAGCCATGCGAAAGGAAAGAAAAAATGTGGATCTGAATACTGGGATCCCCAAAAAGAGAGGTTTTAGAAAGGACTGGAAACAATGGCAGGATTTCATTTGGATGATACAATTGCCGCAGTGTCCACAGCGATGGCGCCGGCGGGAATTGGTATTGTAAGAATCAGCGGAAACGATGCGTTCGAAGTGGCGGACCGCGTATTCCGTGCAAAAAAAGAAGGAAAAAAGCTTTCCGCGGTCAAATCCCATACGATTCATTATGGATGGATTACCGAAGGGGAGGAAGTGATTGATGAGGTCCTTGTCATGGTGATGAAAGGGCCGAAAACATATACGGGCGAGAATACCGTCGAGATCGACTGTCACGGCGGGGTGCTGGCGGTGAAAAAAGTGCTCGAGGCAGTCTTAAATGCCGGTGCGCGGGCGGCAGATCCGGGTGAGTTTACGAAACGGGCGTTTCTGAACGGAAGAATGGATCTGACGCAGGCCGAGGCGGTCATGGATGTCATTTCGGCGAAAAGCGCCTATGCCTTAAAAAGCTCCGAGAGCCAGCTTCGCGGAACGGTGAAAAAGGCGATCCGGGCAATCCGTGAGAAGCTGATTTACGAGATCGCATTTATTGAGTCGGCGCTCGACGACCCGGAGCACATCAGCCTGGACGGGTATCCAAAGCGGCTGGCCCAGGTTGTTGCGGAGCAGAAAAAGCAGGTGGAAAAGCTGCTTGCATCTGCGGATGAGGGCAAAATGATCCAGGAGGGCATCAAGACGGTTATTCTTGGAAAGCCGAATGCCGGAAAATCATCGCTTTTGAATCTGCTGGCCGGAGAGGAAAAGGCGATTGTGACGGATATCGCCGGAACGACGCGCGACGTGCTCGAGGAAAATCTGGTCTTAAAGGGCATTTCCCTTCGGATTCTGGATACGGCGGGTATTCGAAAAACGGCGGATACGGTCGAGAAAATCGGTGTGGACCGTGCTTTGGAGCATGCAAAGGACGCGGATCTGATTCTCTACGTGGTGGATGCATCCGTGCCGCTCGATGAGAATGATGCAAAAATCATGGAAATTCTGAAAGGGCGCAAGGCAATTGTGCTGTTGAATAAATCGGATCTGACTGCTGTGATCGAAAAAGAGGAGATGGAGCAGAAAACAGGCGCTCCGGTCATCAGCATTTCGGCGCGGGAAGAGATAGGAATGGAAGAGCTGGAGGAGCAGATGAAAAAGATGTTTTTCCAGGGCGAAATTTCGTTCAACGATGAGGTTTACATCACGAATGCGCGCCACAAGCAGGCGCTCCTTGCGGCAAAAAAGAGTCTGGAGCTGACGGCAGAAAGCATCGAAATGGGTATGCCGGAGGATTTCTTTTCCATTGATCTTATGAATGCGTATGAGGAGCTGGGTTCGATCATCGGTGAAGCGGTGGGAGAGGATCTCGTGAATGAGATTTTCAGCAAGTTCTGTACGGGTAAATAAAGGCAGCAAATGCAGATTACGAAGATCTGCCGGAATAGAGTTACAAGGAACGACAGCCGGATTTTGACAGAGCAGAAAAAGCTTAAGACAGAACCCAAAGCTGTAGATAGAGAAAGAGGATAAAAGAAAAATGGCAGTTTTAGAAGAAACAATTGATATTGCCGTCATCGGCGCAGGCCATGCGGGATGCGAGGCAGCACTTGCGGCGGCGCGGATGGGGCTGGAAACGGTTGTATTTACGGTAAGTGTCGACAGCATCGCCATGATGCCGTGCAACCCGAACATCGGAGGAACCTCGAAAGGGCACCTCGTAAAAGAGATCGACGCGCTCGGCGGCGAGATGGGCAAAAATATTGATAAAACGTTTATTCAGTCGAAAATGCTGAATCAATCGAAGGGACCGGCAGTGCATTCTCTGCGTGCGCAGGCGGATAAGCGGGCGTACAGCCAGTCGATGCGCGAGGTTCTCGAAAATACCGATCATCTGACGATCCGCCAGATGGAGATTGCGGAGCTGATCGTGGAAGACGGCGTTCTGACGGGCGTAAAAGCCGTTTCCGGTGCAATTTACCACTGTAAGGCTGCCGTTCTCTGTACCGGCGTTTATTTGAATGCACGGTGCATTTACGGTGATGTGAGCACATATACCGGCCCGAACGGACTACAGGCGGCAACCCATCTGACCGATTCCCTGAAAGCGAACGGCGTGGAGATGGTGCGTTTTAAAACAGGAACACCGGCGCGTATTGACAAGCGAAGCATCGACTTTTCGAAAATGGAAGAGCAGTTCGGTGATGAGCGTGTCGTTCCGTTCTCGTTTTCGACCGATCCGGAGAGCGTGCAGATCGATCAGGAATCCTGCTGGCTGACGTATACGAACGAGGAGACGCATAAAATTATCCGCGAAAACCTCGACCGGTCACCGCTGTATTCCGGCATGATCGAGGGAACGGGTCCCAGGTACTGTCCTTCGATTGAGGATAAGGTCGTAAAATTTGCGGATAAAAACCGCCATCAGGTGTTCCTGGAGCCGGAGGGAAGATACACGAACGAGATGTACGTCGGCGGCATGTCGAGTTCACTGCCGGAGGATGTGCAGATTGCGATGTATCACACCGTGCCGGGCCTGGAACACGCGAAAATCGTGCGGAATGCGTATGCGATCGAGTACGACTGCATTAACCCGAGACAGCTTCTGCCGTCCCTCGAGTTCAAGGCGATCAAAAATCTGTTTTCCGGAGGCCAGTTTAACGGTAGTTCGGGATATGAAGAGGCTGCGGCACAGGGTCTGATCGCGGGTATCAACGCAGCGCTCCGCGTGCAGGGAAAAGAAGAGCTGGTACTCGACCGTTCGGAGTCGTATATCGGCGTTCTGATCGACGACCTCGTGACGAAAGAGAACCATGAGCCGTACCGTATGATGACGAGCCGCGCGGAATACCGTCTCCTGCTCCGCCAGGACAACGCGGATCTGCGTCTGCGCAAATACGGCTACCGCGCAGGCCTGATCAGCGAGGAGCAGTATGAGGCATTGAAAGTAAAAGAACAGCGGATTCAGGAAGAGATTGAGCGCGTGGAGAATACGTATGTGGGAACGAGCTCGAACATCAATGAGCTTCTGGAAGAGTATGGATCGACGCTGCTTTCCGGCGGAAGTTCGCTCGCAGAGCTGATCCGGAGACCTGAACTGAATTATAAGATGCTGGCGGAAGTAGATCCGAAAAGACCCAAGCTGCCGGAGGATGTGCAGGAGCAGGTCAACATCAACATCAAGTACGACGGCTATATCAGGCGCCAGATGAAGCAGGTGGAGCAGTTCAAGAAGATGGAAGAGAAGAAGATCCCGGAGAACATCAATTACGACGAGATTCAGAGTCTGCGTATCGAGGCGAAACAGAAGCTGAACCTGTACCGCCCGATCAACATCGGCCAGGCGTCCCGTATTTCAGGCGTTTCCCCGGCGGATATTTCGGTTCTGCTGGTGTATCTGGGACATAAATAAATGGCAGATATGCATGCCTGAATTACGTTCTTATGCAGCGAAACAGCAAGTGCTTTCGCGCTGCGTGGATCGTAACAAAAAGTGCAGCGGGCACTTGGAAGAATAGAGAAGAACGGAGAACAACATGAAAGAATACAATCTTGAAGGATTTGAGCGCGGCCTTTTTGAGCTTGGAATCACACTTTCCGAACAGCAGAAGACGCAGTTCCTGCAGTATTATGAGCTGCTGGTGGAGTGGAACTCGTTTATGAATCTGACGGCGATTACGGAGTTTGATCAGGTGATTACGAAGCATTTCCTCGACAGCCTGTCGCTGGTGAAGGTCTGTGATGTGGCACAGGCGGGACGCATTCTCGATGTGGGAACGGGAGCCGGTTTTCCGGGAATCCCGCTGAAAATCGCGTTTCCGGAGGTGGAAGTTGTACTGCTGGATTCACTGAATAAGAGAGTGAAATTCCTGAATGAGGTGATCGGACAGCTTGGCCTTTCGAAGATTACGGCGGTTCACGGAAGAGCCGAGGATTTCGCACGCCAGAAGGATTACCGGGAGCAGTTTGATCTCGTGGTATCACGCGCGGTGGCGAATTTAAGCTCGCTTTCGGAGTACTGTCTGCCGTATGTGAAGGTGGGCGGACGGTTTGTTTCGTATAAATCGGGCAAATTGAATGAGGAGCTTGCCGCAGCTCAAAAAGCGATTCATGTGCTCGGCGGCGAAGCAAAAGAGCCGGTCTATTTCCAGCTTACGGGAACCGAGGATGAGCGATCGTTTGTCTGCATCAAGAAGGGGAAGGCAACGCCGAAGAAGTATCCGAGAAAAGCGGGAACACCGGCGAAGGAGCCGATTCAGTAAAGAATAGATTTTTTGAGAAAGCTAAAAAAGAAACAAAAGTGTAAAAGGTGAAATCAGAAGAGATTGTTATGCCGAGTAAGTTGGCATAATAACCTCTTCTGATTTTTTATGTATATATACGATTAAATGTCTGGAAAATTACACTTTTGAGCAAAAAAACAATTCTCCTATTTGCAGTATTTTGCGCTGAATATTTTGTGAAAATATGATAATTGTTAAAAAAATTATATCAGTGTATGATGAGATAAATAGATCAATTGTGAAACGTAAAAGAAAATATGATAGGGGGGAATGGCATGAGGAAAATATTAAAAATATTTGTTTGCTTCATTGGAATTATGATATCAGCATCTACTGTATCGGCATCTAAACTTGAAATACTATCGGAATCTGAAGATTATGAAAAAATAGTTGAGCTGGCTGATGAAATTGTGTCTGTTACAAATGGAGGACCTGTTGAGGATCCGTTTGAGGAGGGAATCCGTGTATCGGATATTGATTTTGATAATGCATTAAAAGAGTATATTGATACGCCACTTTTGACCTCAGAACTTCTTTCTGTGTCCGAAGTAGAAAGCGCGTTAGAACAAAGCGATTATATTTGGATTATCCCGATTAGAGCATATGGACATTTGTATGAAGCATGTGCGGTAAGGGCAAATGGGGAAGATGGACAACCGATTGATCAATGGCACATAAGTGGAGCCAGAGGATATGAATTAGACGATACGCCGACCTATATAGAACAATTAAATATTTCACTTGCTGCAAACCCAGATATTGTATGGGACAATTATAAGTTTCGACTTGTTGGAGGAGTAGATCCGATTCGTTTTCCGGTCTGGATTACATTCACGGAAACGCAAATGGAGTATCTGATACCGGGACGTGAAGATGCTGCAGCGTGTCTTACAGACAGTTCGGAAATAGCGGAAGATAGACTTGATGGTGAAGAAGAATTCCATGCATATAGTTATGCTGCGGTTGTTGCCGCAGTTGCTGATTCGTCTTATATCGAAACTGACGATGCACAAGGAGGAACCAATATTGTCCTTGATGTTGCAAATCAGCCGGTGAAACATCAAAATAAGATGTTGGTAATTATTTTAGGAATTGGGATTCTGGCAGTTGGTATTATAGCTGGTTTGGCAATTAAAAGGAAACAAAGAAAGTGAAAGGGAAGCCCGGATGAAACATATCTAAAAACGAAAAGCTTGTAACGAAGAAACAGGTGCTATCTGAGAAAAAGAGACAGCACCTGTTTTTTATAGAAATTCCGGAAAATAATGCCAAAAATTCAGCACGGCAGAACGTGAATTACTGCGTTACAAATTTTTTATACACAGCAGCCCGGAATCAGAAATCCGATGTAGCTGATGAGGAACAGTACCAGCCAGATCGTTCCAGGCAGGAGTGTCAGATGGCAGGAGGCGCGCTTCCACTCGGCGGGAAGTTTCGCGGTGAGAGAAGAGTAGCCGTCGTCGATCCAGATCATCAGAGGGACGAGCGCCGGCATCAGGTAGCGGCCCTGAGACTGGTAATCGCTGAAATACGTGTTGTACATGTCCATGAACAGCGTGACCAGGCAGGCGAGGAACAGCATCACAAAGAGGAGAAGCTGCGGCTTTTTGCGGAACCAGTGCGGAACCATGCCGAGGAACAAAAACACTAGGAATCCGAATGCCATCAGGGCGCCGTACAGCAGATAAAGCACCATCGGGAGATGGACGGTCATGTAGGAGAACGAGCCGATGAAGCTGCTGACGGTCGAGAACAGCCAGTTGGAGGTGCGGCCCTCCGGGGTCTGTAAATACGTCTGCTGGAAGCTCCAGCCTTCGGATGCCGGGGTCTGACGATTCTCTGGTTTGTATTCATCGGCTGCGTACAGCGCTGCGGATTCATTCGAGGTGCGCATGCCGAGCAGATCGCCGTCGTGGATGACGGCATTGCGGATGAAGAACCAGCCGCCGATCAGGAAGGCGATAGCGAAAACAGCCAGCGCTTTGACAAAAATTTCTTTTGCCGGTTTCTGGAAATGAATCATCAGCGCGAAGAACAGCAGAATGCTGCACAGCAGGTACGCGTAGGCGTTATAGTACGACAGCGCGCAGAGTCCGCAGCCTGCTCCCAGGCCGATACAGTCTTTTTTGCAGAATGCGCTTTTCATGCCGCGAATCCAGAAATAGATGATCAGTGCGACCGTGAAAACGGCGAACGAGTCGTTGTTCACATAGCAGGAGAGGAACACAAACTGCGGCAGAAAACCGACGAAAATACCGCCGAGCAGTGCCGATTCGCGGCGTTCAAAGAGCTCTTCTCCGATCAGAAAGACAACGATCAGTGTGCCGGTGCCGGAAAGGACGCTGGTGAGGCGGGCGGCAGTTAAGAGAACCGCTGCACTTCCGTTGAACAGCGCTGCAATGCCCATAAATACCGCGCTGATGAGTGCGGTCAGATACGGATACAGCGCATAGGAAAAGCCCCACAGCGGGTGGCGCACCGCTTCCTCCATGCCGTTCGGCAATGCGTGGTGTGAGACGATGTATTCCGGAATCAGCATCCGCATCGCTTCGTCGGGGGCGTGTTCGGTTTTCAGAAAAATGGAAGTGCCGAAGCAGATGCAGAAAAAGCCGAAAATCAGCATATACTTGGCCCAGTAGTAGTCTTTTTTATTCATAGAGTCTCCTAAAATCTCCAGTCCCGGACGGGAAAAAGTCCGGCGTAATATTTTGCGGCGGAACAAAAATGGAAAAGCGTCCGTCCGCGGATACGTTATAGTATACATGATTCTTATGGTAAAAGAAATTGATTTTTCGTCGAAAAACAAACAAACTGCTCCATGGCTTCACTGTTTTTTCACAAATTTTCCAGCAAATTATCACATTTTCAGAATAAGATAAAGTGTCTTTAGAAAATGAGAGCATCTCCGGCTCTTTCACCCCCAAGGGCGGGCTGGGACTGCTTTAAGAAACAAGGAGGAAGGAACATTGATAGAGGTTAAAAACCTGGTGAAACGCTATGGTGACCACGTAGCTGTCAATAACCTGAGTTTTACCGTAGAAGAAGGCCAGATCTATGGATTTCTTGGCCCTAATGGAGCGGGGAAGACGTCGATCATGAAGATGATCACGAATTTGTGGAAGCCGACATCCGGATACATTACCGTGATGGGGAAGCCGCTGAATGACAATTCTTATGACATCCTTAAGAGGATGGGAAGCATGATCGAGTATCCCACATTCTACGATGGGCTGACCGGGGAGGAGAATCTCAAGCTGCACTGCGAGTATATGGGCTATTACAGCCCGGACTGTATTGCCGATACATTGAATATGCTGGGTCTGGCCGGAGCAAAAGGCGAGAAGGTGCGCAATTACTCCCTGGGAATGAAGCAGAGACTGGGAATCGCAAGGGCCATCCTGGCAAAGCCGGAACTTCTGATCCTTGATGAGCCGACCAATGGCTTGGATCCACTGGGGATGAAGCAGATCAGGGATCTGCTTCGGATGCTGTGCGAAGAATATGGCATTACGATTCTTATATCCAGCCATCTGCTGTCAGAGATTGAGAATGTCGCCCATACGATCGGGATCATGAATCACGGCAAACTGCTTCAGGAAATCTCTATGGATG
>OGPN01000886.1_pt1 | contig 20740 bp, 22 predicted proteins | sample 1552941 | NCBI WGS metagenome assembly OGPN01 (sample SAMEA2580220, study PRJEB22360) | human gut metagenome | biome: human gut; feature: human-associated habitat; material: faeces | place: Denmark | collected 2008/2010
AATACGAACAATACGAAGTGGGTAAAATATTGTAAATATAACTAAATATTTTATAATTATAACATAGCAAGGGATTATATTGATAAATCGGTAAAGGAGTGTAAGTTATGATTCAAATGCCTGAAAAAGAACGGGCGCTTGGTATGTATAGACAAATGTACCAGATTCGCCAATATGAGGAAACTATTTATTATTTGTTTTTGGAAGGAATTATGCCGGGAACAATTCATCAGTCTCATGGACAGGAAGCTTGTGCGGTAGGTATGATTTATGACCTTAGAAAAGAGGATTATATTTTAACTACACATAGGCCGGCAGGACATGACTTGGCTAAAGGCGTTTCTCTGCGTTCAATGATGTGCGAGATGTTTGGGAAAGCGGAGGGCTGCTGCAAAGGAAAAGGCGGGGCTATGCACACAGGAGATATAGAAGTAGGTGCAATTACTGCAAATGCAATTGTAGGAGGGAATCTTCCTATAGCAGCAGGTGTAGCACTTCGTTGTAAATTGATGAAGACAGATAATGTAGCGGTGTGTTTTTTTGGAGACGGTGCAAGTAATGAGGGGGCCTTCCATGAGGCTATGAATGCGGCTGCAATTTGGAAACTTCCGGTAGTGTATGTGTGTGAGAATAATCTATATTCGGCAACCACCTCCATTAAATTGACATGTAATTTGGAGAATGTGGCAGCTGATAGAGGCTCTGCATACGGGATTCCGGCAGAGGTAGTAGATGGAAATGATGTCCTGGCAGTAAACGAGGCGGCGACAAGGGCAATAGAACGTGCCAGACGAGGAGAGGGTCCGACGATTCTTGAGTTAAAGACATATCGTATTGGAGGCCACTCCAGAAATGATGCTTGCGGATATCGACCAAAAGAAGAAGAAAAAGAATGGTTTGATAGGGATCCTGTTTATACTTTTCGCAAAAGGTTGATTGATGAACAGATTGTGTCTGAAGAGGAACTTGCATGTTTGGAAGAAAAAGTTACAGAGGAAATTGAAGCGGAAGTAGAATATGCTCAGAACAGTGTGGATCCGATTCCGGAATCAGCGCTTAAAGATGTATATTGGGAAGGAGGATTGGAATAATGGCTGAGATGTCAATTGCAGAAGCTTTAAAGCAGGCAATTCAAGAGGAAATGAGACAAGATTCAACCGTATTTTGTCTTGGAGAAGATGTAGATATTAAAGGCGGAATGGGTGGAGCTTTCACGGTAACTAAAGGGTTGATGGAAGAGTTTGGACCGGAAAGAGTGATTAATACACCTATTGCGGAAATACTTATTTCGGGAGTGTGTGTAGGTGCAGGAATGACAGGTATGCGCCCGGTAGCAGATCTTCAGTATGGAGATTTTTTGTTTTGCATGATGGATCAGCTTGTGAATCAAGCTGCAAAAATGTGCTATATGTCAGGGGGGAAAGTACATGTTCCTATGGTTATGCGGGCACCGTGCGGTGCTACTAACCGAGGGGCACAGCATGCGCAAAGTTTAGAGAGTTATTTTATTCATGTGCCGGGACTTAAAGTTATCTGTCCTTCTACTCCTTATGATGCCAAAGGGATGATGAAGCAGGCAATCAGGGATGATAACCCAGTAATTGTATTTGAACATAAATTGTTATATGGCGGAAGCAGAAAAGAAAAAGATGCTATTAAAACATCGGGAGAGGTTCCGGAAAAAGAATATACAGTGGAGTTTGGAAAAGCAGCTGTAAGAAGAGAGGGAATAGATATCACAATTGTGGCAAATCTTTTAATGAGTTATCGTGCTCAGGAGGCGGCAGAAACTTTAGAAGCAGAAGGAATTAGCTGTGAGGTGATTGATCCAAGAAGTCTTGTTCCATTTGATTATGAAACGGTAGAAAAGTCTGTAAAGAAAACGGGTAAACTTATGATCGTGCATGAAGATACATATACGGGAGGATGGGGAACACAGATTGCGGCGCATTTTGCAGAGCATAAAATTATGGATTTGGATGCACCTATAAAAATTGTTGCAGCATATGATACACCAATTCCTTTTGCGTCCCCTATGGAAAATTTTGTGATTCCGTCTACGGAACGTATTGTGAAAACTGCACGAGAATTAGTGAATTTTTAGAAAAAGAAGGAGAGATAGTAATGAGCAGAGTGTCTGTAAAAGAAATGATGAATCATGCATTAGAACATAAATATGCAGTGGGCTATTTTGAAAGTTGGAATTTGGAGTCGACACTGGCAGTAGTGCGGGCGGCAGAGAATATGAAGTCTCCGGTAATAATAGGTGTGTGTGGAACTTATATAGGAGAACCAAAACGGAAGTACGAGGAGAGTATAAGTGTTTATCAAGCGATGTTATCACAGATTGCTGAAGAGGCAAAGGTTCCGGTAGCGATTCTTCTTAATGAGGCAGATGATGAAGAGATGGTTTTGGAAGCAATAGAAAAAGATTTTGATATGGTCATGTTTGCTCCGGTATTTGCATCGGATGCACTTCCGCTTCAGGAATTAACTAAGATACAAAAACGAATTGTCCAAAAAGCACATGAGTATGGAGTGTGTGTAGAAGGGGAAGTGGGAGAGCTTCCGCTTTTTAACTCTGTCACAGGCGAACTGCATGAAGGAGAAGACACGGATCCAGAGATTTGTTATGAGTTCGTAGAGGAGACGGGAATCGACACTGTTGCAGTTGCGGTTGGGAATTGTCATTTGAAAGAGGATGGAATGGTAACTATAAATTATGCTGCACTGCGCACGTTAGCCGAGAAAATAAATATTCCATTGGTGCTCCATGGAGGGACAAGTATTTCGTATGAGGATCTTTCGAAAGCAGCAACAATGGGAGTGGGGAAAGTGAATTTTGGAACGGGTCTAAAACGAGCGGTGCTGAACGTTCTGAAGGAATATATATCAGAGCATGATGTAGATAAAATGGATCCGAATGATATCCTTGGACGAGGCAGAGAAAAAGATATTATGGTGCTTGAACAGGAAGCAATTATCCGGTATGTAGAGAATACTATAAGAGCTCTCAATGGAGAAAACAAAGCATTTTAAGGTGGTAAAAATTATGATAAAAGAAATAACTATGCCAGCGGGTGGGCAAACAACGGATACTTCCACGGTTGGCACGTGGCTGGTGAAAAAAGGAGATAAAGTAAAACGTGGAGATGCCCTTCTTGAGATAGAAACGGATAAAGCAACGCTTACAGTAGAAAGTTATGCCAAGGGAACTGTTTTGGAAATTCTTGTGAAAGAGGGGGACGTTGTTCCGGCGGGGCAGGTAATTGCGTATATAGGAGAGGAAGGAGAAACTCCGGAAATTGTTTCAAAGGCAAAAAAGGGGAATGCAGAATTATTCGAAGCAGAAGATGAATACCAGCCGATCGATAAAACGTCTATGACTTTATGTGATAAACCGGAGGTTCAAGCAATGCCAAATGCTAAAGTCATGGCAAAAGAAAATGTTCTTTCTTTAGAAGAAGTAGCTGAGTATACAGGGAAAAGTCTCTTGAAAAGACAGGATATAAAAGATTATTTGGATAATGTCGATAAAGGAAATGTTTCTACGGAAGAAGAAAAACAAGATATAAAAATTCCTCTTACAACAATGCGAACAATAATTGGACGAAGAATGTTGGAAAGTACGCAGAGTATTCCGGCATTTCAGGTGACGGTAGAAGCGGATATGACACAGTGTATTATTCTTCGAAAAAATGCAAATAGTGGAAGTGCAGATAGAAAGATATCATATAATGATATTATTTTTAAATGTGTGGAGGCAGCAATTCGAAAGTTTCCATATATCAATGCGTCTCTGGGGGAAGGAGAAATTATTTTACATCAGGATGTCAATATAGGTCTTGCTGTGGCGGTGGAGTCGGGATTAGTTGTTCCGGTGGTTAGAAAAGTGCAACAAAAAAATATAGGGGAAATCTCTTTGATAAATCAAGCGAATGTAAGTAAAGCAAGAGAAGGGAAATTAACAACAGAAGAAATGACGGGAGGAACGATTACTGTTTCAAATCTGGGTATGTATCCGGTGACTCAGTTTAGTGCAATTATTAATCCACCGGAGGTGTGTATTTTGGCTTTTGCTGCAATAGAAAAGGTACCTGTAGTTCGAGAAGGAAATATCGAAATCATACCGGTTATGAAAATCACAGGAAGTTTTGATCATCGGGGAGTTGATGGTGCATATGGTGCGCAGTTTTTGGCAGAGCTTAAGAAGATTATTGAGACTCCGGCAATGGCGCTTGTTTAAAGAACTAGTGCATAGGAGATGAAAAAATTGGCTGAGAATAAATTTGATTTACTTATAATTGGTGGAGGTCCTGGAGGATATTCGACTGCGATTGCTGCGGCAAAAGAAGGATTATCAGTAGCTCTTTTTGAGGCTGCCACTCTTGGAGGTACTTGCTTAAATGTGGGCTGCATTCCTACTAAATATCTATTAGATAAGGCGGCTGCAATTGAAAAAGTCCGAAGTCTTACAAATAGAAAAATATTTAAAGAAGCGGGATTTTACAGTTTTCGCAAGATTCAGACAGGACGAGAAGAAGTAGTGAAAAAGCTTACGACAGGTGTGGAGTATTTGCTGAAAGCTAATAAGGTGACGCTCATTCGTGGGAATGCAAGTTTATGTAAAAGGGGAAGAGTACGATGTGGGAATACGGAATATGAAGGAGAAAACATTATCATAGCAACGGGTTCAGAAGCTGTTCGTCTTCCGATTCCTGGTGCAGAATACACGATTACCAGCACAGAAGCTCTGGCTCTTGAAAAAGTGCCTGAGAAATTGGTAGTTATTGGCGGCGGTGTGATTGGTATGGAACTTGCCAGTGCTTTTTGTTCTTTTGGAAGTGAAGTAACTGTAATAGAGGTGCTGCCAGAACTTTTTATGTCAGAAGATCGAAAAGCAGTTCATTATATGAAAAAAGAATTAGAAAAATTATTATCCCATAAAAGAAACTTAAATTTACAGTTATTCGCTGAAGAAGGCGGAGATGGTGAATCAGGCAACGATGATCCTGAAGACAAATCAGGAGATGGTGGAAATGATGACAAAAAATACACTGACGAAGATGTAAACAACATCATCAATCGAAAATTTGCTGAATGGGAAAAAAGACAAAAAGAAAAAAGCGCAAAAGCTGCAGAAGCTGAACGATTAAAAAACATGACCGAAGAAGAAAAAAGAAAACATGAAATGGAAGAACTCCAAAAGAAAATCGCCGGTTATGAGAAAGAAAAAGCTATTGGAGCAATGACAAAGGTTGCCAGAGGAATCTTAAACGATTCGAAAATCGTTGTTAATGATGAATTATTAGTAAATCTAGTAGCTGAAGATGCTGAGACAACAAAGGCAAATGTAGAAAACTTTGTTAAAAACTTCAATGATGCTGTTCAAAAAGCAGTAGCTGAAGCATTAAGAGGGAAAACACCTCGATTAAAGGATGGTTCAAAAGAGTTGACAAAAGAAGATATTCTAAAAATTAAAAATAGAATTGAACGTCAAAAAGCAATGGCTGAACATCCTGAATTATTTAGATAAAAAAGGAGAAAACTATATGAGAAAACAATTCAATTTACAATTATTTGCTGCACCAACAAATACAACAGTTACAACTGATTTAGAACCAGGTATTTCTATTGATTATACTTCTAGAATCAGTTCAAATATCAATGAATTACAAGATTTATTAGGGGTTACTGAATTAACACCAATGTCTTCAGGAACAACAATCAAAATCTATAAAATGGAGGTTGGCACAGTTGCTCCTCAAGTTGGAGAAGGTGAAACAATCGGTTTAACTAAAGTAACTAGAAAGAAAGTCAAAGATATTGACCTAGTATTAGAAAAATATCGTAAATCAACTACTGCCGAAGCAATTCAACGTTCAGGACGTAATATTGCTATCAATCAAACTGATGAAAAAATGGTCGGTGTCATTCAAGGACAAATCAAAAAGACTTTCTATTCTACATTAAAAGAAGGTACTGGTACTGCTACTGGTAAAACTTTACAATCTGCCTTATCTGCAGTGTGGGGAGAATTAGTTAAACATTATAAAGATGAAACAGTTACACCTATTTATTTTGTATCTACAGATGATATTGCTGAATATTTAGGTTCAAAAGAAATCACTTTACAAACTGCTTATGGATTCACATACTTAAAGAATTTCTTAGGTTTAGGTGATGTCATCGTTTCACCTGAATTAGAAAAAGGTACAGTATATGGTACTGCCAAAGAAAACATTGCGGGTGCTTATATCCCAACAAACAATGGGGATGTTGCTGATACATTTGGCTTAACAAGTGATACAACAGGTCTAGTAGGTATGGTTCATACTTCTAAAACAGACAATGCAACAATTGAAACATTATTAATGTGTGGTGTTAAATTCTTCGTTGAATATGTTGATGGCGTATTCAAAGGAACAATCACTCCGGGAGATGCTGCTTAATGTATGTTGCAATTAAAAGATTTTCTGATTTAACAGATGATGATCATATTTATGATACTGGTGATGTGTACCCTAGAGATGGCTTTGAACCATCTAGGGAACGTATCATTGAATTAGCAACATCAAAAAATAAACTAGAAACACCACTCATCACTTATATTGAGGATGAAGAAAAAAATATTGAAGAAAATGATAAAGTAGAAGATGAAAAGCAAACGCCTAAGAAAACAACTAAAAAAGCTAAAAGTGAATAGTTATGGCAATCATTGATGATGTAACAGCGTTGTTAGGCTTTTCTGATGAAAAGTATAACAAAACATTAGATGTGATTATTCGTCTTACTACTAATCGTTTAAAAACACTATTGGATGTTGAAGAAGTACCAACTGAATTAGAATATATTGTTACTGAAGTTTCAATTGTTAGATATAACAAGATTGGTTCTGAAGGAGTCACAAGTCATTCCGTTGAAGGAGAAACCATGTCATTCAGTGACAATGATTTCAAGGGGTATCTAAATGATATAGAAGTTTGGAAAAATAAAAAGAACGAAGTAAAAGGAGTTGTCAAATTCTTATGAGATATGACACTCCTATTTATTTTCAAAAAGTTACACAAGGTGAGTATGATCCTACTACCGGAGATTATGGAGAGAATACAACAAAAGAAACTCGTGCAATGGCTTCTGTCATAGATACAAGAACTGAAACAATGCGAGTTGTTTATGGCTCTATCAAGCAAGGAAGTAAGACCATCCATATACAAAATCATTACGATGAATCATATGATTTAATTAGAATCAATGATAAAATTTATCAAACGGATTATTCTAGAAAGCTTAGAAATAAACAGTCGTTTATCGTTCATGAGGTGCAAAATGGGTAGAGGTATAAATATTACAGGCATTAAAGAATTAGAAGCCAAACTAAAGAAAAATGCAACTCTTGATGATGCTAGAACTGTTGTTAAGAAAAATGGTGCGGATTTGCAATCGCGAATGACAAGAAATGCAGTTTTTGTTAAAGGATACTCGACAGGCACAACAAAGAGAAGTATTCGATGTACATTTACTGATTTGAATTTAACAGCAACGGTTGAACCAACAACCAGCTATGCATCTTACCCGGAATATGGAACACGACTCATGTCGGCCCAGCCCTTTGTAAGGCCATCTTTCAACATTCAAAAAGAAATCTTCAAAAGAGAACTAAAGAAATTAATGAAATGAGGTGTGTTATGGATCCTCAACAAGAATTATTCAGTTACCTGTTAGTAACGCTAAAAAAAGAATATCGGGATATGGTTTTTGATGGCTTTATGCCTCCTGAAAAAACAACATACCCTTTTATTTATCTTGCTGACAGTCAACAAACTGATGACTATAGCAATAAAACAGCCATCTTCAATAACGTGTATCAAACCATTCACATATGGAATGACTCACCTAAAAAAAGAGGCACTGTTTCTAATATGGCATTAAAAATAAAAAACATTGTAAGAAGATTGGAATACACGAGCAATTACAAGTGGGAAATTAGAAATATTGAACAAAGAATTTTGGAAGATACGACAACTAAGACACCACTTATGCATGTTGTGTTAGAGTTAGAATTCAAATCTTCTAGTAAAGGAGGAAAAAGAAGTGATCAATAAATTTGATTTGCAATTATTTGCTGATGAAAGTCCTGAAACAATTTCAGGTAAAAAACTTGTCTACTTATTTAGAGTGGCAGAAGATTCTAAAATAGAAAACGCAGGTGCTTTAGCTTTTGTAACTGAAAATGAAAGAACAACATCTAAAGATGCTGATTCTACACAAACGAAAGATGGAAATGTTCGTACACCTGGTGCTGCTGAAATTGAAATCACAAGCACATCATTATTGCCTAAAGGGGATAAGATGATTGATAAATTAGAATCAGCAATGTTAAATGACAAACTTGTAGAATGCTGGGAAGTAAATTTAGCTGAATCAGGTTCTAGTACAAACAGTGGTAAATACAAATCAAAGTATTATCAAGGATACATTACTGAATTAGGAATTTCTTCTAATGCTGAAGATAATGTTGAAGTAAGTATCACTTATGGAGCTAACGGTCAAGGTGCAGATGGATACGCAACATTGACTGATGAGCAAAAAGAAATTGCATCTTATGTCTACAAAGATGTAACAAGAGAAAATGGAGAATAGAACGGGTATTTATATCCGTTCTTTTTATTTGGATTGAGAGGAGAAAATTATGGAATTAACTATTGAAAACAAAACATATAATTTTAGATTTGGAATTGGATTTGTAAGATATTTAGATGGAAAATCTTCAATTGAACAAAATGGTGTTCAATTTGGAATTGGATTGGAAACATTGATTCCAAACTTATTAACAGGAAATACTGTTACTTTATCTGATTGTTTATTTGTAGCAAATAGAACTGAAAACCCAAGAGTCACTCAAGAACAGCTTGATAATTATATCGATAATGAAAATACAGATATTGATGGTCTTTTTGACGATGTGTTAAAAGAGTTAAAAAAGTCGAATGCTACAAAGAAGAAAGCAAAGATGCTGATGAAAGAGTACGAAGAAAAAATGCAAGAAACACAGGATCAAGCAATGTAGTAACATATGAAGAAATAATCGAAAATTGTTTTCGCTATTTAAACATCAATGATATTGATAAAATCAATAGATTAACGATCAAAGATTATAGATGTTTTATGAAAGGCGCTCAAAAGAAAAAGATTGATGAATCAGAACAGTTATTTCTCTTAGCATGGGTTATCAGACAAGCAAAAGCACAAAAGAAAAGTGGTAGATATGTATATAGAACTTTCAAACAGTTCTTTAATCGAAAGAAAATCGAAAGCAGTATAGAAAATCAAAATAATGAAACTTCTCTCATTGAAAGAATTAGACAAGCTGTAGAAATTCAAGGAAGGAAGTGATAATTATTGGAAACATATAGTGTAAAAGCAATACTGAGTGCTGTTGATCAAAACTTTACAAGCACTATGAAAATGGCTAACAGTAGTCTTTCAGGCATTAAGAGTGCAAGTGAAGGAGCTACTAGTTCAATAATGAAAATTGCTAGTGGCATAGGGGTTTTTAAAGCTTTAAGTGCAAGTGCTAACTTAGTTAAAAGTTCTATTTCAAGTGCCATGGGTAGACAAGATACTATGGAAGCGTTCAACCGTACTATCACACAGATTACTGGCAGTGCTGAAAATGCCACTAAGGCATTAGAAGATTTAAAGAAAATCACTAAAGGTACTGCGTATGGTTTGGATGTTGCGGCAAAAGCAACACAAAACTTTGTTACTCGTGGTATGGATCTTTCAAAAGCTACTAAGTCTGTTGGAATTTGGGCGGATGCTGTCAGCTTCTATGGAAAAGGAACCAATGAACAGTTAGAAACAGTTACGGATGCTCTAGCGAAAATGAGAACTAAAGGAACGGTTGAAATGGACCAATTAAATCGTATGTTTGATGTTGGAATTGACGCCGTGGGTATTTATGCAAAAGCAGTAGGAAAGAGTTCTCAAGAAGTTCAAGATAGTTTATCAGATAAAACGATAAGAACTGATGAATTTTTGAATGTAGTAGAGAAAGCCATGGAAGAAGGTACAAATGGTGTTCAAAAGATTGCTGGCGCTGCTAAAGATGCTGGTGCATCCTGGACAGGTACGATTGATAACATGAAAGCTGCAACAACACGTGGTGTTCTAAGCATCATGCAAGCAATTGATGACATGCTATCAAAAAACAAGCTACCTCAAATGAGAGAAATGATTTCTCAATTTGGTAAAGGTGCTGAAACCACAATGAATACTGTTGCCAATGGCATTAAAAATTTAAAAGACGTTGGGGCACTAATTCCACAAATTGGAGCACTGGGAAGTGCTCTTTTTGTTGTTGGTGGAAGTGTTGATTATATAAAAGCTTTATGCGGAGGGTTTGATGCTCTCAATAGCAAAATTCCTAAATTAAGCGAAACTCTATCAACACTTCAAGAAAAATCAAAAATATTAGGGAATACTTTATCGAATACTTTAAACAAATCATCACCATATTTAGATAATTTGAAAAATAAATTTTCAAAATTAATGCCTGATTCAACAAAATCAAGTATTGATAATTTTAAAAATTTAATAAGTGGTAGCATGTCTATTGGAAAAGATAAAGTAAATGATGTAGGTGATTCAATCGCACAAATGTCTTTTAAATTCCAAAGTGCGACAGGAAGATTTTCAAAAGACGGTCCTAAAATTTGGAAAGTTTTTAACAAACTCTCTAGTGTATCAGGGTATATATCAAACAAGATATCGCCAAAGTTAGGAAAAGCTATAAGTGCAGGATTTAAACAAATTCCTAATGCGGGTGTTAAAGCTTTAACATCGATGACTACTGCTATGTCAAAAGTATTTGCCATAGCCATGAAATCAGTAGGACCTGCAGCTATTTTAGGATTGGTTGTTGCTGGTTTAGGAATTGTAAATAATCAGTTTGGAAGTCAAATTGATCAAATGATTGCTACTGTAGTTACTCAAGCGCCAAAAGTAATAAGTAATTTTGTAAAAGGAATTACCAGTCAAATGCCTATGTTAGCTAGTTCAGGAGCACAGTTACTTGTTCACTTATCAGTCGGAATAGCCAAAACATTACCACTTGTTGTAAATGCAGGTATGCAAATATTGAATTCAATTATTCAGGGAATATCAGCTAACGCTCAATCAATTGTTAAAAGCGCGTTGCTAATTGTTGGTACTTTAGGTGGTGCAATATTAAATGCTATACCTCAATTGCTTGGAATTGGATTACAATTCATTGTTTCAATTACACAAGGTATTTTAGATAACATGCCTTTAATATTGGTAGGAATTCAAACTATGATTACCAATATTACAACAGCGATTCAAACACAACTACCTACAATGATACAAATGGGCGTTCAAATTCTACAAAATATTGCTACCGGTATTGTTCAAATGCTACCTCAATTAGTTGTAGGAGCTATTCAAATTATAACTACACTGATTAATACAATCAGTGAAAATCTTCCTACAATCCTTAATGGTGCAGTAGAAATCATCAATACATTAGTTGATGGTTTAATCAATAATTTACCACAAATAATCGATGCTACAGTTGAATTGATAGGAGCGATTTTAAGCGCAATTATTACAAATCTCCCTCAAATCATGACTGCAGGTGTTCAAATTATCTTGAAGTTGGTTTCAGGATTGATTTCAGCAATACCTCATGTTATTTCGGGTGTGGCTAAGGTTGCTAAGAAAATTATTTCAACTTTCAAGGATACAAACTGGTTAGAAGTCGGTATCAATATTATCAAAGGAATAGCTAAAGGTATTTCAAGTGCTGCTGGTCAGTTATGGAATGCAGCTAAAGGTATTTTAGGCGGTTTCAAAGACAAAGTTCTAGGGTTCTTTGGTATTCATTCGCCTTCTCGTTGGGGTAAATGGGTAGGTAAAATGCTTGATACTGGTGTTGCTAAAGGTATTGGTGGTAATACTTCTTTAATTGGCAGTCAGGCTCAAAAAATGTTTGATACTGTACAATCTTACGTTTTTGATGTCAATAAATTAGGTATGAACCTTTCGCTCGCTGATGGACTTAGTGGTACTTTGAATCGTTATATAGAATACAATGATCGCTATATTGATGATGAAGGTGGTAACGATGATAACACAGAATATAACTTCAATATTACAACTGAAATCGATGGCAAAACAGCTGGTAAAGCAATGGCAAAATACACTAAAGAAGAACTTGATAGGATGGACAAACATTCAAGAAGATTGAGAGGTGATATCTAAATGTTATATGATTTTATAGACACAACTTCGAACATATCAGCAGGTAATTATTTGCCTGCTGAAGCAATGTCTTTTAATGGCGTTTATTTAGAAAATGAGATTGATGGTTATCGAACTCTCTCAGTTCAAGGCAGAGAACTTGCATCTTCTTCAATTAATGACATTGAAATTAATAGTAAAGATGGTACACATTATAAATCAAGAAGGTATGATTCGAGAATTATTACTGTTAAATATCAATTGATTACTAAAAGTAATAGTGAGTTTAGAAAAGCATTTAATAAAATGAACAGCATTTTTGCCGTTGAGCAAGCACAAATTATTTTTAATGATGAGCCAGATAAATTTTTTATTGGGACCACACAAGGAAATCATGAAATTGAAGGTGGTTCAAACTCCGTAATAGGTGAGATTGAAATATATTGTGCGGATCCATTTAAATATAGCGTTAAAGAAAAAACAGTAACTGCTACATTAGATAACGGTTATACTTTTGAAATAGATTACAAAGGAACTAGAAAAGCTTATCCAAAAATCGAAGCTGTAATGCATGGTGACAATGGTTTTCTTGCTTTAGTAAACGATCAAAAGAAAATTCTACAGTTTGGAAATCCTGATGAAGTCGATGGAGAAAATTACACACAAAATGAATACTTATGTCATTTGTCAGATTTTGCTAATTTACCAAACGACTCTCCCGATTATTATAGACCTTATATTAGAACCGGTGGCGGAATGGTATATCAAACTTACAACGGAAGTAATTATAACCCTTGTTTGTACATGACATCGGTAGCACAATCAGGACATTTTTGGACAGGAGCTTGCAGATTATTAACAATTCCAGCAGATTCAAATGGCGAAAGAGGAGCAAAGAATTTCTACTGCTATATGAATCAATGGTTCTCTATCGGTATATCAGGTCAAACAGGCATTCAAGAAATATCATTTTTAACGGATGATAACAAAGTAATTTGCGGAGTATCTATCAATAAAACAGATGCTGCAGGGGAAGGTGCCTACGTATCATTCTTTATCAATGGTGATAATGTTGTTAAAAATATGTTATTTTATCCATACGAAGATCAACAGTTAAATATGTTTGATAATGCAAGAGGTCATAATTGTGTTGTAAAAGAAGGTGGAACTATTAAGTTCTATTATCAAGGAACATATTATCAATATACAGTACCAGAAGTAGAAAATATGGTTTGTACAAAGATACAAGTTGGTATGGCTCAATGGGGCGAAAGAAACATGAGTGAACAATGGATATCGCATAATTGTATTCGTGCTATCGATTTTCAAAAGATGTATGTAACTAAATGGCGCGATGTCCCAAATAAATTTAGAAATGGAAACAAATTAACCATTGAATGCGAGACTGCAAATGTTTATTTGAATGGTGTTAGAGATCCATCATTGGGTGCTTTAGCAAACAACTGGGATAATTTCTATTTGAAACCTGGATATAACCAAATCAAATTTATACATTCAACATGGGCTACTAAACCTACGGTTACATTAAAATATAGAGAGGTGTTCTTATGATTATTTATTTAGCTGATAGACATATGAACATCGTTGCTACATGTTCAAATAACCTACCAAAAGGATTAAAATTTCAAAATGATTTAAAAGCAGAAGATGTTGAGTCTGGTGTTGCTACTTTTTCAGTCGATATTTTGTATGCTGAAGAAGATGCAGTTAAAACAGCTCAATATTGTGAATCAGGAAACTATGTGCTTGTCTACGATGATAATGGAGAAAATGGATTCTATACAATCATCGAAGCTGAAAACGATAGAAAAGAGCACAGTATTAATATTTATGCAGAAGATGGCGGTTTGGATTTATTAAATGAGGTAGTTAATGCTTATACAGCAGATGGACCTCATCCAATCGCCTTTTATGTTGAAAAATTCTCATACGACAGTGGATTTGAAATTGGATTAAATGAAGTAAGTGACTTGAATCGTAAGCTTTCATGGAACGGACAAGATACTTGTACAGCAAGAATCTTAAGTGTTGCAAATTCATTCGATGCTGAAATTGGATTCAGTTTTACTGTCAAGAATATGACTATTACTCATAAGTATATCAACATCTATAAGAAACGTGGTAACGAGAATGTTGCTCAATTACGTTTGAATACGGACATTGATAATATCATCGTCAAAAGTTCCATTTCAGATTTAACTACTTGCTTGATTCCAAGCGGTGGAACTCCTGAAGGTTCTGAATATCCGATAACATTAGCTGGATATTCCTATGATGATGGAGATATCTATATTAATGAAATTGGATGGCTTGCTTCAAGGTCGGCATTAGCTAAATGGAGTCGTTATCAATGGGAAACATATGGAAGTTATGGCGGTCATATCGTTAAATATTATACTTACGATACAACAAGCCAATCAGAATTATGCAACAGATCGATTTCTTATTTAAAGAAATACTGCGATATCATTTACAACTATGAAGTAGATATTGCTATACTTCCTGATAATGTTCGAATTGGAGATACCATCAACATTATTGATGAAAATGGTGAACTTTATCTAAGCGCAAGGGTCTTGAAATTAGAAACCTCATCTTGTGATAAAACTGCAACAGCAACATTAGGAAATTTCTTGATCAAATCAGGTGGAATCAGCGAAAAAGTCAAAATGATGGCTGAACAGTTTAAAGATTATGTAGTTAAGCAAAGAGAACAAACTTACAAGACTCAACAGTTAGCTAAGTCGGCTCTAACAAAGGCTAATGAAGCAAGCACTACTGCAACCAATGCAAGTAAGAAAGCGGATGATGCGAAGACAAGTGCTGCTGAAGCTATAACTAATTCGAATACAGCTATTAATCAATCAAATGAAGAAAAGACTGCCGCTAATGAAGCAAAGACTGCCGCTAACGAAGCTAAAGCCAGTGCTTCTGATGCGTTAAATAGAGTTGACTCGGCACAGGAAGATATTAAAAAAGCTAAAGAAAATATCAATAATTTACAAAAAGACATTACATCGACAACTAAAACACTTGATGAAATGGCGTCTCAAGCTGAAAAGACAAAAGAAACTTTGGATGGTCTTAGTGGTGACTTACAAGAGACGAAAGAAACTCTTGAAATGAGCTATGCTAAAAAGACTGATCTAAGTGAAACTGAAGCAAGTCTTAAAGCTGAAATTACTAAAAGTGCAACCGAGTTGTCTACAAACATTGAAAAGACATATGCCGGTAAAAGTGATGTGACTGAGATTGAAGGAAGACTTCAAAGTCAAATTACTCAAAATGCTGAAGGTTTAACAAGTCAAGTTAATAAAATAGCTAAACTTGAAAATGATACGACCGATGCTCAAGAAAAGATTACTGCTGCTCGTAAAGCTGCTGAAGACGCTCAAACGGCAGCCAATGAAGCTCAACAAAAAGCAAATGATGCTAAAACTGCAGCTAAGAATGCTCAAACTTCAGCTGATTCAGCAAGCGCTAATGCTACTGATGCCCAACAAAAAGCAAACGAAGCAAAAGCTACAGCTGAAAGTGCGAACAACAGATTACAGTCTGCAGAGTCAAATTTGTCTGCTGCTAAAGAAAATTTAAAAAATGTTACTGCTGATGTCAACGCGACAAAAGAACAAGTTCAAGCTGCCCAAAATGCAGTAACTGAAGCCGAAAAGAATGTATCAAAAGCTCTTCAAGATGCTAATGATGCACAAACTACAGCTAAGAATGCCCAAACAGCTGCCGATAATGCTCAAAGCGCCGCGGACGATGCTCAACAGGTTGCTGATGATGCAAAGACAAAAGCTGAAGGTGCATCTACCGCAACTGAGATTGCAAAGTCAACCGCACAAAAGGCTCAGGAAACGGTTGCGGCCTTGACAAAACGAATTGAAACTGCTGAAACAAACATTAATCAAAATGCGAAAAGTATTTCGTTGACTGCTCAAAAAGTTGATGAAGTTGGTGATCAGTTAAAAAATAATTATTACTCTAAGACTGAAACCGATGCTGCAATCAAAATCGAATCCGATAAAATCGACAGCATTGTATCTAGAGTTGATACAATTGACTCTGTATCTAATGAAGCTATTACCAAAGCAACTCAAGCTTCTGATAGATTTAGTTGGTTAGTTAAGTCTGGAACTAGTGAAAGTGATTTTCTATTAACTGACAGAACAGCAAGTTTAGTATCTGAATATATTAATTTAAATGGGTTGGTCGAATTTAACGGTTTGAACTCTACAATCCAAAACCAATTGAATATTTTAGATTCATGGGGTTCTGATGCCGATAAGACTTATATCAATGGCGGCAAGCTTTGGACTAGATCCATCACAGCAGATAAGATAGCAGTAGATGCAATTAAATCTAAAAACTATGTAGCAAACTCAGCTGGCTCATTCTTAAATTTATCAAATGGTTCATTTGACAGTAAATATTTGAAATGGGACAGTTCTGGTAAAATAACTTCGACAGGCGGAACTATCGGTGGAATCACAATTAACGATGGAAACCTCACAGCGAGTGGTATTAATCAATATCACAAATACGGATGGTATTTAGGTCAAGGCTCGGGAGATTTGATTTATAGACGAGATACGACAGAAATCATGTCTCAAGGACTTATAAGGCTATCTTACGATGCAACAATCAATGGGCAATCCGGTCAAGAAGAACCGTCAGATATGACTGGAACAACAGGTTATACTTTACTTTCTCCCGGTTCTATTGTTGTTTATTCGACTAGGTATAGTGATAAAACCACGACAATTTATAGTAGTTCAATTAGCACAGGAGATGTTTCCGCTGACTCGTATTGGGGTACTTTTAGAGGGTATCTTCAAGCAACTGGCGGATGGGCTGGTAAGCAATATTTTTCAGGTGACGAATGGATTGGTTGGTATGACGCTCAAAATGGAAAACGTAAAGGATGGATTGGTCATGATGGATCAACAACATTTCATATGTTAGATGAAGCCGGAGCAATTTATTTATACGGTAAGAATAATGCTACTCTAGCGGCAGGAAGCGCCGTGTCGATAAATGCTAGTAATGTAACATTATACGGAACTGTAAGATTGGATACTCGAAATGTCTATATGGGATGGGATACTTCTTTGCATATGGACATAAGTGGCGGAGAAACTATGCTTTGGACAACAACCGATTCAAATAACTATAGATTCAGATTAAACATTTATGCTAATACTACAGGTTGGGGGTGTGAATACCATTTCTTACGTCATTCGAATGGTATGAACTCGTTTAGACCGGGCTACGATGGAGGGGCATATTTAGGAACGTCAAACTGTAGATGGTCGACTGTATATTCAACAAGTGGAAGCGTTTCAACATCCGATATGAAACAAAAAGATGTTATTGATGATTACGACTTCAAAGCGAGAGACTTCATTATGGGGCTTAAACCAATTGCTTATCGATTAAATGCAAAAGGTGCGAGTGGTAAAAGAATTCATATGGGGTTCGGAGCTCAACCTGTTTATAAATTAATTAACAATCTTGAACTTGGAGATTTGTCATTAGTAGAAGCATGGAAGATTCGAGAAGATTCAGATATTGAGGAACCTTATTATGGCGAAAAAATGGATGACAAATATTTAAGATGGGGTATGAAGTATGAAGAATTACTTGCTCCATTAGTAGCTTTGGTTCAAGAACAACAAATCAAAATAGAAAAACTAGAAAAGATTATAGGAGGAAACTAGAATGGCTTTAACCGTTAAAGAAACTAAAAATCTCACAATGAGAAAAGAAATTTATGTAGATGATAACTTAATTAAAACATTATCAGCTACTATTGATTCTAATACGAATAATATTTCATTCAGTACAGATTATATTCAAAATATGGAACTTTACAAAGCAAATAAAGTTGAGATTCGAAGAATTGAAGCTGAGTTTGAAGATAGTGCATTTGATCAACAAGAAAAAATGTTAGAAGGTGTCTCAAATGATAATTAAAGATATTTTAGACAGTATGGAAGCTCTTAACAAATTAAATAATGCTCATGGAATGTCTAGTGTTGTGGCTTTTCGTATTGGTAAAAACATCAAAGCTATTGAAGGCGAAGTCAAAATATTTGATGATGTTCGTACGAAATTATTAGAAGAATCCGCTAATAAAGATGAAAACGGTAAACCAATCATTGATAAAGACACTAACCAATACGATGTTCCATCTGATAAATTAGAAGCTTTAGAAAAAGAAATTAAAAAACTTCAAAATGAAGAAGTTAAAGTAGATATTAAAAAGCTATCTCTTGATGATGTTGAAAAAGCTGATTTATCTCCAAGAGAACTTATGTCTATTGAATATATGTTGGAAGAATAAAAAGGTGAGGAATATGAAATTTATGGAAAAATATTTTAATGCAATAGTAGCGGTACTTGCTACTTTTTTTACGTACTTATTTGGAAGTTGGGATTTAGCATTACAAGTTTTAATTGTGTTTATGATTTTAGATTATTTAACTGGTGTACTACATGCATATTTAATAGGTCAATTAAGTAGTGAAGTAGGATTTAAAGGGCTTGTTAAAAAGTGTATGATTCTAGTTGTTTTAATTATAGGAGTTATGCTTGATCGTATTTTAGGAACTGGCACATGGGTATTCAGAACACTTGTTTGTTATTTCTATATTGCGAATGAGGGTATTTCATTATTAGAAAATGTTGGAAATATTGGTATTCCTATTCCAAACAAGATTAGAAATGCTTTAGAACAATTAAATAAGGATGATGAAGAGAGCGAATAGCTCTCTTTTATTATGATTAACAACCAAAAATTGCAAAAAATGGTTGTTAAACAGTCTTGAAACAGTAAAAAAACTAATTTATGAACAAAGGAGATTATAAAAATGAAATTTAAAGAAGCTTTTGAATTAATGAAAAATGGAGCAAAAATTAAGCTTCCTTCATGGGGTGGTTATTGGTATTGGGATGATGAAAAGAAAACAGTAATCATGCATACCAAAGATGGCAAAGAAATGGATATTAGAGAAACTGAAAGAGTAGAATATACAACTCTTAATATTCTTAGTGAAGATTGGGTTGTTGCTGATAAAGAAAATTGTCCTCAACTTGGTGGTACTGCAACTTTTGGGTTTGACGAGGCTATCAAATATCTAAAAAGAGGAATGAAACTTGCTAGAAAAGGTTGGAATGGCAAAGAGCAATATATTGAACTTGCTACAAATGTATCATTCAAAACACCTAATGATGAAGTTATTAATGTAGATCATATTGATATGGGAAACAAAGCCATCGCTTTTCATGGAACAAGTGGTATTCAATTAGGTTGGTTAGCAAGTCAAAGTGATATGTTATCAGAAGATTGGACTTTTGTAGAATAGGAGGAAATAGAAATGTCATATGAATTAAAACAAAATTTAGCAAATCGTGCGAATTATGGGGCACAAAGAGATACTTCTAAAATCAAATATTTAGTTATTCATTATACAAGTAATGATGGAGATAGTGATGAAAATAATGGTAAATACTTCGCTAACAACGTAGTTAAAGCATCCAGTCATTATTTTGTAGATGACAATTCAGTTACGCAATCAGTACCTGATGATTATGTCGCTTATGCTGTTGGTGGTAAATGTCAATCAAATCATCATCCGATGTATCAAGTAATCACAAATACAAATTCTATTTCTATTGAAATGTGTGATACTAAAAAAGATGGGAAGGTAGAAATTACCAATCAAACTTTAGAAAATGTCTATGCTTTTTCACGATTATTAATGAAAAAATACAACATTAGTATTGATCGCGTTTATCGACACTTTGATGTTAATGGAAAATTATGCCCTAATTGTAATGGCTTATTAGATGATACCATTTGGCAAAACTTTAAAAATAACATTGTTAATTCAACAACTGGAAATTTAGGGACTTCAACAGCAACTACTGTTCCTGCTCCTGCAGTCAATCCAAATAAAGATTCAGTCGTATCAAGAGGACAACAACATTCTATTAATTTCACAGGTCATTCAATTGCGGTTGATGGTGCAAGAGGTCCAAAAACGCAAGCAAACATTGCTCGTTGTTTTCAACATGCGATTAATTTAGATTACAAAAAATCATTAGCTGTAGATGGTGCTTTTGGTAAAAATAGTAAAGCAGCTTTAGATGAACATTATGTTAAAAAAGGAGAAAAGCAATATTTAGTAACTGCTGTAGAAATTGCTTTAATGTGCCGTGGCTATAATGTAAATGGTGTTGAATGCCCAGGTATTTTCGGTGATGGTTTAGAAAAAGCTGTAAAACAATTTCAAAGAGATAGAGGATTAAACGTTGATGGTGTTGCAGGAAGAAAGACAATTTTAAAATTAATTGGATGTTAATCATTTAAATATAGTGTATAATATATTTGTTAGTTAACAGAAAAAGCAAAAATGTAATATTATCTATTCTTCAAAACAACAACTTT
>OGPN01000902.1_pt1 | contig 20465 bp, 22 predicted proteins | sample 1552941 | NCBI WGS metagenome assembly OGPN01 (sample SAMEA2580220, study PRJEB22360) | human gut metagenome | biome: human gut; feature: human-associated habitat; material: faeces | place: Denmark | collected 2008/2010
GTCAGTTCATTTTGTTGTTATTTAAAAAGGCTCCCCCCGCCAAAGCCATTGCCACGGCTACCATTGTAGAAAAAACGGTAGATGATGAGGTGACTGTGCTTTTTGAATATCCTTTTATGAATGATGTGATGCGTATTGTGAAAGAAGAAGAACCTGAAATTTTGCGACAGTCCTATGACATGGATTGTAGTATGACGCTTCGTATTCGTCGTTCTATGATGCCTCGTCTGAGGGCACGCCTGGAAAAAGTAGAGACTGCACGTATCCTTGAGGAAGAATAACACGTTGATGGAACAGAAAAATTGAATGCGTGTCTCTTCGGGTAGATATTCCGTTGATACACGCACTGGAGTTTATAAAAGACGCATTTGTGTAGCCTTATTCGTTGTCCTTTTCAAAATTTATTTTACGATGTGTTCCGTCGCAAAATGGTTTGTTTTTAGAGTGGCCGCAACGACACAAAGCGTTTGTTCCTTGCAAAATACTCTCTTTCCCTTCTTTGTTAATCATCTTAAATTCACCTTTGATGATGTAGGGCCCGGCAGGGACTTCCGTGATACTAATCAGATTTTCATTTTTATCCATAATTTTATTTTTTAAGTAGTCAACTCTATTTATATAACATTTGGAATTGGAAATAGTTTTTTCTGTCCACCATTTGTTTTATCAGATTTCCTTATCTTTGCACACAATGATACGAAATGTGATAATGAAAGCTCTGTATCTCGGTTTGTTTTTGATTGGAAGCCATTTGCCTTCTATTCAGGCTCAGGAAGTGGCTCCCAACGATATTCCTTTACCCTGGTATTCGCAGAAGATCAGCGGATGTCCTTATGCGCATTGCTCGCTGGCATCCTCATTGATGGTATTTGATTATTATAAAGGGATGACCGTAGATAGTTGCCGTTCGGCAGCAGAAGCCGAAGCAAAGCTTGTAGAGTATCAGAAGAATTATTTTTTGAAAAAACGTGCTCCTTTCAAGCGGCGTACATCCATAGGACAGGGTGGCTATTATTCTTTTGAAATAGATTCGTTGACACGGTATTATGAACATATGGTGAGTGCTGAGCATTTTATGAATAAAGACTACCGGGCGCTGAAGGCATATATTGATCAGGGTATTCCCGTACTGATAAATGTGAGGCATCGCGGTTCGTCTCATGGGTTGATGCAACCGGGTAGTCACCGTCATTGGATGGTGCTTCGCGGTATAAATGATACTCATGTATGGATCAACGATCCTGGGCGTTCGGCTATGATGCGGAGTAAGGGTGAAAATCAATGTTTTCCAATAAAGCGGGAGCGGGGTAATCCGGCCTGGTTTGATGGCTGCTGGACAGGGAGGTATATTGTGATAACTCCACGTATTCCACTGGCTATAGCACGTGCTGGGAAATTACCACCTGTGGAGAAAGAGATAGAGATACAACGTCCGTTGATCCCTTGGCAGGAACTGCCCGAAATGATTAATCTGTAAAACAAATATATTAAATATGGCATTTGAAGCAACAAAAAGAGAATGGAGTGAACTGTATGCTTTTTTCCGTTTGCTGGCAGACGGAAAGGTTTCGTTGGGTACGCCGCAAGCAAAAAAAGACGATACACAGTGCTGGCCTGTAGCAATGGTACAGCGCGAAGAGCATGATGGTACGCGTCGCTATTATATTGAGAAAGAGGAAATTCATATTGTAAACGAAACAGTAGATAAGCGAATACCACGGGAAGATTTTGCCACAGTGGCCGGATTAATTCTCGATGCAGTCAAGTCGTCATCCGAAAATGATGTGACTTCGCCTGATGGGGTAGAAGAGTTCCTGGATGAAGCAGGTATCTTTGATCTTGAAGCAAAAACAGATGATCGTACGGACTTTTCTGTTGCCTTCTGGCATCCTGAAGCTCCATTGACAGGATTCAATGTTCGTTCACGTCTTAGTGCCATGAATCCTTTGCTTGATGGCGGACGAACTGCCAATCTGAAATTGGAGCAGACAGGTGTTAAGTTTGCCGTACCTACTGTGAATAAAATAAATGCATTGGAAGAGTCGCCTACAGAAGTGGCGGAGCGTATGATGATGATAGAACGTCTGGGAGGTATATTAAAGTATTCTGATGTGGCAGACCGTGTGTTTCGTTGCAACCTGTTGATGATAGATTTGCACTTTCCGCGTGTTCTGGCAGAAATGGTACGTATTATGCATTTGGATGGTATCACACGTATCAGTGAATTGACGGAGGAGATAAAACGAATCAATCCGTTGAAGATTAAGGATGAACTGATCAATAAACATGGTTTTTATGAATTTAAAATGAAGCAGTTCCTGCTTGCTCTGGCATTGGGGATGCGTCCGGCAAAGATCTATAACGGGACGGATTCTGCTGTGGAAGGAATTTTGCTGATAGATGGAAATGGAGAGGTGCTTTGTTATCATAAAGCGGAGAAAAAGACATTTGAAGATTTTCTTTATCTGAATACCCGTTTAGAGAAAGGATCTGTGGATAAAGATAAGTACGGCTTCCTGGAGCGGGAGAATGGGGTATATTACTTTAAGTTGAATGTGAAGATTGGGCTGGTTAAAAGATGATGAGGTATGATATATTGCAGTGTAACCAATTCATCATTTAATTTCTAACAAATAAAAATTAAAACACTATTCATCATGAAAACAAATGAAGTATTAGAAAATATCAAAGCACGTCGCAGCGTGCGTGCTTATACTACTCAACAGGTAGCTGAAGAAGATTTACTGACTATTCTTGAAGCTGCCACATATGCTCCGAGTGGCATGCATCTTGAAACCTGGCATTTCACAGCTATACAAAATACAGAGAAACTCGAAGAATTAAATGCCCGTATCAAAGGTGCATTTGCCAAAAGTGAGGATAAACATTTGCAGGAGCGCGGACATAGCCAGACGTATTGCTGTTATTATCATGCACCAACGCTTGTAATTGTTTCTAATGAACCGACACAATGGTGGGCAGGTATGGATTGTGCCTGTGCTATTGAGAATATGTTTCTTGCTGCCCGTTCTCTGGGCATTGGTTCTTGCTGGATCAACCAGCTGGGGACAACATGCGATGACCCCGAAGTACGTGAATTTATCACTTCTCTCGGTGTCCCCAAAAATCACAAAGTATACGGTTGTGTAGCCTTAGGATATCCTGATCCTTCTATTCCAATGAAAGAAAAGAAAGTAAAGGCGGGAACGATAACCGTTGTTTAGTTGAAAATTGAAAGTTGAAAGTTGAAAATTACTATGCAGCGTGACAGCGCAGCTAATTTTCAACTTTCAACTTTCAATTTTCAACTAAACGAACCGTACCTTGTTGGCAACAGCTTTCTGTCTCCCAATGTATTATCTACGCGCGCCACATTTACCCAGAATTTGTTTTCACGTACGCTTTCTATCGGGTAGGCAGCTTTTTCACGTGTATAGCTGTGTTCCCAGTGGTCGTTTACGATCTCGTATTCCGGATGCGGAGCATTTATTAGTACGTTATCTTCCGCGTTTGCTTCGCCATTTTTCACTTCCTGGATTTCTTTCCATATCGTTTGCATCACGGTTACAAAATTATCCAGTTCCCACAAACTTTCACTTTCTGTGGGTTCAATCATCAGTGTTCCGTGAACAGGGAAGGAGAGAGTAGGAGCGTGATATCCATAATCCATAAGACGTTTTGCAATGTCGTTCTCGCTGATTCCTGTATCCTCGTGTACTTTGCGGCATTCCAGAATCATTTCGTGTCCTACGAAACCATTAGCTCCGCGATATACGATGCCATACGTGTCTTTCAGGCAGGCAGCCAGATAATTGGCGTTGAGGATAGCGGCTTTTGTTGCCATAGTCAAACCTTCGGTGCCCATCATGCGGATATAGCCGTATGTGATAGGTAGTATTCCTGCACTACCAAAAGGAGCAGCAGATACTTCATTTATCGGATTACCAAACAATCCGTGACCCGGGAGGAATGGTATCAGGTGCTCGGCTACACAAATCGGACCTACACCGGGGCCACCACCACCATGGGGAGATGCAAAGGTCTTATGCAGATTCAGATGGCAGACATCTGCGCCAATAAAGCCTGGGTTGGTTAGTCCTACCTGAGCATTCATATTTGCACCGTCCATATACACCTGTGCACCACAGGCGTGGATAATATCGCAGATCTCTACGATTTCTGTTTCAAAAATGCCATGTGTAGACGGGTATGTAATCATCAGGGCGGCTAACTCTTCTTTGTTTTCTTCTGCCTTGGCACGAAGATCACTCATTTCTACATTACCATGTTCGTCACAAGCACAAGTGATTGTGGTGAAACCTGCCTGTATAGCCGATGCAGGATTCGTACCATGCGCCGATGCGGGTATCAGAATCTTATTGCGATGTCCCTGACCAATACTTTCGAGATAACTGCGAATTACACGAAGACCTGTATATTCACCTGCTGCACCGGAGTTCGGTTGCAAGCTGACACCGGCAAATCCGGTAATTATTTTCAGCTCATCACTCAGGTTTTCTATTAATTTACGATATCCTTCAGCCTGGTCTTCGGGTACTAACGGATGCATGCACAGAAGGTCCGGACGACTCAGTGGTAACATTTCGGCGGCAGCATTCAGCTTCATGGTACACGAACCCAGCGGGATCATAGATTGGGCAAGCGAGATATCCTTGCGGTCCAGTCTCTTGATGTAACGCATCATTTCCGTTTCCGTATGGTATTTATTGAATACTTCGTGGGTAAGGAATGCACTCTGGCGTTTCAGTTCTTTAGAGAATGTATCGGCATCGGGGATTTCAGTAATCTTCTGATAATCCTTCTCAGCAGCAATAGCGAAGATAGAAAGCAGCATATTGGCAGCAGAAATGTCTGTGGTTTCGTCAATGCTGAAACCAACGTCACCATTGTCGAAATAACGTAGATTCACCTCTTTACTGAGTGCGATGGTACGTACTTGCGGTGCCGAAACATTGTCGGGCAATATGAAACGGAGCGTGTCGAAATAATATTTGTTCACCTGTTTATATCCCAATTTGCTGATCTCTTTTTCAAGGAAAACACTGATACTGTGGATACGTGATGCGATATCCGTGATGCCTTGTTGACCATGATAAACAGCATAGAATCCTACCATTGTAGCCAGTAATGCCTGGGCAGTACAGATGTTGGAAGTAGCTTTTTCACGTTTGATATGTTGCTCACGGGTTTGCAAAGCCATGCGATAACACATCTTTCCATATTTATCCTTTGACCAGCCAATGATGCGTCCCGGCATGTTGCGTTTAAATTCGTCGCGGGTAGCAAAATAGGCTGCTGAAGGACCACCATAGAACATCGGTGTTCCCAGCCTTTGCGTTGTACCGAATACAATGTCTGCTCCCCATTCACCCGGAGGTACGATGAGTGCAAGACTCAACAGATCGGCAGCTACAGCTACTTTACAATCAGCCTCGTGTGCCTTTTCCGTGAAACTGCGATAATCTTCAATACTTCCGTCCGAATTGGGATACTGGAGGATACAGGCGAATACTTCCGGAGTCGGTTCAAATTCCTGATATTTGCCTACGCGTAGCTCAATGCCTTGCGGTATGGCACGTGTATTCATCACAGCCAGCGTTTGCGGAAAAATATTCTCATCAACGAATACAACATTAGCTCCCAACTTTTGCTTGTCGCGCGGGCGCAGTCCGTACATCATCGTAACTGCTTCTGCGGCGGCGGTGGCTTCGTCCAGTAAGGAACAGTTAGCTAATGGCATAGCTGTAAGATCGCAAACGACTGTTTGGAAATTCATTAATGCTTCCAGACGTCCTTGTGATACTTCTGCCTGATAAGGTGTGTAAGAGGTGTACCATACAGGGTTTTCGAACACATTTCTCTGAATTACGGCAGGGGTAATGGTATTATACCAGCCCATTCCGATATAAGTGGTGAATAATTTATTCTGACCAGCCAGTTCGGCAATGTGCTTGCTGAATTCATATTCGGTCATAGCCGGAGGCAATGCCAATGGTTCTTTGAGCCGGATATTGGCTGGTATCGTTTTATCAATCAGTTCATCAAGGGTGCTTACACCTATCTTGCGGAGCATCACTTCAATGTCTTTTTCGCTGACACCTATATGGCGGCTGGCGAATGAATCGGTTTTCATGTTAATTAGTTTTTAAGTTGCTCAAATGGATTGTATAATCGCTTGGCGTAGATTCTCCGTATGCGAAACAGTTATCGGAAGAACGGATTTTCCGCTTTCTCCATACCGATGGTCGTTGGTGCTCCGTGTCCCGGATAAACCACTGTTTCGTTGGGTAGAATGAACAGACGGCTACAGATGTGTTCTTTCAATTCATCAAAGTTGCCTCCCGTTAAATCAGCACGTCCGATACTACCTTGAAAAAGCACATCTCCGGAGAACATACAGTTCTCTGCTTTACAATAATATACAAGGCTTCCCGGAGAGTGTCCCGGTACGTGAATTGCTTCTAACGATATATTTCCGAAGGTGATTATATCTCCATCATGCAGGTATTTTCCCAGTGGCACAGGAGCTTCCTGTAGTTGGAAACCAAACATACGGCTCTGCTTCGGAGCTTCTTCAATCCAGTATTCATCCGCTTGGCTGGCTTCTGCAGAAAGGCCGAATTCTTTCAGCATGAACGGATTTCCAAAGATGTGGTCCAGATGCAGGTGTGTATTCAGCAAATGTTTCACTGTTAACCCATTGGTGTTGATGAAGTTTTTCAATGCTTGTTTCTCTTCATCATAAAAGCAGCCTGGGTCTATGACGACTGCTTCTTTTGTTTCATCCCATAATACATAACAATTTACGGGAAACATATTAAATTCAAATCTCTTTATTTTCATGATTATTTGACGTTACGTATCTATCTATTTATACGGTCACATATACCACTTTCTTTGTCTGGAAGAACTCTTCCTTAAAATCTTCATTTAAGCTGTGTAAGGTGGTTCTATGCTTAAACGGCATTGCTTCATGTTCAAGTTCTCCACCTTTAAGACAGATTAAACCATTCGGCAATACATTTTGTTGCCGGGGTGAGATGTTCTTTTTGATGATTTTAACTAAATCTGCCAACGGCATAACAGCACGGCTCACTACAAAGTCGAATAACTGTTTTTCCTCTTCGGCACGTGCATGGCGGAAGGTTACATTTTTCAGCCCGATGGCATTGGCTACTTCAGTAGCTACGCGCACCTTTTTCCCGATACTGTCTACCAGATGAAACTTTACATCAGGAAAAAGTATAGCTAACGGAATACCCGGGAAACCGCCGCCCGTACCCAAGTCCATAATGCTGGTACCGGGACGAAACCGGATCACTTTGGCAATGCCCAGTGAATGCAGTACATGATGTTCGTACAAGTTTTCGATGTCCTTGCGCGAGATGACATTGATTTTGGCATTCCAGTCGATGTATAAGTCGTATAGAGCAGCAAATTGCCTGCGCTGTTCTTCCGTGAGGTCAGGAAAATATTTTAGTATGATTTCCACTGCTTTATTTAATGTATGAGTTATATTTTTAATTTTTCAGTTCACCAATAACCGGATTGCTACCTAACATATGCTCCAGCATTTGAAAAGGCAGGGATACTACAACCGGTCCCATTGCGTAGGGAGTGATATCGTACACATTGTAGTAGAAAGTAACTCCGTCTTTGTTAAGATAGAAGTTTTCTGTAGCTGCTATTTCACCGGTTGATCCATAGCCCATATCTTCCAGTTCGGCACGTGTCTTGGCTCCGTTATCTGCCATAAGCTGATTCCAGATAAGATCGGTCAGTGGCTCCTGATAATCTCCAACAAAAATATCGTCCAGACGTAACGGACGCATCAGACCGAGGTCGAAGTTAAGATAAGTAGTCATGTAGATGCCATGCGCCCCACCTGTATATTCATTGTAGTTAATGCGATATACAAGCAAATTCTTTTCATAGAGCTGTACATGGCTTTCGATTCCTTTGTAATAAGAGTACCATGCGCCTACGGATGATTCATTTTCTTTATCTTTTTCATCTTCCAGATACATCGGTTCCAGATCGCGACGATACTCACTGATGTATGCCTCTGTATATTGCTTTACTACTTCCTGAGGTTTCTCTCCCATGTATTTATCGCCGAAACATGCAGCAATGAAATATTTATCTAACGTATCTTTCAGCAATTCGTCGGATGACTTGGAGGGATAGGCAAAATTTATCAGCAGGTTGCAGGCTGGTTTGGCTGTATCTCCAAAGAGATGTGCCGTCTTGTTCACCTGTATGCTATCGAATTCCAGCGAACCGGTATCTTTTTTCATCTTGTCACCACAAGAAAATAAAAAGCCGCTTGCCGCAAGTATAACTACAAGTAGGCTGACATATTGTTTTTTCATAAGGGCTTTTTCTTTAAATTCAACATTTGTTAGGTTATTCCCTATCGACAAATATAGAACATATTAACGAATAGAACGAATAAAAAAGAAAAAAATAATGTGCTGAAACGGTTAAATCTCCCTATCTTTGTACCGAATTTATGAAGAGACTTCGATACATACTGCTTGCTATGCTCTCCCTGTTGATTATTTACGCCGGGGTGGGAGTCTCTGTTGTCCATTACTGCTGTGCCGGTTGCGAAACTGCGCAGACTTGTTGCACCAGTGGTTGCCCTAAATGTAATAAAGCTCATCATCAGTCAGATAAGTCATGTAAAGACGAAGGTTGTACGGCTACTATCTATAAAGTAGATTTGATGAAACATTCGTGCGAAGCCTCTGTTGCTGCGCCTGTGATACAATTTATCTGTGAATTATTACTGGACTTTCAGTGCCTTTCGCCTTCTGATAAATGGCAGGAAGTATCTTATGCTGTCCCTCCGTATCCTGTCAGTTCGCGGTACTATCTGACTCTTTATTCAACTCTTCTTATTTAGCTAAAAGTATATAAGAAAGGTATTCGTGTTGGTAGTGTTTCATAGTACTGCTTTCACTATTCCTTGCGTTTGCATCTTTAGGCAGGGCCGACGCATTAAAATGCGCTGTCCTGTAAAAGTGTTGACAGGTATTTTTCATCCCATCCTGCTTTCAGCCTTTTGAGATTCATGCTTCCTTTTGTGACTTTATCATTCTTCAAAATGGTGAGCGCCATTTTTGTAACTGCCGAGAAATTTCTTGCTGCATTCTGCACTTTCTTGCTGTAGTCTTCCCTGAAGGTAACATCCAGTTGCCAATGCAGATTGTTTTCAATGGACCAATGCTGTCTAATGGCATTGGCTATTTCCTCCGGGTTAGTATTTTCAAGTGAAGTTATATAATACCTCGTTTTTTCAGAACGTTCCCCCGTTGCCAAAATTATCCTTTCGGATTTCATGCCCACTATTGACCTCAATCCCGCAAATTTGTCCTTAAACATCGGCTCCATGACCGGACCATAACTGACTACAGTACAGACTCTTGTTTCAATCCTTCCATGTCCTGTACTTTCGCTGGTATGCCGGGTAACCCTATTGAGAATCACATTTCTGTTTTCATACCCATCAATTATTTTCTTGGCTAATTCATAACTGCTCTTTTGATTTTTCTTTAAAGCTATTATATAGTTTGAATTCCGTTCAATAATGGCTTTTGTTATTTCCAACTGACAGCCCATGGCATCAATAGTGACGATACAATCATCCAGATCCAAGGCATGGATTAGCAGAGGAACAGCTGTGATTTCATTACTTTTATCATCCACTTTTACCTGACCCAGAGAAATACCGTTAGCTGCGGACCATGCTGAAACCATCCAGAGCTTAAAGCCTTCTTTGCCGGTAGTATGTTCATCATTACATTTGCTAGGACCACGCATTAGTTTTCCATCGATGGCTACAACACCTTTAATCTCCTGACACACTTGTTTCACCCAATTGCGGAAAATCAACTCAAAATAGGATGGTTTTATAATGCTGAAGAAACGATTAAAAGTATCATGGCTGGGGATAACTTCTAAATCGGGTATTCTACTTTTAAAAAAATCGAATTTAGCATGGCCAAATTCTTCAATCTCATTCCAAGACTGAGCACCACAGATGACAGCAGCAATGGATACATATATGATCGTTTCCATTTTATGTAACTTTTTACGATCCATCCGAGGGTCCTCTATTTGCTTACAAATGTCAATTATACCTATTTTCATGTCAATTACTGTTTAATATTACCATGTAAATATACGAAATATAAACGAAATAAAACAATACTAAACAATTAATATTCAATTAAATAATAATAAGAAAAGTACATATGCAATAGTAATTTATTTAATGCGTCGGCCCTGCACCGAGGCTTCATACGTTACTCTACGAGATAGAGCTTTATCAATACCGGAGAAAGAAATAGATAGTAACGGCAGAGGTCATTTTACTCAAAATTGATGGCTGATTTGCCAATATACTACTCTGTCGGTATACCAATTGGTTACGTTGCATCGTCGAAAGGCATTGGCGTATTGGTATATATCGGCAAATTATTTAATTAATCTCACCGATAGTTTTGAGATAATTTTAATAGCATTTGAAATAATGCTGCAAAGCGGTATAGGAGATATTGCCTTTCTTTGCAGAAATCGAAATATTAATTATTATGAGAAACAATACGAAATTACTTTCTTTAGGAATTGCCCTTACATTGTGTACAGGCGTACTTCAAGCTCAGGATTCCTGGCAATCAAAACTATTGAAGATGAGCGATGATGGTTCGCTTACCTATGTGCGGGATGCCGACGGGTTTGTTTTGCCTGATTTCAGTCAGGCGGGTTATAAAAACGGAGAACCTATCCCCGTGGTTGATCTACCTGACCGGACAGAGACCATTAGTCCCCTTCCGGATGCTTCGGCGGATAATACGGCACATATACAGGCTGCTATCAATAAAGTAGGGGCTTATACGCCTGATGGAAATGGCATACGTGGGGTAGTGCTGCTTAAAGCGGGACGATATAATGTGGACGGAACGATTAATATGACTTATCCCGGAGTGATCTTGCGCGGTGAAGGTAACTGTTATGCAACGACAGACTCTACGGTACTTTTTGGAAGAAATGCCAAAGAGAAAGCAAAGCGGTTAATTTTGATGGGAAACAGCTCGGCGCATAACTGGGGGAATGGTTCGGGAAGTAACCATACGAATGTCACTACAGAGAAAGTGATGCCGGGAGATTATAGTTTTAGTGTGGCAGATGCAAGTCTCTACAAAGCAGGAGATCTTATTTGTGTGAAGTATCCTACTACGGAAGCGTGGCTGGAAGCAGTATGGTACGGTGGAAACACTAACCGGAATACGGATGCGTCTATGAAATGGAAGGCAAAGGATGTAGATATGTCCTATCACCGCTATGTGACGAAAGTGGAAGGGAATACGATCACTCTGGACGCACCTTTGTTTTATACACTTGACAAAGCTTATTCTCAGGCATATATTTATAAGATAAATAATGCCGCAACCATACGTCATAATATCGGGATAGAGAATCTGCATATCTCTTTTGAACGTACTCCAAGTACTTCTAAAGTAAATGCCGACCAGAACTGTATTTATATGAGTTCATTGGAAAACAGTTGGGTAAAGGGGGTATCAATGACCGGATTTATCCATGCGGGAATTAAAATAACTTCTACTACACGTAGTACGATAGAAGATTGCTATTCTATTGATCCTTCAGGATTGTGTACCGGGGGGACTTATTATAATTTTGAAACGTATCATCGTTCCCAGCTAGTACTGCTCAAAAACTGCTATGGGCGAAACGGACGCCACCATTACCTGTCTAATGGTTGTGCCACAGTAAGTGGTATTGTAGTTCAGAATTTCCGTTCGGAGCTTTCATTGGCATCTTCCGAAGGACACCGGCTCTGGTCGCAGGGAATTTTGTTTGATAACTGGAAAGAAGTAGGTACGGTGAAAAATAATGCAGGTAAAATAGGCATGTTTCTACGTGATAATATGGGTAGCGGACATGGTTGGGGAGGAACCAACAGTGTATTCTGGAATTGCGATGTGCAACAGGGCATGATTTACCTGGATAAGGTACCTACCGGACAGAATTATGCGATTGGCTGTACGGCAAAAACTATCCGTAAATACCGTAATACGAGTGTATATACCACCGGATACATAGAAGGACAAAAGAAGAAAAGGTTGCAACCGCAATCGCTTTACGATGCACAGTTGGCAGCTCGTAAGAAGGCTACAGGGATAACTATCGCAAAAAACGGTGAACAGCAACCACGTGTATCGGCAGAAAAAGGAAGAGTGGTGATTTCTTCGGAGGATATGGGGCACGTGAATATATATAATGTAAATGGTACGCAGTTGCAATCATTTGCCGTCACTACCGGGGAGGTTGTCAAGAGCCATGTGTTGACTTCAGGTGTCTATGTGGTAAATGTTCAGATAAAAGGTGGGGCGGATTATACTACGAAAGTTTATGTAGAATAAGGGCTCCGGAGCATGTGTGGTTAAGTATCCGGAATATTATTCAGAATCTTTTTCGACAAAAACGCCTGTATAACTCCCCGGAGGAAAAGGTAGACCAGAAAAGCCAGCCATAAAGCATGATTTCCCATTTGGGTATGAAAAGCATAATAGGTGACGAAGAAACTTACGGAAGCCACAAGCATCGAGACAAGCATTTGCCTGGTGGCTGTGGCTCCGATAAAGATGCCATCCCAGAGAAAAGCGGAGAAACCTGCCAGTGGGATGGCAAGTACCCAGTAAAAATAATTGCCTGCTTCGTCAATCACTGCAGGTTCATTGGTCAGTAGTCCGAGAAAAGACTTGCCCCCGATGGCATAGAGTAGCGTGAAGGCAAGTGAAAGTCCTATACCCCAATTGAATAATTGGCGTACGGTTTGATGTAGTGCTATCCGGTTACGGGCACCAATGTATTTCCCGGCCAATGCTTCTCCGGCATAGGCGAAGCCATCCATAATATAAGAGAAGAGAGTGAATAACTGCATCAGAAGCGTGTTCACTGCAAGTACAATTTCACCTTGTGCTGCTCCGGCCGAGGTGAAATACAGGGTGACAATCACCAGGCAGAGTGTCCGAAAGAATATGTCCCGGTTTACAGAGAAAAAACGGGACATGGCTTGCCTTTGCCAGATTCCTTTGAAAGTGATACGTTTCCGTAGTGGTTTATAATAATGTATCCATAGCAGCAACGCCATGAAAAAACCGGCATATTGGGCAATGAGAGTGCCAAGGGCAACACCTTCCACTTTCATCTTCAGCAAGTAAACAAAGCTTAGGCTGGCTGCAATATTTACTATGTTTTGCGTAATGGCGATATACATCGGGAATCGGGAGTTCTGCATGCCGATAAACCATCCGGCGAAGCCATAAAGTCCGAGCATGGCAGGTGCTCCCCATATGCAGATACGAAAATAAAGAGTGGCAAGTTCTTGTACTTCCCGGCTGGTCTTAATAAAAGTAAAAGCCGTTTTCTGGATAGGATATTGAAGTAATAACAGGCAAAAGGCGATGAATAACCCTACGCCAACAGAACGTAATAGCAGACGGGTTACCTCATCCAGATCGCGTTTTCCGTAAGCTTGTGAGGTCATTCCGCTTGTACCCATACGCAGAAACCCAAAAATCCAATAAATGATATTGAACAACAGGCCACCTACCGCAATGGCTCCGATGTAAGCTGGTGCTCCTAAATGTCCCACAATAGTGACGTCGATCAATCCCAGTAATGGGACTGTAATATTGGAAATGATAGAGGGTATCGCAATCTCAAGGATACGCTTATTTCCGTTATTGATGGATCTCTTTTTGCTCATTCTGAGGACAAAGTTAGATTAAAAAATATATATCATGAAATTTAACTGAACAATAACTCTATTTAATTGGTTCGTACTGAAAAGATGAGAATAAAATCTTATCTTTGCAAAGTCCTTAACTAAATAAGTATTAATGAAATGAGAGCCTTAACTTTACTTTTTACTTTCTTGATTTCTTTCCCGCTTACACTTTCGGCACAGGCTGCCGGAGATGTGTTGCAGAAGGTTTCGGAAGCGATGGCTGCCGAGCAATGGGAACAGGCTGTCAGCTTGTTCCGTCAGGCTATTCAACTCAATGTTGACAAGTCTGAGATGTTTTATTGGACAAGTGTGGACAAGAATAGCAATGTCAGTGCTAAAATGGCTCAGGAACTGACGCTTCATTACAAAAATGCACGAAACTACGATAAGGCTTATCTGTTTTGTAAAGAGCTTCTTCAAAAGTTTCCTAATGATGTGAAATGGCTTCTGACTTGTGCAGAGACAGAAGTGTGTAGAGGGAAAGAAGAAGAGGCTTTGCAGACCTATCAGAAGGTGCTCTCACTGGATGCTAATAATCTGGATGCTAATATCTTTGTCGGTAATTATTATTATCTGAAAGCTGAACAGGAAAAGCAACAGTTGATGCGCGATTATAAGAAGATCAATTCTCCCACCCGTATGCAGTATGCTCGTTATAAGGATGGGTTGAGCCGGCTTATGACTGAAAGATATGGTAAAGCGAAAGAATATCTGCAGAATGTAGTCCGCCAGTTTCCATCAACAGAGGTTATGAAAACGCTGGAGAAAATAAGGAAACTGGAAGTTGAAATGAAGTAAGCGGAGCAGGCAGAGAGATTCTTGTTAGCAGCTTATTATATGTCATATTGTACCTCTTTGAATAGATAGGTTCGTTCCGTTCCGATCTGATCTTCAAGAATAAGCCGTCCGTCCGGTTCTACACGCAGCAGGCGGGCCAAAAACTTTCCATTGGCATCGGTGTATCGGTGGAATCCATCTTTACGGAAAAGAGATCCGGTATATCGGTCGGCTATGAGAGAGTTTACACTTTCGTTCTCTGTTTGCAGTAACGCATAGTAGTCTTTTATCCGTCTCATGATAGAAGCCAATATCTGTTCGGGGCTGTAAGATTGTCCTGTTATTTGCTTTAAAGATACCGGATTGGGAGCCGGACTGGTGAATGCTTCCTGGTTGATATTGATTCCGATACCCGCAATACTCCGGCTGATATGAGTTCCTGTCAGATCGTTTTCGATAAGCATGCCGCAAATCTTCTTGTCTTTCCAATAAATATCGTTCGGCCATTTGATAGAGACATCAGAAACATGTGTGTCCAGCTCTTCTTTGATGGCCAAAGAGATAATTTGGGAGAGCAGGAATTGTTTGCGGGCTTTCAGGAAGGCAGGATAGAGGACAAAGCTGAACATCAGGTTTTGTCCCCTCTCAGATTCCCAGCTATTCCCACGTTGTCCTCTGCCCGAGGTTTGAAAATCCGTAGTAACAGTTGTCAGTTCTCCGACACATTGCTTGTTGCAAAGATCATTCAAGTATTTGTTCGTTGACTCTGTCTCTTTCAGATAAACCAGAGAAACGGGAAACGATTCAGGGAAGTGCATCATATTCGGCACGCAGTTTTTTAGTGAACTTTTTTAAAACCTCTTCGTAGGAATGGTCTATCAGATGTTCTATCAGACGATCGTCTGCATCCTGGTCAAAGCAGACACTGTTCCAATATTTCTTATTGAAATGATAAGCCCCGTTGATAGCTGAATAGCGTTCACGAAGCTCTATTGCATATTCCGGGTCACACTTTAGAGAAATACTGTCAGTTCCCTCCAGATCGATCAGGGCAAACATTTTATCCATCACTTTCATAACGAGTGATACATCATCAAAAGGAAAACATTCTGTTACTCCTTTTTTGCTCAAACAATACTCTCTTGCTTTTTCTACATTCATACGCTCAAAATAGGGGCGGATAAAACGCCTCTTTTATATGTTCTATTTTAAAATCTCCTGCTTTGCCTACAGCCGTGATTATATCAAAACGCACGGGTACATCAAGCTGAAAAGTCCTGATATAGGTGTCTGCCGCTTTTACAGTATGCCTGATTTTTTGCACAGTAACGGCGTCTTCCGGTTGCATGATAGTTGCATCACTGCGGGTTTTAACTTCTACTACTATAAGCTCATTGTCTTTGGCTGCCACAATGTCAAGTTCGAGATGTCCTTTCCGCCAGTTCCGATGACGAATGACATACTCATTCTTTTCCAGATAGGCTACGGCGGCATCTTCTCCGGCTTTTCCTAATTCATTGTGTGAAGCCATAGATTTAGTAGTTAGAATTCAGAAATTGGCAGTTAATATGCAAAAATACTCTTTTTATTCTTTGTTTTTACAGAAGTAAAAGTAAATTTGCAAAGAATATGGGAAAGAGAGCTAAAAAAGGCCTTAAGATGCATGTTGAACTCACTAAGCGTGAGCGGCGAATGAGCATTTTACTAAGCGAAGATGAACAGTTGATTGTAGATCGTTATTTAGAGAAATATAAGATAACGAACAAATCACGTTGGCTTCGTGAGACGATTCTCATGTTCATCCATAAAAATATGGAAGAGGATTATCCTACTCTTTTTGGTGAACACGATATGAGGCGCTAAAATCCTATGCTGGACGATACTTATTTTATGAAACAAGCGCTCATAGAGGCGCAAAAGGCTGCCGACAGAGGTGAAGTGCCTGTGGGAGCCGTGGTTGTTTGTAAAGAGCGGATTATTGGTCGCGCTCATAACCTCACTGAAACCCTGAATGATGTAACTGCCCATGCCGAAATGCAGGCGATTACTGCTGCTGCCAATGTTCTTGGTGGTAAATATCTGAATGAATGTACGCTATATGTTACAGTGGAACCATGTGTGATGTGTGCCGGAGCCATTGCCTGGGCACAAACAGGAAAACTTGTTTTCGGAGCAGAAGATGAGAAACGTGGTTATCAGAAGTATGCCGCACAGGCATTGCACCCCAAAACAATAGTGGTAAAAGGTGTATTGGCCGATGAATGTGCTGCTTTGATGAAAGAGTTCTTTGCGGCAAAAAGGGGATAATGTTATAACTCTCCTTGCTTCCTATTTTATTTCTTCGAAATCAACGTATTCCCCCTCATCTTTAGCGAATATTTTTTTGTGTCTTCGGGGCTGAAAATCATCTTCTGTCACGCTTTCCTCCTCTTGTTCTCTTCTTGGGGAGTTCTGTTGTTGCTGTCTTTCATTTGTAGTGGTATAAGTACGCGTGTTGGATGTAGAGCGACGTCCGAAGCCAAAAAGAGCTCGCAAGATACTTCCTACAATTGAAACGCCAATAACAAGGATGGCTATTATTAGAATAAAAAAGAATCCAAGAAGATTAAACATGAGCTATTAGTTTTATACGTTGTTTGAAACTGATAGTACAACAAACGTGCCAAAAGGAATGTTTATCTATTTTTTCTTGTAAAAAGTGAAAGTATGATATACCACAAGATGATAGCCGCAAATCCACTAACACCTAAGAAGATCAATAAGGGAATACATACGATTAAAAAGATAAAACTAATTTTATTGTCTTTCCAGGATAAACTCTTGAATTTGAGAGAGAACATGGGAATCTCTGATACCAATAGCCATGAAAAAAGCATGACTAATAGCAGGATATATACAGGGTGGCAACTTTCGGATACCAGAAAGTCATGGGCACCATAAATCAAAGCACCCCAGAATAATGCATTAGCCGGAACCGGCAAGCCAATAAAAGAGCTGGTCTGGCGAGTATCGTTATTGAATTTAGCTAACCGTAAACCCGAAAAAACAGAGATAAGAAAAGCTGCATATGGCAGATAGGGGGCAATCACTTCGATGTTTGCCGGATAGTGCATTTCTTTTAATAATGAAAAGATAACGAATGAGGGTGCCACACCAAAACTAATATCATCGGCCAATGAATCGAGGTCTTTTCCGATAGGAGAGTGTGCGTTGAGAGTACGTGCCAACATGCCATCAAAGAAATCGAAAACAGCACTTAATATAATAAAGGTAAGAGCTAAGTCATAGCGTGCTTCGAAAGCCATGACAGAAGCAATACAACCGGAAAAAAGATTCAGGCAGGTTATTGCATTGGGGATATAGTTCTTTAGGGCATTTGCCATTGTGACAGTTTTTTATTTCAGTTTGGCGATAACCGTTTGGTTACCGGTGGTTAATTGTCCCATGGTAACACAGACTTCTGTACCCAATGGGAGATATACGTCTACACGGGAACCAAATTTGATAAATCCCATATGTTCGTCAATATAACATTCTTCACCTACTTCTGCGTAAGTAACGATACGGCGGGCTAATGCTCCGGCAATCTGACGTGCCATGATTTCCACTCCTTCGGGAGTTTCAATAACTACTGTCGAACGTTCATTCTCTGTACTGGCTTTAGGCAACCAGGCTTTCAGGAACTTACCATTATGATGGGCTACCTTCTTTACGGTTCCGTCTACCGGATACCAATTGGCATGCACATTCAATACACTCATGAAGATAGATATCATGAGGCGGCGGTCATGGAAGTATTCGTGTTCGTCTACTTCTTCAATTACAACTATTTTACCGTCAGCCGGCGCAACGACGATCTTCTCGGTTTCTCCTCCGAAAAGACGCTTCGGACAACGGAAGAAGTTTACCATCAATCCGTAGACAATGATACTAGCCAGAGCCACCAGATAGAATGGTATTTTACAGTCTATTCCCCAATAAAGGGCCGCATTGATTAGCAGCAGAAAGATGATGCCTCCCCACAGAATATGAGTACCTTCACGGTGAATACGTATTTTTTTTAATTTCTTTAGTCTGCCCATGTGCGCTGTTTAATGATAATTGTCTGCAAAAATATAGTTAATTTAAAAATCCAGCAAGTAAATGAGCATAGAAATACAAATGTTGATAACTTTTTGGGCATTATTTTTGTTAGTAACCCCAGAGATTGTAATTTTATGGCTCAAAATCATCAACCTATTCATTATGCAGGATTTCGTTCACTTACATGTTCATACCCAATATTCTCTATTAGATGGTCAGGCCAGCGTCAGTGCTTTGGTAGATAAAGCCATGAAAAATGGGATGAAGGGAATTGCCGTAACCGATCATGGAAATATGTTCGGTATCAAGGAGTTTACTAATTATGTCAATAAGAAAAATGGTGGACCGAAGGGGGAAATAAAGGATCAGAAAAAACGTATTTCCGCTATTGAATCCGGTAAAGTGGAATGTGAAGACAAGGAGGCCGAAATAGCGATCTGTAAAGCTAAAATAGCTGAAGCTGAGGCCAGACTGTTTAAGCCCATCATTGGTTGTGAGATGTATGTGGCCCGTCGCACGATGGATAAAAAAGAGGGAAAGCCGGATCAGAGTGGTTATCACCTGATAGTATTGGCAAAGAATGAAAAGGGCTATCATAACCTTATCAAGTTGGTATCGCATGCATGGACTGACGGATATTATATGCGTCCACGTACCGACCGGAATGAGTTGGAGAAATATCACGAAGGCTTGATTGTCTGTTCGGCCTGTTTGGGTGGGGAGGTGCCTAAAAAGATAACGCAAGGTCTGTTGGATGAAGCTGAGGAAGCCATCCAATGGTATAAGAACCTTTTTGGAGAAGATTATTATCTGGAACTTCAACGCCATAAAGCTACTGTCCCTCGTGCCAATCATGAAGCGTATCCATTGCAGGTGAATGTAAACAGTCACCTCATCGAATATTCTAAAAAATATAATGTGAAGCTGATTTGCTCTAACGACGTTCACTTTGTGGAGGAAGCACATGCAGAAGCACATGACCGTCTTATCTGTTTGAGTACGGGTAAAGACCTGGATGATCCGAAGCGTATGCTTTACACCAAACAAGAATGGATGAAAACGCGCGAAGAGATGAATGAACTCTTTGCTGATGTTCCTGAAGCTTTGAGCAATACGCTTGAGATTCTCGATAAAGTAGAGTACTACTCCATTGACCATGCTCCTATTATGCCGACTTTTGCCATTCCCGAAGAGTTCGGAACGGAAGAAGGGTATCGGCAGAAATATACAGAGAAAGATCTTTTCGATGAATTTACGCAGGATGAAAATGGAAATGTAGTGCTGAGTGAAGACGCAGCATTGGATAAAATAAAGCGATTGGGGGGGTACGACAAATTGTATCGTATCAAACTTGAAGCGGATTATCTGAAGAAGCTGACATTTGACGGAGCAAAGAAATTCTATGGAGACGACTTCTTCGAATATCTGAAAGCCAACTACGAACCGGTCGATGTCGTGTTCCGCCTGGCACAGGAAACATCGCTTGTCCTGTTGAACGGCGGAGGCTTCGATGCTCCCGAATGGTCTATCCGTGCTTCGCTGGCTAATCTGAAAACGGAAGACTATGTCCGGATCGGCGAGGGGATCGCTTCCATTCTTCATAGTTATGCCGCGAAATGGCAAGAATCGATAAAAGATAAATAAGTTAAGAATAGTTTATATATCGTTGAACAAAATAAGTTCGCCGCGCGTTTTATAAATGAACGTGAGGCGAACTTTCTTATTTGTATAGACAACCTCTATCGGGTCATAGACATTATTG